>Ga0209611_10001630_pt1 | contig 38712 bp, 32 predicted proteins | sample S1TSphgellanicum_3_FD_187693 | JGI IMG/M metagenome (GOLD analysis project Ga0209611, IMG submission 187693) | Host-associated microbial communities from peat moss isolated from Minnesota, USA - S1T2_Fc - Sphagnum magellanicum MG (SPAdes) (version 2) | ecosystem: Host-associated > Plants > Peat...
TAATTTTCTGAATTGAAATATTAAAATTGAAAATCCAAAATAATAATTTGGAATTCAAATTTCAACTTTCAAGTGAAATAATTTCTTAAAATTTAAATTTTAAACTTCAAAATTCAAATATCAAATTTCAAGTTCAAATAAAAATATTTTAAATGAAATTGCCAATTTTTAGATTCAACTTTTAAGAAAAATTGAAATAATAAATTTTAGATTTGAAAATAATAATTTTGAATATGAACGTTTTGATAATTTGCACATTTTCTATCTTGAACTCTTTATCCAAATTTTTGATATTGTGCTTGTACTCCTTCTTAAAGTCCCTCTCCTTGTCCAATTCCTCTTGCAATGTTGCCTTCTCTTTCTTTTCTATGGCTAATATGTTTTTCAAATTGTTCAACTCCATATTCCAAGTTCCCCATATTCAAATTCACACTAACCATGGTTTGAAACAATTCAACTACTTCATTAACTTGCATCACCTTTGCAACTATCTTTTCCACAAATTTTGGTGTACTTGTCTGTGTTGTAAGATTTTTTGATCCCTCTCCAAAAGATCCCAGCTCATGTACTATTCTACTCCCTAGCCCAAACTCAAATGGTTGTCCTTTTGCAGAACCCAGTCTACTAGCTGGTACTTGTAGCTTTAGTGGTCTAAATATTGTTAAAGGAGGTTATCTTTTCCATCTTCTCCATCTATAGTCCACAAGCCTATAAACCTACTTGTGTGTATTGTTGTTGTTGGTGCTACAAATGTTGTGGACTTTCATGGCTATCCATCCAATCTTCATAAATGTCCCCATCTGTCGGTGGATATTCCTCAACCCCTGAAAACCTAGTATCGTGCTCCCTTTTAACCTTTTGCCTTTACTCCCTCACTTATCTCTCTTGTGAAGATGACATTTGTGGTATCTCAACACTATGCCTACATGCATGTACCAATGTTGGCACTACAAATGGTGCCATTCTCCTTTTCATCATCTTTTGAGCCCTTGCCTATGTGTTGTCTTGTTCTTTCTTAACCCCTAATCTTGAGGTTCCACCTTCCTCAACTTTTTTTCTTTTTCTTGAAAACACTCCTTAGAGATTCTGCTATAATTTTTCTTATGTTCTCTAATGTTGCTTGCATCTCCTCTCTGGTTTTTAAAACTATAATATGTGGTTTTTCCTTTTGGTGAATAAAAAAAATTCTAAAATATTTGCCAATATCAAGGTTGACTGACATGTGTATTTGTCCCCCTTATTTTCCTTGACATATTTGTACCACCGATCCAATTCACTACACAAACTATTGTACATAATTTGCACCCAATCTACCTTCTTCCCATTATGAAAAATCGCGTCCATCAACACCACACTACCCTATGACTAAAACTTAAAAATCAATTCATATACAATTATTGTGCAACTATCTTTTGGGTATTACAACTAATGTGCAACTATCCCCCTAGAAATATAATGTATTAATAAATCAATTTGCCACATTAGAAAATTAATTAGTTATATTATAGTTGCAAGTGAGTTGAAAAGGGGTTTTATATACAATAATTTATATGCATCATATATACATATGTAGTCAACCATGTTTGACTTTTTTCAAAAGTTGCATGTGGCAACTACTTTAAAATTGTTGTAAATATGCAATTAAAACAACAACTATGTTGCAATTAGGTACAATGTACATACATGTGATCATGCCATGTGTTCAGATTTCCACCACCCATTATGGAATACATTTGTAACTAGTTTTCGATTATGATTCCGATTGATACAATTAGCCCAACCATTAATGCGCCACTACTAAAATACTACTATCAATTATGTTATGACTATAATACAACTATTTATAACTTAATAAATATACATATTCATCAGTTTTTTTATATTCATCATATGTGTTTCATTTGAATGATTTAAAATGTTATGGGAGTGCTACCTCAAGCTTTAGAAATCATCTTTAAAATGTAAGGGAAAAGGACTAAATAAAAAATGACAATAAGATAAATAAGTTTTCCAACTTACAAAACACATTTTTTTCCATTTTCTTTTCTTTTTGGACCCCTCCTACTTTCAAACCTCATAACTTTTTAAATTCTTATTCATTTAAAATGAATTTAAATGTTATAAAAGCACCACCTAAAGTTCTACAAATCATCTTTGAACTCTAATAGCAATAGAGCAACATACAAGGAGGTTTTTAGGTGTTTGAGAATTGGCATTTGTAGCATTCAATGGTTTTTTTTTGAGTTTTTGACCCCTTCTACTTTGGGGGCCATAACTTTATTCCCTTAAATTGATGATTTTTAATGCCCCAAAGTTGATAATGGGAGGGATTCAAATTTTGTTTGGACACCAAAAAAATGGAACCCTCCCCTTGGATCTGGCCTACCTTGGGCATTTAAGTGTTATAGTTGCAACTTAATTATAACTTAATTTGCAACTAAAGAACAACTAAAAGATTTAACCCATATGTTTTGTTTTCGAATCCCATGTTACAAACTCTATAAAGAAAGCTTGTTCTCTTATATTCTTACATTGAAATACAAGTGCCATTTTCTGATGAGCTCAAAAAAGCTTAACCTAAAGGCAAAACATAAAATTAAAAAATAGAATTTCATAGCTATTTTTAAATTTGTCTACCTACTTATGTAGACTTATAGGTAGGTAGGTAAGTATGTAGGTTTTAGGTAAATACGTAGGTATGTAAGCCTTAAGACCTACCAACCTACTTACCTATGGTTATGTATGACCTACCTAATTACTAAATAGATATTTATATTTATTTGTTTATTCCAAAATATAATTAATATGCCATGTGGTTATTTTTTTTATTATGTTATGTGTCACAATTTTGAACCATCATTAATAATCATAATGAATGATGGAGATCAATATTTCCAAAAATTAATAAATTATGCCCAAAATTTTTCATAATGTCACATGTTAGATTTTAATAGATGGACGACAATCGATGATGTCATCATGACATTATGGGTGCAATTATAATGGACTTTGCATAGTAGTTAAAAAAGAGTTGTTTTGATTGAATTGCAATGAATTGCATTGTATGTATAGTGAGTTGTAATTTTGCAACTCATGCAACTTGTCCTTTGGCACTCACAATGTATAAATTCATGAGTTGCAAGTGTCCTTTGCAACTCAAAAATTAAGTTACAAGGCTAATTGCAAAACATTTTTTTTCTTCATAATGTCCCCTTTTCCACTTTAATCAATGTGATGGCATTCTTATTGCTAAAATGAATTACCTTTCTCTTTCTAATAAATCATAAATATGATTACAGGGTATCTCACTGAATATGGCAAACCCAAATTCCATTGATCTTTTGCAAAATTTGTGGGCGTAATTTTACAACTGTGTAGGGCATGTAATGATACAGTCTTACCGATTTGCCCTTTCTAGTCTTCTACATAGCCCTCTACACATGCTCTAAAGACATCTATAATCAATTGTTTACTAATCACATACATTTTGTCTTGATAACCAAAATAGAATTTGTGCCCTTGATGACAAAGGTGTTCAAAAATTCTATCATTATATATGGAATCAATGCTTCCCACTTCATAAAAAACAGAGTGATAAACATTGTTTTATCAACCCACTCTTCTTCTTCATTAATGTCTTTCCAGTTCTCTAGCCTTTCAACATGTTTATCATAATTCTATTTCGTCTATATCCACATGAATCTATCAGGATTCAAAATGTGAATACCTTTGTTTAGTAGTGTTACTTTGTCCATGATGGTTGTTCATCTCCTCACCTGTGTAACCTTTAATGCAATCATGTTAATCTCTATCCCACTTTGTTACACTTTCTTTTGGTGGCTGCATTCTTGCCTTAGGTATTTTTCCTTCTTTTGCATCCCTTTGTGTTGTCACATGTCCTTCCACAAATTGTTGTTCCACACCTTCTTCTTTGTCTAATTTGTGAATGCACACTGGATCCATGGGTGTTATTCTTGGGCCTCCTTGTTTTCTTGAACTCTAACCTCTTATTCATTTTCTCAAAGATTCCATTGCAAATGTTCCTAATCTGTATATATCTTAAATTATGGAATGTGCAAATTGCATTTTTTCATGGTATTGCTTTCCTTCCTCACACTTCAAAGATGATGGTGAATGTGGTAATGACCTCACTACCAATAGCTAAATGTTCAACACTCCAGCACTCTCCCCTCTTCTCAATTCTTCTTCCACTTCTTTTTTGCTCAACACTTATGCTTCCTCCTATTTTCGTCTATGCTTCTTTCTCCCTTGCTACTCTTTGCAATTTTTTAATTGCACTATCCACGCACATGCTTTTGCAAACTCCAAAGCTTTGAAAAAACATATGACTTCCTATAGCAAATAAAAACAACTTGCGACAATTACTTCGTTTATTTTCGTCCTTCAACTTCTTACTCGTTTCATTCATTTTTTTGGTTGCATGTTGTCTTATAATTAACGCCTCATCCTTTAAATTATGAAAACCCATTACTATTTTTTTTGTGTCCCTTGTATATCCACGTGGAAGCATGTCACCTCATCATTATGAATGAATGCCTCAAATCTCATCTTTTGATTGCTTTGTACTCGTTGCCCTCCTAGGTTAACTATACCAACTCCACATCATTCTCCTTATACCTCTTTTGCTAACTATGTCGATACATCTACTAACTATGCCAATACATTTGTTGACTATGTCGAGACATTTGTTAAATCAATCGATACCACTAATATGGCAACTTCAAATTTCTATGTCATAGGCTCCCCATTATGTACTTCATGGTCCATCTCATTATGAAACAACAATTCCTTGCTTTTGCAATTATCGTTCAACATCTTGTTCGTCATTTGAAGTTTTGAAGTCAAGATTATTTTGACCTTAGGATCTTCCATCCATTCTTTTTTTTCATTGCCCCACATTTGTGGTTTCTATGATACATAATATTCATTTCCCACCTCCATATCAAATCTTTTTCCTGAAGTCCACCTCCACTCTATTCCCAATATATTGGCATCTATGATTCTTGTTTCTAAACTTTAGATTCCATATATTTGTATGGTTTGAACTTATTCACATTGAATAGCATAGGATTAATCTCAAACTTCTCAATTGTCACTAATAACATAATGTTATTTGGCAACACATACTGTACTTTGTATGGTCCAAACCATTTCCTAGTAAACTTTCCTAGGTGTGATTTATTTCCCTTTGGAAACCATAAAACATAATCACCAAAATTGAATCGTATTTTTGGATTCCTTTGTTGACTCCATAATGTTCTATTCCAATGTTAAATGCAAGTAGTTTCTACATCATACATCCTAACCTCATGTAACTTTTCCAACTCTGAAATTCAATTAGTTAAAACTTTCACTGAAGTATTGTTCTATGATTGCCACCAACAACTGGCACTATGTACTTTGTGGGCATCAATGGATGTAATCCATACACTAATTGATATGGTGTGTACCATGTTGCTACTTTGTATGCAATTCTATATCAAAATAACATTATTGACAAATGTTCATCCCAATCTATTTTATTTTCACTATCTAACTTGGTCAAGAGTGTCCCAAGTACCTTGTTAGTAGATTTAGCCTCCCCATTTCCTTGAGGATAATAGGTTGTAGAATTCACATGTTTCAACATAAAATGATCTATTAAATACTTGATAACATCATTAATGAAATGAACTCCCTAATCTACGACTATAATCAAAGGACATCCAAACCTAGTTAATATGCATTCATATAAAAAAATTGTTGTTACACTATTAGAAATTATGGGTTTTGCAACTATTGTTTGCAACTAAAATTCAGTTGCATGCGACACATGCAACTGCAAATTTGTGTAATTGCATAAGACAAGTTGCACATGACATTCAGTTGCATGCGACATTACGTATGCAACGTGTATATACGGTGTTAATATACATGTTCATATATACATACAAATCCAAATGTAGTTGCACCTTATGTGCAACTCTCTTTACAACCACAATGCAACTAATCAAAATATGACACGTGTTTAAAAATTAAACAACTAGCTTATGGACACTTGTCACTATTTAATTTTTTTATGTTTTCAAAATTAAAAATTCATTGAATTAATCTCAATCATTAAAGTTTCTGCCATTAAGATGATGACATGTGGCACACCGTGGAACATTCATTGACCATTTGACACGTGGCAATCAAAGCCCACCTATTTAAAAATTTTAAAATATTAATCAATGAAATCTAAATTTTCCAATTTATGGCTAATAAGATGTTGACACGTGGTGCGTAGGTAGGTAGGTAATAATTAAACCTTATTAAGTAGGTTTACTTAGGTATGCAAGTAGGTTGAAAAGTAGCTAGGCTTAGGTTATATAAGTAGGTTTAAAATAATCCAATTTAATTTTTAGGTTTAACCATTTCATTAAGGTCAAGCTTTTTTCATTCACTCATCCCCAATGGCACTTAATATTTGGCTACTACATAGTTATTGCTCCTACTTATATACTAAACCAAATAAAATTTGAAGCCAAAGGATATGGGTTAAAACATTCCATTGCAAACTTCATGAACCAACCTAGTTGCACATTAGATGCAACTATTGTAGTAGATTATACAAGCCAAGGGAGGGCTCTATTGCTTTTGGTGTGCAAAACAAACTTGAAGATATTAGATTAAACCAACCAAAAGAGGGCTTTGTTGCTTTTGGTGTGTAAAACAAACTTGAAGCCCTCCTCTTGGCGCATCTAACACATTAAGAATCGTTGAAAATAAATTAGAAATGAGAAAGTTATGGCCCCCCAAAGTAAAGGGGGTCAAAAACTCCCAAAAAAAACTATTGAACATTACAAAGGTTGGTTCTTAAACACCCAGAAAGTTAATTTTATGTTGTTTTGTTGCTATTAGAGTTCTAATATGATTTGTAGGACTTCAGGTGGCGCTCCTATAGCACTTTAAATCGTTTAAAATTAATAAGAAATAAGAAAGTTATGAGGTTTGAAAGTAGGAGGGGTCCAAAGAAAAACAAAAAAAATAAAACGTTTTGTAACTTCGAAAGCTTATTTTTCTTATTTTTCTTCTTGTTACTTTTTCATTACTCCTTTGTTTTTGCACTTCAAAGATGATTATAGGATATTTTTAATAATTATGATTACTTAATGAAAATATGATTTTAATATTATTATCTAGCTTAAATTAATAATTAGCTTAGGATGTTTGTATACTTGTAGGTTAATTAGTGTAGCCTATTTATATTAATATTTTAACATAAATAATAAATTTTAAATATATAATACCTATTGAGTATATATATATATATAATTTATTATCACTGTAATTATAATAAACGTTTAATTAATAATTATGATTATTTATAATACAATTTAATATTATCATATTAATTGATTTTGAAAAAAAATTAATCAAGTTTACATTTTCTGAAAAAATATTCCAAAATAAAAAATTTAAAAAAATTTAAAACCATGGTTTAATTTAATTTAACATAATTTAACCTAACTTAATTTAACCATTGTTAATTTTAACCTAATTTAGTTTAGCCATACATATTTTAACTTAACTTAATTTAACCATATTTATTTTATCCTAATTTAATTTAACTTAATTTATTTTAGCCATAAATATTTAGCCTAATTTAATTTAACCATAATTAATTTTTCTTAATTTAATTTAGCCCAATTTAATTTATTTTATTTTAAATTAACCATAATTAGTTTAGCTTGACTTAATTAACCATGGTTAATTTAACTTTTTAGTTTATTTAGTCTAGGTTAGTTATGTTAGCTTAAGTTAGCATGGGGTTAACCTTAGTACTAAAGGTACATAATACTATTATATATAACCTATGTAGATATATTAAGTATAGTAATTGAAGTATGTCTAAGTTTAAGCCATTATTATTATGACACGTGTCCTTGTTGTACACATTTAGTTGCATGTTAGTTGCACACACAACCGTATGGCCCAAAAATTATACAATACCAAATTTATAGTTGCAAACATGACCAAGATAGTTGCAAACGACAATCACTTGCATGCCAATTGCATAATGACTAGTTGCAAATGACAAGATTTTTAGCAGTGTTACTGTTGTAGTATTGGTTATCAATGTTCTTGCTTCCACCCACTTAGTAACATAATCTGTGGCTACAAGAATGTATTTGTTTCCTATATATCTGCATGTTGGCTCAATTAACCCCACAAAATCAAGTCCCCATTTCATAAATGGTTCCTCTAGAAGATTCATGACCAGCTTTGCAAGACTTTAAATCACCCATCCTCCTGTTCTTTGGCATGCATCACAAGATCTGCAATAATCATTCAATCTCTGTACATAGTTGGCCACTAATATCCCACATCCAATATCTTCCTTTGTGTGGTTTCAATTACAAAATGACCTCTTGATGGTCTTTCATGCATTTCTCTCATCACCATCTGTGCTTTTGTAGTTGTTAAACATCTTCGCAATTTGTTGTCTTGGCCCATTTTGTATAATTCACCATTCTTTAGTGTGAAATGTTTTGCTCTCCTAACTAGTCTTTGCTTCTATTGTACAAATAATGTTCCCTCAATCTCCCATGTTTTCATAAAATCTTTTACATCATTTAGCCATTCATATTTTGTTTAAAACAAACTTACATCTGTGGTTTGATCAGGCACACTTATGGGTTCTATAATGTCTCATAGTCTTAATAATGCATCTACAACTACATGAGTTCTACCTAGCTTATACACTATTGTGAAATCATATTCTAGGAACAATAACATCCATCTTGTTATTTTCCTTGAAACATGTGGTTTGTTGACCAAATAAACCAATGCCATATGATCTACATAAATGACAAACTTATTACCCAAGAAATAATGTTTGAACTTGTGTAAAGCAAAAATCATTGTTAAAACCTTTCTTTCTGTTATGCTATAAATTATGTTATGTTTTGTTCAAAAGTCTAGAAGCATACACCATTGGTTGGTCACTCTTCCTTGTCAAATTTTAAGATAGCATAACTCCTACAACTAGTAATGATGCATTTTTATGAACATGAAACTCCACTTGCCAGTTTGGTTATATCAATATTACTGCTACAATATGCTTTTGTTTGATCAACTCCTAAGCCTTCTAACATTTTTTTGTCCAAATAAAAGTCTTTATTTCTCTGGTCAACTTAGTGATAGGTGTTATAATATTAGCAAAGTTTTTTATGAAGCATTTATAAAATTGTTTCATACCATTAAATACTTGAACTTATTGTGGATTCTTAGGTGGTGGCATGTTTATTATTGCTTGTATTTTCTTTGGATCTAATAGTTTCCCTTCTTTGGAAATAATAAAACCCAAGATTATCCCTAAAAATACCATGAATGCACATTTGTCTGGATTTAGACTAATGCCATATTCTCTACACTTTTGAAAACATAATCTAAGCTTTTGCAAATGACTATCCATAATGGTACACTATAAAGTCATCCAGAAATATCTTCATAAAATTGTCCCAATATTCTTTGAATGTTTGGGTAACAATTTTCTAATATGTTGGAGGTCCATTTTAAATTCCAAACGACATCACCTTCCATATGAAAGTTCCCAAGTTTGTAACAAATGCAATCTTGTATTTATCCTGTGGAGCTATAGAAATTTGATGATATATTTAATAACCATCTAAGAAGGAATATGCTTCATACCATGATATTGTGTTCAAAACTTCATATGTAAAAGGTAATGGGTATGGATCCTTCTTGGTGGCTACATTTAATTTTCTAAAATCTATATAGATTTTTAGTTTTCCATTCTTCTTGGGTACTACTACTATGGGTGACAACCATGTAGCTTCCTTTATAGATTAGATGAATCTAGTTGCTAACAATTTGTCAATACTTTGTTTGATTATTGTAGCATCGTTTGGATTTAATATGTACATGGCTTAATGTGTTAGTGGTAAAATAGTCTCCTATCCAATTTATGTTGTGCCAACTTTGGTGGAATCCCTTTTAGATCTTTGTATGTCCATGCAAAAATATCTTTGAACTCCTTCAAGAACTATTCCAATTCCAATATTTTGGATGTTTCCAACTATGCATTGATCTTCACCAACTATGGTTTCTGCATCAATTCCCAAGTTGAACTTCATCAACAGTTGGTCTTTAATTAACATCCATCCAGCTATTTGCAATTCGTATGTTTTGATTTTTTTTGGAGTTTTGTCCACCACAACATTCCTTAGTTGATGATTATAGTTGTTTCATGATACACCTTATCCTTTAGAACTACTTTTGGCTCATATTTGTTGCCGATTGTCTTTTGTTCTATGATATGTACCCTTGATTTTAGCTCTGAATTACTAATATTCACATTAATATCCATGATCTCCACATCTATGGTTTTCATAGATTAAATTGTCTCAAGTAAACTGTTTGTTCCTATTGAAAACAACTTTGGCTCTATAGCAAAGATGATATCTTCCTCTTCATTTGTGATACCATTTTGATAATTGTAGCATAATAACACTTATGGTCTTCTTATTTCACCTCCCAAACACTTGGTGATAATAATTGTTCTGACTATCCCATTTCCTTGTATGGTAACAATGTTACTCCCCCAATCATGTGCCACTTTAGCATCCCTTAGCCATGGTCTTCCCAACAACATGGAATAACTAGAATTTACCACACTTTTTTGAAATACAATAAATGTAATTATGTAAGGAATGTCATGAACACATATTTTCAGATCTTTAATCAAACCCACTAGTTTTGTGGTTGTTTGATTTGCCATCCTCATATTATATGGTGCAGGTTTAAGCTTTGAAAGCCCCAACCTCAATCTCAATTGTTTTATGATGATATTAATTCCAAAATCGCCATCCAACAACACATCCTTGATTTTATTCTTCCCAATTTGTACTTGGATAACTACCATATGATTATTTATTGCTACAACAATTGTCCCTACTTCTGGTACTATAGAACTAACTTGTTTTTCTATGGTTGTTCTGCTTAGATTTTGGGTTTTATTTGGTTTTAATTTTTGCCAAAGATACCTCTTTAAGTCATGAGCTATTTTAAGCAATTGTCCCAAGTTTATAACTCATTTCTAGCATCTACTTACTAATGTCCTAAAAAATCTCTTCTACTGTAATCAATTTTTCTTGTGAATTCACTACCTCCTAAAATTTATGTGTTTTTACAAGAATAGTATTTTGCATACCTAGCTAGGTTGTATTCCATCCTTCCATGGATGTGGATGGCCCTTTTATTTGGGTCTATGTTTTTTGAATCTATTGAATTATTTCCACCATTGATTTTTTTAAGCATTCTTCTTTCTCCCGGTCAACAACACTCTTTGCTTTCCTTGGCTCTCTATCTTGAACACATGTTTTCACTTGCCTTACTTCTTGTTGTAACATTAACATCCACCACATTCACATCTATAATGATTATTTGTATATCAGCAACAAGTTGAACTTTTGCTACTATCACAAATTTCCCATAAAACATCTTCTACATTTTAGTAAACTTTGGACAATCTATCATTTTATGTTCATTCAAACCACAAATGTGGCATGCATATGAAGATGTCTTTTGTTGTCTTTGACTCAGTTGTGCTGCCTTTATGGTTGCCACTATGATCTGCTCCTTTTTTTTTCTTGCATGTCTCCACATTGTGATTAATCGTTCCACAATTTGTGCAATACTTGTCAATCTTCCTTATATTACTATGTGTTTTTGGTGGTGTTGCATGTTTAGTATTATGTGGTACAAAAAGTGCATTCCTTGCTTATGTAGTAGTCATTCCTTCTTCACACAACATCGTTGCTTTTTTTAGATTAAACCTAATATTAAACCTAAGGAGGTCTTCTTTAAGGAATGATGTCACATTTTTATCATATGCTTCGCCAAAAATTGAAGTCCACACAATGATAGAGTCGTCTGCATAACATATATGGTGGTGTACATAGTTTGGATCCTTCTGATCGCCACCTCTTTATGTTATTATAATGTTTACCACTTCATCCTTGTAGTCGCAATTATGAGGTATCATTACAAGTCCACCTAAACACAATAGTCAAAAAAATGTTTGTGGTTGGTACTTACAAACCATATGCCAACTTGTGAATCCATTCATAATAAACCTCCACCTTTTCAGTATCCTCTTATTTCATGTTCTTTAGCTCCATGTATATTTGCTTGTCATTTTGAGTCTTTTGACGACATTTACAAAATGCACGTGTAAACTTCAAAAAAGTATAATCAAGAAATTTTGACATGTAATTATGGCATTAGTCCAACGTTGCATTTTTTAGTGTATAACTAAACACATTGATGATACACTTTTCAGAAGTTTCTGCATTTGCCTTCATTGCAAAAGTCAACACTTTGACATGAACATCAAAGTCAACATCTTTTTTGAAATCAAGGTGCTTAACAACTACCCTATTTGGCCTCACAAAATGGCCATTTATGTGATTAGAGATTATTGCAATTATGATAGATGATTTTCGATATCCTCTTCTTAGATTTTCAACATATGTACTTATGTACCCTCTAGTAACTATTGAGCTCCTCGATGGTTCATCTGTAGTCACATGAGTAGTCATTATTGGATTAGTAAACACCATTTGGGGTGTCCCAACAACTTTAATGGTTGTTGTTAATATTCCTAAACTCCTACTCAAATTCCTTCCCACCGAAACCTTGCCTAATCCATGACCCAAGTTTGCTACAAATCCAATTAATACTCTGCCACTAACAAAATTTGTGTCGGGTGCAACAACAGTTTCCATTCCTGCGGTTGGTATTACAACATTAAGTGGTTGAGTAACCTCTATTTTAATAGGTTGTCTCTGAATCTTCACAACTACCACTTTTGACATTTTTTGTGAAGTTGAATTGATTCGAGTTTGATGATGCCCCATTCTATGGTTACCCATTGGTATCCTCTATGGTGCACAATGTGGATGTGAATACACCTCTAGTACTCTGCTCTTGAATTGAATGGATGGACGAATCGGTCGACTCTGTGGTCCCAATTGACCTCATAACTCCATGCCTTTCAATCTATTATGGACTATAGGAATTTTTGGTTTTTGCTCCTATGATTGATCCATTAATGTTCCAGCCACATTCTAACTCCACATGTTTAGCAATACTTGCTCTGATGTGAAAAAGCATAAAAGGACAATCCATGATTACATGTCTTTCTTCCTCACATAATGCATAAACTCTTGAAAGTAATTTGGTTACCTCTGAATCCACAAATTCATGATCCTTGGTTTTAGCTATATACCTTATTTGATCCAACATTAAATTTCTTAAATGTGAGTATGATTGTGGTACTTCATCCAACACATTCACCTAGGCCTTTGCATTTTTGGATGATCTTAGGTAGTTTTCCCCAATCTCCTCAAGCACATTGATATTGGTGTTTTTTTCCACCTCCTAGTCTTCCATTGGTTCATAATAATCTGGAGATACATATTGGTACACAAACTTGGATTGCATACCTCCTATATTATCCCATTTTTGGCTAGTCACTGATTCTAAACTTGAAATTTCTTGTGGCTAATTAGGTACTACAAAAGTCCCTACTCCATCTTAATCTTTGTGATTCTGAACCACAGATTGCGATTGAGAAATATATTGCACCCATTCATTTGCAATATATATTGTGTGAGTATTCAACTGCATCTCCCTCCGTGGAGATTGTCATGTGTAATTATGCCTTCTTTAAATACCACCAATCCATACTTCATGCCTTACCACCTCTTGTGGTCGAAATGACCCATGTTTTACAAGTCTTTCTTTTGTTCTTAGAATTCGTCTATCCAACATTAAATTCCAATATCAGGTTTTTGTAATTTCCACACATTCCCTTTTATTTTCATGATTTTTTTTGTTTGTCCCTAAAGACTTTGACGATTTGCCTCCAAATCCAATTGCTGATGTAAACTCCAAGTCACCATCTGATTCATCTTGTTTCACAATCCTTACGTCTTTAGAGTCTATAGATCACTTTACAATCCTTACAACTTCAACTACTTCAACCTCTATGATTTCTAACATACCCCTTCTAAATATGAATTGAAAATTAACTACTCTTCTAAACACCTTCGTCTATAATATAAACAATGGAAAATGCATAAAATGCTATTGTTCCTATAAAAAATAAAAAATAAATTCCCCAAAAAGATGGCCGCAAAATGGTAGATGTGGATTAAATTCTTCTAGAATTACTCCACACTTATTGAAACAATGGATTTACACTACAATATTCACACATTTTCAATTTATGCACTAATTCTAAACACACCTATGTCTAAAGTCCATTAAAACATTAAATTCAAGGTTATTTCAAGTAACCAAAATTTGTACTTCAAAATATAATGTAAGAAACTAGAAACATAATTATAATTCATTTCATGATATTTTTGGATATTATAGATAATTCACACAATAATCTAAATATGGAAATCACTATAGAAGTCTATACTTCCTTGGTTTATTAAAAACTTCAATCAAAATACAACAAACAAATCCATATTTTATTGAATTGTAATCAAACAACAATATTAAATATGTGGTATTCCAAACCAAAATTTGTAGGTTTTGCTAGAAAATAGCTACATCTATTTCCTTACTCCAAAACTGTGTCTAAAAATGTTTTCAATTTCCCCAAAACTCCCTCCTATGGGCAATCCCCAAGTCACCATCAACATGAATCAACACTAAACAAGAATTCAAAATTCAAATTGCCAATGTCCAATGATCAATCCCTATCCATAATGCCTTGTACATCCAATAACAATGTAATATGCCTACTCCTTTAACATTGGTGTAAGTGTCAAGACACATGAATTTTTTAAAACAATTAGTCTATTATGTTTATGAATTGGAAATGTCATTTCAACCAATGGATTTGAAGTTTTTTTTAATCCAACAACATGATTCCCTCAAACATAGTTATAAGAACATTTCATCTTCAAACTTCTAATTGAAAATATTGATTTTGATGTACTCCTTTTAATGGATTTTTTTTTTAAATGCTGAATTATCCCAAATTAATATGATGTTTCATAAGCATGTTTTTTATTTTTTTTACGCATTAAGATGTTGTGGTTAGTGGAAAATATTAATTTTTTGTAGTACTAACTCCATGTGATGTGATATGTTATATTCTAAGACATTTGTTGATAATAAAAAAACAATCAAAGTACAATGTGATTGTATCCAATTTCAATATGTTTTTAGACATAAAAAGGTATATTCATAACCATTATGATTTTATCATTTAATTTGCATTATATTCATATATAATTGTGGCGTTGAGTACTTTGTTAATGATAGTATGGAAAATTGCCATTTGGGACAATACTTTGCCTCCCCCAATCATGTTTTCACCCTATGGTTGAAATGAAAGTGATTGAGGGCGGTGAAGCTATGATAGATGCTACTATTGATGTGAATAAGAACTCATAGTAATGCATTGAGAAGGTGAATGACAAACTGGAGTCATGTAACCTAAAGAGGAGGAGGAATGAATTCTAAGATGTCAGAACTCATTGGTAGATGGTTGAGGAAGCTCAAGCACTAATGGATGGAGAAAGGGAGATTAAAAGTTTTGAAGTAGACAATGATTGGGAATGTTCAAAAAATATGGACATTCGGGATGATAGGTTGAGCATGATTGTTCCAGAAGTAAGTAGTTTCTTTTTTATTGTGATGAAATGGAGAAATCTAGAGTAGGCAAGCGGGTTATGCACTATTATTGGAACCATGATAACCTCATATTCAAAGGTTTGGTTGTGCCCAAACCTAATGAACGTTAACAAATCGTCATGGATTTGCATAATGAAATTGGTCACTTTGGAGAAGGGAGGACATTAGTAAAAATTAATAAGCGCTACTTTTGGCATATGGAGTCAAAAGTGTGGTGCACTTCTATAAACAATGTCAAATGGTAAAATAGATAGGTAACATCAAATTTAAGCCTCAAGAGTTCAAAAGCATCCCTATCTAGGACCAATTTTATCATGTCACATTCAACACAACTAGACCATTACCCAAAACAAACCATGGAAATAGGTACATTTTGGTAGCAATTGACTAGTATTCAAAGTGATGTGAGGCTAGGGCTGTGGTTGATCATGATGCAGTGGCTACTACAAGATTTTTTGAGGATGAAATGATTTGTAAATTTGGAGTCCCAAAATATATTATAACCAACAATGAATCAAAGTGGTTGGTTGAGTTTGACGAATTATGTAAAAACTACAGCATCATCCATTAGTACACAACACATCAATGGCCCAAGTGTAATGGTATGGTTGAACAATTACTAAATACCTTAAAACATGGATTTATTGTTTTAATTGCCACACCAAAACATGCACGAGATTGGGATAAATAGTTGCCTAACTACAATCTTATTTGGTTACAGGTGTGGAGTCTAATTAAACACCAAATTGTTTCCCCACATGGTGTTGATTGGTTGTATGCTTAGGTTGAAGGTTGATAACTCTTTTAGTTCATTGGTTTGTGAATTTGAAGATGATGATGACTTGCTACATTGGTGGAGCAAATGATCAATAAGATGCAACTCATTGCTACTACATGCATGGTGAGGTTACTAAAAATGTTAACTAGACACATGTCAAGCAGAAGAAAACATATGCCACCCATAAGGGTAAACAATTGTGTGAAGGGTTCAAGGAAGGAAAAACATATGTGAAAATGAAGAAGCCTAAAAAGAAAAAGTCTTTGGCTTTTAGTTGGGAAGGTCCTTTCTTGTTTGTGAAATACCTCAATGGGAACAAGTACATAGAACATGATGAGGGCGGAAGGATCTATGCGGTCAAGGGAGAGAAGATTTGATGTGGGACAAACCTCAAAGAGATTTGCAAATATTTCGTACTACATTTAAACTATGAAGATTTAAGGACTTCGTCTGTTTTGTAAAAGAGACATTACATCTATGATGTAATTTTTATGATGATAACCTAATTGGATGATGTGTCACATTATCAACTGAAAGTAAAAGATAATAAAGGTTTGGTGGTTGATGGTGACTAATGGAAGAAGTGGGTATTTTGTTTTTATATTGCTTTGTTATTTTGCAAGTTATGAACTTCTTAGAGTTTTTATGATTGGTGGCGTTTGATCTATTTCTAGTTTTGCTTGTGGGTAAACTTTGTGTGGTGTGGTGCTATTGGGCAAATCTTCATTGTTGGATGTCAATCAAGAATGGGATGAAGTTGGAATTCAAGTATTGACAGACTTTTTCTACTTGATAGCTAAGTATTTTGTGGTTTTCGAGTTGTATGGGTTTTTGGGTGGTGGACTATTTGCAATTTGTGATGTTTGGTGACATTGGAAGGAAGAATGCTTGAAGGTGTAAACTATTATTTTTTCCAGAGGAAAAGTTGTTCCCACTACGTCATATATCCTTTAGAGAAATGTAGTTTAACACCAAGATTAAAAATCTATAATTAGGGGAATGATGAAAATCACTAGGGATCTTGAGAGCAATAAAAATTGGCAAACAAATGCTTAGTGTGGGATGTTGTCTTGAACGATGAGTTGTGTTTCGACATTTTTTTTGAGGGAAGAGAGTACCCAATTTTGTTGGGATCTCCAAATGTGTTCAATTCATCTATCATACATGGGATTTCTTTGGGTATAACTCCAATAGGGGAAGATGGGTTGCATTTGTCAAACTTCCCAAGGATTGCATATCTTATGTGTTGTTCCTTGCCTTTTTATCTATTTAATTTCCTTCATCACATCTTGGAGCTATTCATTTTCATTCTTTTCAAGGACCTTTGTTTTCTTTTATGAGTAAATATATGGGTGTGGGTATTTGGGAAGATCTTGTTATGCTAAAGAAAGTTAGTTGAAGCTCATGATAAAGAAATCAAAACAATCTGACCCCCATAGACTCGTAATTAAAAATATCTGGAGAGCTTATTTAACAGTTGTTGGTTGGACTTTTCAATGAATTGTGCTCACATTTTCCTTGTAATGATTAGTGTTTTTTTGGGCAAATTTTCACAACTTAACTAATATTTTCAAACAATCATATATGTTTTCAAATTTTGGAATTGTGAAGTGTTGTTTAAGTTTTGTCCCATGGAGATGAAAACTCACATGTGTGAAGGGAACATTTTTTTTGTTCCTTGTCTTTTTCATTACATGTTTTCTGAATATACTATGAAATTTTTTTTAGTAATTTATGAGCTTCAACAATAAAGTTTTTTTCCTACACATGCATATGAAGGAAGTTGTAAAATTTTAAAATATAGTTGACTTTATAAAACTAGACCAATATTTTTAAATAGTTGGTACGTTGAATTCACAATTTATTTCAATTATCAGTTATGAAATAATATGATATGTCAACATAATATTGTCATTATAAAACATATGGTCAATTATCACTTAATGCAATATATTTGGTTTATTTATGTTTAACATATAATCATTACAAATTGTACACATAAATAATCAGTCATGTAACATCTCTTCCATGCATTCAATATTTCTTTGTTAATATATTTGCAAAAAATTGTAAGTTGTAAACTAGATTAATAAATAATTTATATAATCATATTCTTTAAATTATGGATTATAATCCTTGAATTCAACTTTTGTTTTGTTTTGTTCTCTCTGTTTGTTTTGTAAAAATTGAAATTGATAAAAATTAACTATCCTTACCATCCTATCTATTTTTTGGTGAAATTTGACGTTGTTGTGAAATTTTTGAATATTTGTCACAAATCCAATGATTTTTTTAATAAAAAATTCAAAAGATCTTCCAATTTTTTTGGTAATCATCATATTTCTATAAGTGGTTCAAATGGGTAGCAACAGATAAATTTAAAAAAATTCCCCCTTTTATATTGCATTAGTAGCCAAATTTGACTACATTAATTTATGGATGATCAATGCATCAAACCTTGGTCACATCACAAAATTGAAAAAATAAAACCCTTTGATCTTTAGTATTGCAATTACAATGGTGAGGGTTTTTTTTTAATATCACAAAATATTTAATAAGAATACAATTCGACATTGACATCTAAGTTTTCAATGACCAACAATTAGATTTGCAATGGGTAGTCATGATTGATCAAATACTTAGCTTCCAAAATGTCACTTGTGACTACCATAAAAATCTCATTAGTTGGTTGTGACTAGTTTTTGGTAGCCCAAAAGAATTTTTTTTTTCATTTTATTTTACCTCAACAATTTACTACACAATATAGATTGACCAATGTCAAATTAATATCTAATTGGGTCTAGAAAAATTAAAATTAAATTGATGAAACAATTTTAAACCCTAAATCCATCAACCATCCCCTTCTTACCACTATTCCAACATTTGTGGACCAAAAAAATCTTCACCAACAACTATTTCACTTGGGCTTGCGCCCAAAGTTGCACCACAACCATTGCACCCTCCTACCCATTAAGGCCTCTGCTCTTCCTCCTTGCTATGGAGTTCCCAAGTTCTATGTTATAGCAATTAGGTTTTCTTTGAGTCTTTGTGAGTGACAAATTCATTTTTTTAGGTGCCTCCATCATGGGAGTTTGTTTTTCAATTAATCTTTCATGTTTGTTGTTTTCAACTTTCAACAATGGTGGCAAACTTATGAGAACCTTGCTTTTCTCTTACCCCTTGCAATTTTTCTCAAATTTTTTCACTTTCCATTTGCAAGGTGTCACATTGGGTGATCTTTTCTTACCTTGCATCATTAAAACATCATCAATTTCTTCAAGGTTTTACTCTTGTTTTTTTGTTCTTAAAAGAAACAAAATTATGCATCTTGGATAACAAAACTCGTAAGTGCCAAATTCTTTCTTGAAGGTGATATGTTTTCAGTTTGGAGGCAAGCTACAAACATTTGGGGCACTTCATTCCAAGGAACCAAGTTCTTATTTCAATTGAGCGTGGAATTGATATAAAAAATAGGTCGCCTCCTCCTCCTCCTTGCTTTTAGCTTTAATTCTAGTTTAGGAAATGGAAAATTTCAAGGTTAATCCCTAACCCCGACTTCTTTTTCTTTTCCAAATTTTTCATTTTCATGGGTGTACTCAAAGGCTTCTTCATACAAAGCCTTAGCACTTTGCACTTGCAAATTCACTACCCCTATTGTGGAGAGGTTTTAACTATGTTTGAAGAAGGTTTTGGTCCTTTTGACTTCATGCAACTCATTGCCACCTATTTCTTGGACGTTTTCTAAGGTCTTTTGTAAACTTTCATCATCATCATCATGCTCTTTTAGTTAGGATTTTCAATACTTTGTTTTGTGGATCCATCGTGTCCTTTGTAGGGCACTTTCACCTAGGATTTAGAAAGATCACCAAAATTGCCCAAAATGTTCCAAGGTTAGTTTCAAACATTGCACCATTGCCAAGGTTTCTTCAATGATCTCAAAGCTTCCTATGTAAGCATATTGAAAGGGCAAATATGACATTGTGTCACCCCACTCCACCAACTGCATCCTCAATGTAATGCATGGATGTTGTTCATTTACTGTCATGAGCATTTTCATCATTTTTCAAACCCTCAAGATGGAAGAGGCAATTGCCTTTCTATCACCCACCCAAATGTTTGGAATTCCATTCTTATCATTTGTTAGAAAACATGCCCCACCAACAAATGACCTAATGTTGTCATCTTTGACATGGGGTAATCTCTATCAATTTTTCAAAGTGGATGAAAATGACCTGTCATCCATCAACATTGTGGAAGCTACCCTAAAAGAAATACAACAAAACATTCAAAATATGTAATTCATCCAAGGGAGCACAAATGCCTTCATCCAATCACCCATAGGAAAGATTTTGTTTTTGGTGGCTCTAGACACTCTAAAGAAGGAACGCATGGGGATAATCTTTTAAGCATGATTGTTGATTCATCAAAGACCATGAACACCCCCATCTCCAACCTAAACACCTAATTATTCTATTTTTCCTTTCATGCCCCACAATTCCAAAACCCCTCTTCAAACATTCCCAAACACATGATGCCTAGACTCCTACCATCGAATAGGTCTCATGAACCACAAATGGCAATTCAGCAACCTGAGCTTTACCTCCTTGCATATCTTAGTCATATGTGATTCATTGATAAGTTATTCATAGTGCCAAAGGGATAGCAAAACTAATTATTAGTAAATCCATAGTCATTTTGTGGTTTCTATTAAGCTTATGAATAACTATGGCTATCATTCATACATGTTTGAAATCATATAAAATTTTTGCTCCACCAATTTTGAATATCTTGTTGGAAGGCTTCTTCATATATGTAGGTAATTGTACCTCATATAATAATACTACAAATCAACTTTTAAATGCAATTCCAATTCACTTTAACAATTGTTCTTTAGCAACAAAGAAATGAGGAAAGCTTATGGTCAAGCATCTATAAAAGATATGCACAATAGGAGGAAAGTGAACTAATTTACTATATGGTAACTACAATATTGTTCATGTTACAAGTTTCACCAAAAAGGAATCATAGTTTATTGTAAGCCCATGAAATGAAAAAACAAAACAATACAAATTCACATTCATCCTAAGATAGGCATGTCAACTTGCAACTTTGACATGTTTCTAGTTCCACAATGTGTAAGTGCCTAGCACATCTTTCATTATAGCCTAGTCATCAAGTTCATGCAGATGCATAAATGGAGCCTTAGGCAAATGAGCAATCATGACATCCATTTTGAACCAAAATTCAAGAATAGGTGAACCATGGAATTTTTCCAACCCCCAATGGCCATTAATTTTTCTAGATGCCACCTTTTGCTTAAGGTTTTTCAAATTCACCAAAACCACAACTTATCCAATATTAAATTACAATCCACCCAACAATTCATTGCATTAACACTAATGGCTATGATTGGCATGCAACTAATAAACATTGTATATGAATTAATGCAAACCCTAACAAATGTAATGTTTGATGAAAATAAATACATCAAAACAATAGGAAGGAGATGAGATGCGAGTGCAAATGAGATACAATGAGTTAACATGATTATTTTATAAAAGGATTGCATGTTTATGTGCAAGAAAAATATTTTGTACATGCTTGTTATATATTTTTTACTTGAAAACATGAAAAGAACAAATTTCCAAACTTCTAACCTACCTTTAACATTTCAAAATAATTGAATTTTTTTTCATGGGCATTTATAGCCCCCCTCTAACTTTTAAAAGAAATTTGTGTCATATCATTTGGATTTGAAAAAGTACCGCAAAAGTATCCCCCATTTTTTAGGGGTTGAGGATGACTTTAATTATAAAAATAAATTGAATCAACCAAAAAAAACTATATTAGAATGCTCACCACATCAATATTGAGGTGTTTGAAAAAAAACCAAATACTTGTAAAAACATTTCACTTATTTTTAAGTACTTAAATTTATTTTTACAAACTACCATAGATTTTAGGTCCAATTAAAGTATCTTCAAGTAGCTTAAAAAAACATGATTATAACAATTTAAATTAAGAAATAATGTACCCAAAAACAAAATTATTACCCCCATAAAGTCATCTACTTATTAGTCCTTTTATTTAGGGACCCCAATATTTTGTTGCTTACACTATTTTTTGTGTATACTTTACCATGTTTTCACCTGTCCTTTTTCCCAAATTTTTTTTTCATATGAATGAATTTTGGAAGAATGTTTTTTTGCAATTTGTTGTAATAAATGTTTATAGTTGTCCCAATACATTACATGCTTTTATGTTTATCATTTTTGAGTAAATGGGTGCAAATGGGATAACATGAACCACACCCACCTACTTTTTGATTACTTTTGGGGAAATATTCTTAAAATATTCTTAGAATATATTTGAAAAAGTTTTTGAAAAAATCTTTTGAAAACATGATAATTTTCTTTATAATACTTTGATAAACCTTGCATTAAAAATTTGTCAAAATATGTCATTTAGAAAAAAATTAAAATTATTAAACATGTCCTTTTTATTGTTTAAAAACACTGGTTATAGTGTTTTATTGATGTTTTTTTCATATTTTTGATTCATTTGATTAATTTCAAATTTATTCACAAGTTCCTGTGATATATTATGAATGTTATCATATAAGTAAATCCTACAATTTCAACACAAAATTAAATTACATTTTCAATAACATGGAACATCAAGCATTGGTTACACATGTCATGGTATGTGTTACCATGACTGCACCCAAATATGAATTTTTGAAAGTGTTTTGATTCCTTGTAAATTCATTGTTTTGTTTATAAAAATAATAACAATTTCAAATCATAATCAAACATTCATTTTGTACATTTTTATGTTTTAAAAAAATAATAAACTATAATTTTTCTTAACACATCATGTAGATTATATCTCATTTATATGTGGTAAAGGACTTTCAAAATTTTAAAATTTTGGATCAATTTTGGATCAATTTTGGAAAGTACTTTGAATTTTTAAAATTTTAAAATTCCACATATTTTTGGGTATGAATGATTTTTCAATGTGGCTAATAGGTTTTTAACCTCTCAATTTTTTCCCCATCAAATGTGTTTTATTATGTGAGTCCTTTTGATAGCCCTTTGCAAAATTGACTCCTATCTAACACCATAGGTGTTCACTTTCAAAGGTCTTAAATCAAAACTTAAAATTCCATCAAATGGATTCTTGGTTTGAATTCCTTAATATTCATATGAATGAAAAAAAAACAACTTGTCATGATTGCCATGGTTTTAAATAGCAAAACATAAGCATTTATCCAATTTTGACTATTTTTATTTATGATCCAACACCTTTTTTGGCTCGTTGGATTGTGACTACACCCATCCATGCTTGTTGTGAGACTACCTTCTCTTTATTATTTCTTATAGGTGTAACCACCTTACACCTTACCTTGTAGCTCCTTCCCATGCATCACAAGTTACAACCAATTCCACAACATGGAAACATCAATGAAAAATCAAATGCACGCAACACACCAACTTATAACCATCTTACCTAAACCACACCTTAAGCATTATGACCCTCCGCATTCATTTTTAAAGGAGATTTATGTTTGAATAACTTTTTCATGGGTGATGTTCTTGGTTGCAAAATGATCTAGTCTTCACCCTCCACATTTCAAGGTGGTGGTGTTAACTTCTTTGGTGGAGTCTTTCTTGCCGTTTTTTCTGATGTTGTTGTCATGGTTTTTTTGGTTGTGACTACACTCAATCCATGCATTCAAAAGCAAATTTTCCCATCAAAAAATATTGTGATATTTCATTGTCATTGCTAGCTAGGACAAATGCCCCCCTAGGGTCCACATCATTCACGAGCCTTGATGTTTCCTTCGATCTATGTTGAGGTGATTGTAGTTGTTATTCAAAGGCAATATTTGATTCCATCTAAATAGTTTTTTTCGAGTTCTTCTGCCCCCCACAAACTCAAAAAATAATAATTTAATGTCAAAGTGTCTGAATATGAACATGTTGATATCCAACATGGATGCAAACTTGGCATCCATTTCATTTTGCTTCGTCTCAATGGTAGTCATTCAAATTGAAATTTTTTTGTATATGTTTTGTCAAATAATCCACACCACAATATTAAATCTAATAATTATACACCTTTCCATTTCACCTTTATACATAACCATTCTTAATTATAAAGAAAGATCAATGTTGCAACAAAATACTTGATGGGTAAAAGACATTTTCCCCTAACAATTTAATATTTGATAGTCATTAAAATAATGGGGGGAAGTGAGAAGTCGACCAACTACTAGCCTTGTTTTTTCCCTCATTTTTTCCGATCGCCGCACGTTCATCAAATTCTTCGCTTTGCTCCTATCATTGGACATTTGTTCAACCTTCTTGATGGTCTTAGGTTTCAACCAATAGACCTTTAATCTTTTGCAATGAACAAGTTCAATATTAATTAAATATTTTGTCTTCTTTGCCATATACCTTGCCTTCAATTTGCTCCTCTTTATTTTCAACCATCTTTTCACAACATTCTTGAATTCAATCAAAGACAATTCATTGTCCACATTTTCAAGTTCCTTGTCCAAACTCACCTTTAAATTTTCCAAATACTCATTTAACTATGCCCTTCCCATTCCACAACACTAGTATCTAGTATCCGAAGAATTAACATTTTTACTATTTCATCCCAAACATTCTTCCCATCACATGCCCCTGCATCTATATCCCCCTCTAGCCTTAATTTAATTTTGTGGGGTTTCTGCCTTAAACCCTACCTTTTTTTAACTATTCATCTTTCTTTCTTTTCCCTATCCTATGACATGTTCTAGCCACATTCTTTAGCTTCACCTTAGTTCCATTTCCAACACACTTGTAATGAACTTGAAGGGGCCACAAAATGAACTCCAACACTTGGTCCAAACACATGTATCCAAGGCCTTTGATATTGAGGTAACTTACAATGACTAAAAGGAACCAATGAAATGTCATTGCTAGAAATCAACATCAATCCTATAATAGTTGGAAGTTCATTGCATGTTTTAGATGAATAGGATGTCTACAACCTGTTCAATTGGTAACAAGATTCCCAACTACATAAGATAAAGAAGCCCAACCGCCTTTGTTTCAAAAACTTACAACCACAAAGTCATGTAACACTTACGACCCTAGCAAATTAAGGAAAGAACTTGAAAAACAATAAAGAAAGATGCTCAGAAAGTCTTCGACAATAACAACAATGGGAACTTTAATAGCAATGATGACTTTTATTGACCACAACGTTTTTCACCCATTACCACATTGAGTGACACAAAGAATCCTTGAAAAAAATCTATGAAATTGTAGATAACTTTGTATAACACCAAGTTGAAACCTACATGTGATGGAAAATCAACAAAAAATGTAGTCATAAGAATGCAATCATAACCTCATAAGTGATTAACCATCACATTAGTTACAAAAAATAGTGACATGAATTTGTAAACTACTCATGGACCAATAATTCATGTAATAATGGAGGCATAAAATCATATCACAACTTGCCCAAGATGCCAAATTAAAGATCATGATGTGCATATATATCTGTCATTTTCTTGAAGTGTAACAATCCTCAAGGAAAAACACATCCATCAACAAAAATTTGAAATTGCTTCATAGAAAGCTAGACAAACCAAAAATCGTGAGCTCATGAGGTAGCCACCATGAGGCAATTCATCACCAACCTTCATAGTTTTTTCTTTGACCAAGATTGAAGATACATCATGACTAATTCCTTGATCCAACTTTGTCACATAGTTTAGAAAACTAGTAACAAAAGATGTACAATAAAAATAATGAGATGTTATGGGTGTTCAAAAACATCAAAGATCCTACAAAATTTGGAAGTTCAATGCATGTTTTAAATGAACACTTGCCCAATTGCATAAACAAAGAGACAACAAGACCTTATTTATTTAAAATTTTATTATTGACCACACAATCATGTAACAAAATGATATTAGGAAATTAAATGAAACAACTAAAAAATTAACAAACAAAGTTGTGAACACAAAGTGCCACACCATAGTAATGATGACTTCTATTAACTAGGTTTTTTTTTTTCCACCCACTACCACATTGAGGGATATAGAAAATCACATCTGATGTAATCTAAATGAAATTGCAAAAAATTCTATATACCAAGTTGAGATATTTATGTGATGGTAAATCAACATAGAGTGCATCCATAGCCTCGTGAGTGACTAGCCATCACACCAATTAAAAATAACAAAAAAAAATTGGAAATCTAATCTTGGACTGGCAACTCATGATAATGGAAGCATAAAATCATATCACATATGGATATAGAATATATGATGGTCAATCTGTTGTTGGAGATGTAAACATTCATAGGAAGGAATGTATATGTAAACAAATCTTCACCAAAGACAAGGTCTGTAAACTAAGGATTACTAGTTGTGCAAGCAAATTAGTGAAAAGGCCCAAGATCATAATATGTTTAGATCATTTTTTAATGTAGCCACACCACATTCTGATTTAAAATTTGAATATCATAAGGAATTTTCAAAAAATATATAAAGACCTAACAAACTCTAGAATTAATAATCTTAATTGTCTAGGTGCTTCACAAAATGCTTATAGGTTCAAACTATTTAAATTTACATAATATGCATGAGCCCCGTTTTTTCATGTCTTGTCGTTTAAACATAAAAATAATAATGTTTTGCATATTTCAATGTCAATTGGTTGTCTTGGTAGCTTGGAAGGAATCTACTAGCTGCTCCCATTTACCATATTTGAAACCAAGAAATGACTATACATACAAGAAGAACTTGTAGACCCAAAGAGAGAATAAAAAATAGGGGAAGTAAGAGAGACGAAACCTTGACTCAGAAAAAAGTTTGTTTGTATATATCAGTAAACAACGACTTGTAACTCAAAATGCAAGAAACACAACAATTTGACATTGTGAATTACACCTAATATGTAATCATCATTGTTAATTCTCATCTTCATGGAAACCTCATTATTGATAATGGCTTTAAATTTATCCCAAAACTCAAAATTGTTAAAAGTAGATGCAACCAACCTCATGTTAGGTCATAGTGGCAAGTTGGGCTCATGCAAGAACGAGTGTTCTTGTTGAATCCTTTTAGCCAGACATGTAGTGTGCATGCATGGAATCATTCAACATTGTACTAAATAGCAAACTGCAATGAGGTTTGAAAACAAAAGCTATGAGTCTTAAGATGTGAATAGGCAAACTTTGAACCTTTGAACATGGAGATTGGAAACAATGGCAAGAAAAAATCATCATCAAAATAGAAATTAAAAAGGCTGTAATGATTGAAAAGTTGAGAAGGAAATTCAAAACATCGCGCCAAAACTTAAACATCATCCTTTAGTAGTCATTACACACCCTAACAAATATCAAACACATACAAATCATTTACAACATCTTGTAGAGGTTTCAATAGATATGTGAATCCCACAACACATGCATCTTTTTCAAGTTCATATGAACCCTTTTCATATGAAGTTAGCAAAATAGTGTCAACAAAATCATCTTCAACTAATATTATATCCTTTGGGTCATGCATCTTGCAAACAATGTGTAGTGTGTCCAATATTCCTTGACCTTTTTTGTATAAAAGAAAAACTTAAAGTTCACAAATACAATTTTTCCAATCCATTGCAATAACAAATAATCACATTCATCCATATAGATGATTATTCTTTTAACCTAAAATGTTCTACTAAGAAAGCACCTACATTTGTGCTCAAGAAAAATTTACAACGATTTTTCCAATAGTTGGTTTTGTTTGTTCCTTTTTTTTCCTCAAAAGTTAAATATTTCTGAAATCATTTTTTATTCTAATATCCTAGAATTTTTTTTGAAAGTTCAATTTTTCAAGAAGTCATATTATTTCATTTATTTTTTAAAAAAATATTTTTGGGAAAAAAGGACCTAAAGGAACTAGAAAGAATGGTCCTTTAGTTTTTTTCTCTCCCAAAAAAGTAAATAAATTTATTAAATTAAATTAAATTAATTATCTGATATATATATTGAAAGTCATTTTTTAAAAATCGGATTATTTAACTAAAATTTAAATCTATTTACCTTTCTGGGAAAGAAAGAATCCAAAGGAACTAGAAAGAATGGTACTCTCCATTCCTTTCTTTTCCAAAAAGGTAAAGAAGTTCTTTTGAATTAAATAATTTTAAATTAAAAATATTATTCTGATAATATGGAAAAGGTTTTGAAATTCCATCTAAAAATGAAGTTCCATTATTTAATTTTTAATAAAATTTACCTTTTTGGTAAAGAATGACCCAAAGAAGGAATGGTTCCTTTGTTCCTTCTATTCCTTCTATTCCTTATTTCCCCAAAAAGGTAAAGATTTTTTGAAATTAAATTTATTATTCTGATATTCTGGAAAACGTTTTGAAAATCAGTTTAAAAGAATTTGAATTATCTAATTTGATTAAAAACCCCTTTTTGGGGAAAAAATGAACCAAAGGGACTAGACGGAATGGTTCCCACTATTCTGTTCTTTCCCAAAAGGGTAACATCTAGCTCAACAATATACTTGGAATAGTTATAAACCATAACAAGAGTGATTATGGTTGTTAATAGTTTCATAATAAATTTATTTTTTTAATTCTAAGGTTTCAACGTTCATGCATTGAATTTTTTTGGGGGGTAGTTTAGAAAAACATGGCAATTTTGTTAATGATAATTGGGGTTCTCCATACCCAAACTTGTCTAGCTACAACATAGACCCTAAATTTCACAAAATTTGGTGTTAAATGTTTTGTGGACAACATTGCACACATTTTTTTATAATGATTGATAACCCCATTCCTTTTCCAATTAAATGAGAAGTGGGTATGAGTCTACTAATGAAAGGTGGTTGATTTTATAATGGTGTATGTATTTCAAGATGTTTTCGATGAGGTAAGGAGATTGCCGCTTTGGCATGTAAGAGAACAACATTGAGATGATTGGCTTTAGGTTAGGGAAGAACAATGGGCCAAATTTTACCAATTGAAACATTTACATTGTCCTTATACCAAATGAAAAGGATATTCTTTATACAACATTGCAAATGTGAAGGAGCTCTTGATCCATAATGGAAGGGATCCAAGGTATAGAGTTTGGAGAAAACCAAGCAACATGGATTCATAAAATGAAGAGTGGGAAGAAAAATTTAAGGTTCCAACAAAATAGTAGACCTAGGAGCTTGATTATGTTATTGATATGTAAGCTATGGTAGTTGATGCATTCCAACAAGTATATGATTTGTCGCATTGAAAGTTATAGCTTTAAATGTTGTGGAGGAGGCTTTTTAAGGTAGTTGATGGGTTACAAGAGAGATGGAATGAAGGTGGGAAAAATGGTGAAGCCAAGGCCCCTTTTGATAAGAAGGGCCAACAACCTTTAGGAGATACTAAATTTGATCTTGGAGACCAAAAACATAATTTTGATCCAATGACTTTGGACGATGCAATGAAGGAACTATATGCATGCTCCAAATGCATAAAGTTGGCAACAACAATACTTCTTATGACTTGTGCACAATATATAAAATTAGCAATAAATTTGCATATGAATTTTTTGCATTTTTACATCATCATTTGCTTCATGAACCAAATTGTCTAATAGCCAATTACTATGTTGTAAGGGCTTTGACACAAAAACTTGGATTAAATTATGTGAACATTCACACATATGCTAAAGGGTGCATCTTGTTTTGAGGGGATCATAAGGATAATGTTAGTTGTCCCAATTGTGGAAATATTCGGTACAAATATGATGTAAACAAGGTGTTATTTGTGAAAATTCTTCATTACTTTCTTGTAATCCCTCAACTTCAATGGATGTTCAAGACACCTACAATGTTTAAATCAATGTTGTGGCACTCACAAAATTATAGTCTAGATGGCCTTATGAAGCATCCATGTGACTCAAAGGCTTGGAAACACATTCAACATAATTTCGTAATTTTGTAATAGATCAACGAAATGTGCACCTAACTCTTGCTATAGATGAGATCAACCCATTCAAGTTGACCCGATCAACATAGTCCATGTGGTTAGGATTTCATGTTGTTAAATTACAATTTTCTTCCTTAGTTGACAAATAGATGTTTTTCATCATGTTCATATTATTGATTATAGGGAAAAAATCAGTAAAGCCTAACCACTTTGATGTTTATCTACCACCATTAGTTGAAGAACTTCAACAAATTTGGACTGGAGTTCCAACATATGATATGTGAAAACCCTTTGGCTTTAAGTCATTTAAATTGAGAGGTACATGTTGATTTGGACCATCCATGATTTCCCTGAGTATAGGATAGTTACAAGGGTGGCACATCAAGGATTTTCCGCATGTCTAATATGTTGGCCTTAGTTTAAAAGCTAGGGGAGCACAAAATGGAACTAGGAAGCAAACCTACAATAGAACATGTAGATTCTTACTAGAAGGGCACCCATACAAGATCACCACAATGAAAGATCATTTCAATGGGTAATTATAAACTTGCCTTAAACCAAAAACTATCACAATAGATGAACAATTGGCATGAGTTGCAAAGTATAAATCTTGGTTGGAATTAGGCAGTTTAAATGGTGGAATTGGTGACCCTTCCAAAGAACATGATGTGAAAATGTTGAAATGTGTTATTTATTGTATTGGAAGGTATATAATAGATGTATTTATGTCCTTTTATTGAGTTGTAATTGTACATTAAACATGCAAATCATATGCATTTGAATTGATGTGGCAAGTATGTTTCTAACACTTTATTGTTTTGTAAAATTGGCCCCAAAAAAATTAATGTCTAGTTATCAAAAGTGCTTATTGCAATCATAGTCTAGTTATTTGTTAGTTATAGGTTGGTCATATATAAGTGAAATGTTTGGTCATTTGAAGACACATATGTGGCAATATTTGAAGATCATATGACCACATTGTTTGGATATTGTGATCTAAATTGGGTTATCACTCATAAAGAAGTTGATAATGACTTTTATGAAATTCAATCATAGTGAGTTTAAGCATAGGACAATGAATATTTTTATGGGGTTACCATTTTATTGGCATATATTATTTATGGAGTATTATAATGGAGTTACCATTTTTTTAACAAATGTTTTAGATGACATGTGAAAAATATGCATCATTAAAATTTGCAAATAACTAACTAGATCGCCTATGGTGTTGTGATTATCACATGAATTTATAGTTTGATGGACATTGGATGTCACTCATTGTGAACAAAAAATTGTTAAAAATATCCTTAAAATAGCGACGTTTAGTGAGAAGGATATGGTGAAAGTGAAGCATGATTTGCAATGTAAAAGCATGAAACGACATATTTGGTTAACTATAAATGTTAAAAAAGGTGGGTAGATGTTGAAACCAACAACCCCCTACATCTTGATGCCAAGTGAGTTTGACATACTTGCAACCACAATTGAGAATTAAGAAACAACGTTAGGACATGTTTTAAAGTGATGGGGAATTACATTAGGGAAAAAAAAATTGGAGGTTTAAAATCACATTATTTGTCATGTTTTGATGCAACAATTTTTACCTTTAGCATTATGTGGTCTTTTAGCTACAAGGCCTTGGATGACAATGATGAAATTTTTTAGAATTTTTAGGTGGATTTGCAACAAGGTTTGGAATCCAAATGAAATTGAATCATTTACAACATATGTTGCAGTTAGCCTTGCTTTGGTGGGAATGCATTTTCCACCTTTCCTTTTTAACATCGTGACTCATTTGTTGTATCATCTTGTGGATTAATTACATTTGTGTGGACCAATGGCCACTAGATGGATGTATCCAATTGAAAAGTACATGAAAATTCTAAAGATTTATGTGCTAAATATGGCAAGGCTTGAGGGATATTCCATGGCTAAAGGGTACATTAGAGATGAAAACTTTGGTTTCATAACCGAATATTTGAAAGGATTTGAGGTTGTGCAACCACACATATGGGATGTTGAAGAGGAAGGACATGTTGGCAAAGTTTTAGAAAGTGATGGGTAGAAAATTTTGATGACTCTAGCCTTACATGACCTTAATGTCACCTTGGCTTGAACAAATAAGATCTAATTGTTTTTGGAAATTGTGAATGGTTAGGTAATTTTTTGAAAATTTTAATGTCTATTATGGTCTTGAAAAAATGTCATTCACTTGCTATTCCCAATGGGGCTTTGTATGACTACTTATGCAAAAAGTGGAAGTTGGAACAAGCCACCAACCCAAATATGTTGCCTTTCATTGAATAGGTAAAAAATGTTGTACATGGCCACCTAATGGATTTAAACAACCCAAAAGATTTGGATAGGGTTTTACTATGTAGTAGGCCATCTCAAACAATGACAATACACTTGGATGAAGGCGTACAAGAAACACTTTAAGGTGGAATACTTGAAGAACAATTCAATGCAAACATTTGATAGTGGCATTGCCTCAATATTTGATATGTCAATTTTTGATGCTAACGATATTTCATTGAACTTTGTTGGAGTATTAAAAGACATATTCAAACTTGATTATCATCATTTGCATACTCATGTGGTCATTTTTTAATGCGAATGGATCAAGCAAGAAGACAATAAAAGAAACTTAACCTATGTACAAAATTATGCTGACTTCTTCATGGTTAAAATTTGCCATAAACTACCATTATCATTTGAGCATTTCATATTTCATTGTCAAACAATGCAAGTGTTTTTTCAAATGACATCAAGAAGCCATGTTGGAAAGTTGTGTTGTGGAAAAAAACTTAATCTAGGAGTGAGGTGGAAGACATAAAAAATGTGTTCATTACAACAACCGTGGAAATAGATGGACTGAGTGCTTTTGAAGGACAACCCCTACCCAACTACAATTTCATTGATAGGAGCCATAGAGATATCCAACAAGGACAATCTTTTAGCATTAACAAGATTTTAAGGTTCTTAAACATTAACTTCTATGTCAAAATTTATGTTATTGTGTAAATTTTACAAGTCTTCTTTAATCTTATCTAACATTGTCCTTATTTTTCATTTTTACATGTATTTCCAAATTAAAATTCATCAACATTTTATGAGTGTTGTACATTGTTTAATGCTAATGTTTTAGGTTTGAATATTGATTTTGTTGTGGACGATGGCATATATATATATGACATTAGGATAACATTGTCCCAAATATGTAATAAAAATTCAAACCCTTGTAGAAGTAGTTTTGAATTCTATACGTACTTTGCCATCCTTGAATCATTATACAAGTAAGTCATTTGGAATAATCTTTTAAGTTATTTCAATTATTATCCACATCATGTTCCATCATTCATTTAGTAGTAATTATAAATTCTTTAATGGAATTTTATCCACACCACTACATTTAAATCATTTTTTACTAATTTCCAACAACTAAAAAGATTGTACACCACATCGTCAAATGTAAGTCGTTCTTTTAGTTATGCATAATGCAAACCTATCAATTGTAAATTTTTTTTTAGTCATTAAAAAGTTAAGTTAAAATTCTCGATGCCACACTAGAATTGCCGAAGTGCAACACTTGGAACAAGAATTTGAGCCATAAAAAACCTCCCTTTAATTAAGGAACCTCAAGCCCTACCCAAAAAAATTCCAACCTAGTGGACAAAGTAGAAGCCTACAACACAAAAGTTCACCTAAAAGCCCAAGTGAACCTTGGAATCATCCAAGCTCCCCACCTCCTTATTTTCAACCCTTGGAATCTTCCATGTTGCAAAAAGGGACCTTCATAACCACATATAGCCTATCCTAATGAAAAACTCCAATTACCAAATAATGGTGCTTTTAAACAATAAGGGCATGGAGGTTATGAATTTACCAATTGATCTCAAGCTAGAAGGACCACCAAACATAGGAATCAAAAACTTGAAGCATACAAAAGTTACTTACCACTTTTGCATCGACAATTTACAAGGAAAGCATGGACTTATGCGAATGGGACAATATAAATTAAACCTAGCATTATAAAAAAAATGAAATTCAAGGGGATCTAAATGTATAATTCTTGATTTCAAATATGCATCTGACATCAATTTGGAACTACATAAACAAGATCAAGTTCAAAGTTGGTCAAGCTTGGGATTATGGACAACTCAACACCATACGCAAAGCTAGCTCACTTTTTATTGTTGAAACAATTGGAAAGAACATAGGCAAGGACATTGGGACATAATGTGGACTTGACCAAAGGTGTCCCTATGAGCCACTCACAAGAGGAAAACATTAACTCTTATGTTTCCCACTACTCTTCAAACTTATATAAGGCTAAAAGGCCACCCACCCATAAGGATCGATCAACCAAAGGGTTGCCCTCGCAAGTAGTGATAATGAATAAGACAACCATTTTTAATACCTTTTTTAACATCTAAGGTCTAGGGTGCAATCAGAGACAAACAACAAAAGGTCTATTAGCTTTGGCTAAGGTAGATGGGCAACCCCCAACAAATTGTTCACCTCCAAAATCACCATAAATGTGTGCCATGGAATGCAAAAATATGGTAGCCAACATCAAATTCAAAGGAGGCATGACCTTATGGAATCCCAAGATCATTTAAAGCATGTAAGCTATTTATTTCTATGGTTCATTTAACCTTTTATTTAATAGTTGTTGGGTCCTTGCCCTTTACCATCAATTTACATACCACGTACCTAATTGTTAAGGCTAAGGTGTCACAATTCATGTATACTTACCAATATATTCATCATTACACTCAAATTGTTTAAACCATTACTAATATCTACTATTTCCTTACCCAAATTACTATTATTATTCTAACACTAACTTACCACCAATACTAAAGTTATAAACATTGTCAATTCCATAATTTTATGATCCATGCTCTTGCATTGCACCCATTTTCAACAAATCAGCACTCCATCAAATATTCAATTACACATTCTAACTTCAAAGTCATTCATGTCATCACTATTCATTTACACACACATATGTAGAATAACCTTGAATCATATAATTATATCATAATTCTTACCAAAAATTGCCAATACCTCCCTAGCTACATTCTTCTCCCATTCTTTTCTACATAAATACATGTGTTAGTAGTTACAAGTAACCATCCAACCATAATTGTTGGGTTGAACTACTTTAACTACCTTCTACCATGTAATCAATTTCCTAGTTCAACTTGTTTATCAGATGCCTTAAACATGTCATTATGTTATTATTATTGTTATACTATATATCTCAATTTGCACATGTCAACTAACTAGTTTTCTAAGGCTTGACTTGTCTTGTTGGCTTGCTCTAAGCTTTTACAATTTAGCCTTTTATTGCATTTGTTTTGGTAAAATATAATTACCCTTTAGATTGCATCCCAACAAATATGGACCACTAAGATTGCCATCTTGGTGGCATGATTGATTGAGGCTTTCTCAGCGAAGGTTATGTTCAATGCCTCATTCTTAGATTAAGCCAATATGATAACATTGTCATTGTCAACGTATAGCAACTTTGACCTTGCTTAAATGAATTCAAATTTGGAAACAATTCAAAGTTCAATGTGTTGTTCCTCACATTAAATTGTTAAGTGTGAATTCAACATGTAGGAGCAATTGAACAAGGTAGATGCATGGACCAACTAAAGCATGTGACAAGAAGAAAGGGATGTTTGGCTCTAACTCACCTTCAAATTGGGTATTCATGATGCATGGCATTTTGATTCCTTTCAAAAACTTTCTGACAACTTCTCCTTCAACAATGGTCACTTTGAAATTTAGTCCATGATATTTCATATAAATAATTATTATCTTTCAAAAGGTCTAGACAAATAAAATGGTCACATCAACATCACATGCCAACATCCTTATGACACATCTCCAATCACTCATTAATGATATTTTGGATCTAACTTAAACTACTCAATAGATTACTTACCAATGTTTATTTTGATGAAGCACTACAGTATGACCCAAAATGCAAAGGCACAATGACACAAGTTTAGAAGGAGGTCCTTAACAAGTAAACCCACTTAGATCATAAGGACCAATTAGAAGTAACATTCATCAAATTCACCAATGCAACATGTGTTTGGCCAAGGCAAAAAAAAGAACAAATGTAATATTATTATAATTAAACTAAGAGAATCATGTTGGGGTAAAAACAAAATCAAAGGAACCACCAAAATGAGTGAACATTCCATAAAACTACATTTTTATATGTTTGAAAAATCACAAGTGAAGCATAATAATGTGGATTGTCATAAATTTTTATAGAATATTTTACATTAATTGTAAATTTTATATGTTCCAAGCTTGAAACAAATCAAAAATGTTTTGCATATTCAAAACACTCAAACCTTGAAAGTGGATAATCATTTTTTTTTCAAACATCCTTTTTTCTACCAAATGTGCACCATTTCTTTTGAAAATTAGAGAGGATTTTAACATTGATGATTAAAAGGGAAAAAAGATTTGAACTGATGAAAATTATTTTTATAATCGATTTGAGCACATTTGGTTCAAAAATGTTATTGACCTTGAAAATTATGGATTTTGAAAATGTGCTTTTAATAAAAATTGTTCATGTTTATGTGATAGAGGGCATGAATGCATAATATACATGATATAAATTCAATTTATAGTCAAAATATATTTATATCTAAAATGCAATGTTAAAGGGTTTATTTGAAATACAAAATTTTAAGTTATAAACCAACACAAAAACAATACGTGTAATGTGTAGTCGTTGGAAAAGGACTTTTACCTTGGAAACCTTGGCTTTTTTTATTGTATTTTCTCCCATTGGTCAAATCATTATATCTCCAATTGGATCTTGAAAACACTAATGTTTGTGTTGCCTTCTTTTCACATCACAAACCTTTTTTGTAAACATGTAAGTTGAATTGGCTTTTAAATCCATGGTTAATGAGGTTTAGTCACAATGATTTGGGGACATTTTCTCATGTATTTTTTTTCTATAAAGCAAAACACAAAAAAACCATGACCCAAGGGCTTTTAACAAATGATAAAAAATTCACATCCCAATACAAATTGTTGTTTTACATCAATCAATTTTACCAATAGTTATACCAAATGGACTGGCCAACAACAAACAAAGTCTTGGTTATGCACATTTAATGTTAGGCAAGTGTGCCAAAGAAAATCAATGAGGTTATGAAGTTTGAACTTTGAGCTCATCAAGGACATCACCTTCAATGAACTCAACAAGGTCATAACTTTGTTTCCCAAAAGCAAAGACACCTAGGGATGATGGCACCCCAATTGAGTTCTTGTAGGAAATTTATAGCTTCAATTACATCAAACTTACTAAAGACGTTAAAGAACTTTTTTCCCCAAGGCTCAATGTTAATTTCTTTTTGTGAAGGCTTCATAATCCTAATTCCAAAGTCTAACAACTAGTCCAAAATTGGCAACTAAAGGTCCACAACATTTATTGGTAGCACATAATTTTTTTTGGCTAAAATCCTTGCTTAATGGCTCCAAGGCATTTTACCATCGACTATTTGCCCAAGTCAAATTAGATTTGTGGGAGGTCAAAACATCATGATAAAATTTGCCTCACAATGACATGATGGCATAGGCAAAAGAAAATGGACAAGACCTAGCTTTTTCTTACTTGCATTCAAGAAAATTGGTTAGGACTTCTTCTTCTCAATTCTAAAGGCCTTTGGATTTTGTCCAACTTGGGTACAGTGGGTTTCAATGTTTTACAAAAGCTTCATCAATCAAAGCCAATGGAAAGTCGAACAAACTGAGTTTTCCTCCTATCATGATTCATGAAACAAGGTTACCCCTTGTCTTAGTATCTTTTCATCTTGGTGATTGACATTTTGGGCTACCTTTTAAATGACCCAAAATAAAACATCCAAGGATTAGAGTTCTTGGGAGGCACCATCATTTGAAACCAATCACTTGTGGATGATACAATTTTATATTTGAAAGGAGAACCTCGATGCCACATTATTGACATTATTCTTCAAATCCCATGGTGTAAAAGTAAATTGGAAAAAATTGCAATGATTTGGGCATTGACACATAAACAATAAATGAATTGCCTAGGAATAAGGTTGGATTCAAATGGGTCTTACCATGCCAATACACATGTTACTTTGACCTCTTGTTTGACTTCAAATTAGTGTGAGAAGCATGTGTGTTCATAGTTGACCTATCACAATAAAAACCATAACA
>Ga0209611_10001631_pt1 | contig 38709 bp, 31 predicted proteins | sample S1TSphgellanicum_3_FD_187693 | JGI IMG/M metagenome (GOLD analysis project Ga0209611, IMG submission 187693) | Host-associated microbial communities from peat moss isolated from Minnesota, USA - S1T2_Fc - Sphagnum magellanicum MG (SPAdes) (version 2) | ecosystem: Host-associated > Plants > Peat...
CTAAACACTAAACCCTAAAGCCTACCATCATATGGTGAAAAATATGACATCAAATAAGAGATATAGGGAACTTTTGGAACCATGCACAAATCATGTGAGTCGAATGTTTCTCTATTGAATAATTATTTGAAATGAAGAAATAATGCATGGTGATTTTATTTTTTTCAAATGATTTTTTGGGGAAAAAAAAATGATAATTTTAACTTTCATCTTAAAAGTTGTCGAGATTTCATGGGTGCTTGTTTTTTTATTGATTTAAAAGTGGTGGCTAGATATCCATTAATCTTGCCCTCATGCTCATTTATTTTTGCTTATTCACCTTAGTTTTATTTCTTTTTGTGTCATGAAAGGTTTGGTGCATGGTTTTTTTTTTTTTTTTTTTTTTTTTTTTATTTTTTTTTTTTTTTTTTTTTTATTTTTTTTTGTTTTGTTTTTTTTTTTTTTTTTTTTTTCCTTTCAATTTTCTCATTTTGCTCCAAAAGTGATGATTAACCACAAGATGATCTTAATCAAATCTAGCTACAAAAAAAAATAAATAGAGAAATATAAAATCTAGAATCTTATTACATGTTGACAAACCACTAGAACTTATTAGCTAAATATGATGATTTCAAAAGAAGAAACCTACAAATCTACCCAAACCTTCAAAAATCTTGGTAATTTCATAACTTTCTTCCTTGACATGTGATGATTTTCTAAGGCAAAGTTTTTAAAAGTTTTCTTGACCATGTTGCTTGGAGACCTTTTTTTAATACCAAAATGGCAAATTTTTGTCACAAAAAATTCATTGGTTGGGTGATGTTTTTAAACTTGTATGTGTTATTCCTAAGTGGTTATGATGAAGCAAAGATTTTGACTAGTCGAAAGTAGAATGTGACCTTGCAATATTGAATTCAAAGTTGGAGTTAAAACATTCCATGAAGGAAGTTGTAAAGAGACAAAGGGGATAACCCAAGAAGCAAATTCAAGTTGTCTTGCTTACACCAAAAATTAAAAAGCCTAAAGGATTAACATCAAAGAAGGTTAGTAGAAAGTACAAAAATTGGTTTAAACCTTCTTTTTAGGATCCTATTTATGCAACTATGAAACAACAAAAAAATCTCACAAATGTTTTTCATTACTTACAATTGAAATGCAATAATGCAATCTATTAAAAAACATTATTAGAAGAAATTTTTTATTACAATTTGATTAGAGGCTTTTTAGTTGAATGGTTCATTGTGAGAGGGGAGTTTTTTAATGGTTTTCAATCAATCCATTTTCAAAGAAATAGTTATTCATGTAAGGGTCACACAACATGCTTGCATATGTTTTAAGTTTCTTGCTATTGAAGAAAAAATTATCAAATTGTCCAAAACACATCGAAATGCATGTCAACCCTTGTATGCCACAAAAATGGGAAAATTGATTAAAACTTTAATTCAAAATGAAAACCTAGATTACTTAACTATGACAATAAAAAAAATTAAAGGTTTCTTTACCTTGGACAAACAATTTTGTGTTAACCAACTTGGATTGGAATTTTAGAAAAGCCATAGGTGCTGCTCAAAAGCTTCCATGTGACTAGGAGGTATAGGGTTTAGGAATAGCACAAAGAACAACTTATTTTGTCAAGGCTAATTCAATTCCATCACACTTGTTAATAAACATAAATCAAACTAAAATTCGGTCATAGAGGCAATCAAGGTTTCACCCATGAATATAAACTTTGCAATCCAAAAAATATTTTTCTTAATTTTTGGTTGTGTGACACATGCAATGCAAGGTATGAACATTTGAAAACTTTTCAATGTCATGTAAAAACAATTTGCATCCAACACTAAGTTACATGTAGATGATTCATACATATTTTAGAACATATAAAAAAATTGTTTATTGAATAGTCCCTATGTTTTTTTCTTGAAAATCTTTAGAATTTGCAATATTTAAATATATATATTTGAAAATTTTGAAAAAATGTATTTGGTATAATGTTTTGATGGCATTTGATATCTAACAACATCATTCTTTTATGGTTCAAATTTGGTGCAAATTCATATAATTTTATTAACACTATTCATCTTATAAAATATTAAAATTATTGGGACACATCTTGATTTTTTTTAAAGGAATCTTAAGGACATTTCATTGTGCACCATTTTTTTAAATGACCAATCTTTGTGTTTATTACAACTTATAAAACTTGTTGGTCATTCCAAAATGACGATTTAACACAAAGGAAGAACATAATCTATAGTTGAATTTTGTGAATTGTAATCTTTTATAGTGTGATAGTCCTTTTTGGTACTTCAACTATGATTAAAACCATTCACTTCATTCGAATGGGAAGAACTTAAACTTAAGCCAAAAAATGTTCAAAACATGTTTTAGTTAATGGTATGGAAAATAAACAATTCATGGTTTCAATATCATCTTTAGTTATTGACTTTACCAAACATGGCAACATGTGACTCAACTTGCCATGATAAGGAAGGGATGGTCAATATGTGGTTTGGAACAAACCTTCAACAAAACATTCTAAACCAATGTTATATACAAGCATATGAAAAATTCATTATTTAAAGAAGCACCATTTGAAATGTAAGCAAATTCAAATGAAAAAGAGAAAGACCTGAATCCATAAAAGGATATTGAAGCAATTATGGAAAAAAAATTTGTTTCAAGTTGTGAAAATTACAATAGTAAACAAGAATTCCTATGTTTATTCTAAAAGGACTCACCAAGAAAAGATGCATCCATCCCATAAAGTAATTGAAAAGCTTCATTGGTTTCAATTATCAAATAATAAAATTGTTATATTTTAAGTTTGAAACATGAATTGATGAATTAATAAAGTCGTAAGATCATGGACCCAGTAATTTGAACTTGGAAAAAGGGTATTAGGTAAAAGTTTTTAAAATTACAAAAATGTAATATTCAATGACTACCATGGGCAAAACAATCTTGCCTTCCAACATAAAATTTAAAAAATAATGGAAAGCAAAAAACAATTTGAAATTCTTAGTGATCCATACAGGACACATAAAAGTAACTACCTTGTAATCCATGTCTAAATATTTCTAAAAGTTGTTGGTCTAACAAACTAACAAGCTAGTACCTTTGACCTTGTTACTTACATGTAATGATGTTGTTACGTTCCATCGAACTACATGTAGACTACCTTGCTATCTTGTAACAACTAACTTCCAACAAGTTTTTGTATTCCAAAAAGATAGTCAAGGTGTAAACCAAGTAAAAATAATAAACCAATATTAAAACTATAATATTCTATATCAAATTATACTAAACTACTATCATACTATAAGGAAAGTAAGGCAAAAAGAAAAAAAATGCTACAATTTGTACACACACACTTGCATTGCTCTTCCTTCATAAAACATTCCTCTCTTGCATTCTTCCAAAGTTTTATGCAAAAATGATGGGGGGGGGGGGCGGGGTTCATCTCCAAATCCCCCTTTGAGAAGATTACACAAGATCCACACTTCTCCCACCAAAATAGGCTCCCTTATATTAATCCATTCACAAATCCATGTTAGTGATTTGTAAACAAATATCAATCACCCATTTCAATGGGCCAACTAATTTTAATGCTTTCATCCACAAGATGAACTAGAGGACAATAAGTAATCTACCACTAATAACTATCTAGTTATTAAGATGCTCATAGGATTAACTAATCTAAGCATAATTTATACCCTTAACAAAGGTGCTTGAAGTTCTCACCTAAATTAAAATGTTACTTCCATTATATCATGTTGTTCAAATTTCTATAGACATGAAAAGAAGCAAACAAAATAGGACACACATTGCACAGAACCAAGAGCCAAGAAGATATAGGCTTCGAAAAACAAGGTTGGAGGGCAAAAAAAAGTTGATAACAACTTACATATGCTTTGAGATTTCGATTGAATTGCTTGTTGTAACACCATCCTTGCTAATAAAATGTTTTTTTAAGTCATTCATTGGTCAATTTGTCCTTGTTGCTATTTTTTCCCTTGCTCCTTCCAAGCTTATTACCATCGTTCTTTTGCTCCTCCCAAACAACTCCCACGTTGGTAGTTTCAATTTTTTGTCTTCTTCACTCACCCTCCTTTCCTTACCACTTACCCTTCTTCATCAATAAAGGGTTTAAAACCTTAAACCTTGACAACTTATATCATATGTGTTCACAAGCACAATCCAAGCAAAAGGACATAGAAAAAATATGAAACTTGTTATGGAGACCTTGATTCATATATAAGTCAAAGATGAACCGTTGGTAATGCATCCCACCCTTGTGGGAAGAGCTTTGTGACCTTTTTGAACTGATATTTTATTAAATTTTCACTCATGTGCTATCAAATTTGGTTATTTCAACATTATTTTAATTTAATTTCACCTTATTTTAGCAACAATAGTCAATAATTTCAAAAAAAAATCAGGCTCTATTTTTCCAATTATTTTATGATGAAGCTACCTTATGAATATCCTAACTTTCTTTAGAAGTTAGAATTTAGGAGAAGGAAAAAAAAAGGAAATAATATAATGATTTGGGGATCCCAATGTTGGATGGGTACTATATTGGAACCTTGGTGCATGGATTGGCACTAGTCTTGGTATTAAAGAACTAACTAGACCAATACGACCATAAGTAATACCAACCTCATACCTTGCATGGTAGGGACTAGAGGTAATACAACTTTAATACAAGCTTTTGGCTATGTTGGTCTCAAATATATACCTATGCCAACCAAAAATCAGCCTCGAACCTTAAAGCATCTCTAGTGATGCTCCATATGTGACCTTACAAAAATATTGCTCACATCCAAGTTTAGTTATCTATTCACTTTTTTCCAACCTTGCCCATAAAACTAAAACTGGGATTACATATAGGTGAGAGACTACTAATAACAAACCACATGGACCAATTGTTATGATTGGCCAATCAGAAAATAAAGAACAAAAGTTAGGTCATATTGACTGGTGTAACTTGTGCTATTGACTCAAATGTGAACCCAAAACTTTTTGGGTAATTTAATTGAATCTCCAATGAACAAAACTATTCAAAATTCAATATCTCCCACACCTTAGGTTTTTTTTTTTTTCAAAACACCTCCATCAAATCCTACTCACTAAGGACTTTCCAACAATACCAAATGTGTGCCAAATTCCCCTATAATTTTAAATCTTGACTTAAATGAATTTTTAGGGAAAGTTTTGTTCAATATTCAATAACTTTTTCATTGTAGGTTCAAAACATTATGAAACCAACTCACTGCACCTCTACTCATTGAGGACTTTCCAACTGTATCAAGATTGCAACAAGAGACACCATGGTTTGGTTTGGGAGATCTCCCATCTGACAAACAAAACATACAAAACAAACAACCAACCAACCTTCCTTCATAGATAGATTACACTCTTCTCCGGTAGGTGTTAAGCTTGGCTATGCCTTTTACTGGCTTCAACAAACTATGCAAAAATGCTGGGCCAAAACCATTTTGCTGAGCAAAATGCTGGTATGTTTCGACTTCTTTTCATCAAATTTTAATTTTCAGGGTCACGTATTGAGCTCCAACGGAGTTTCTCTAATACCAGGACCAGGCTGATATGAAAGCTGAGCTGTAGGGAAAATCCCATCAAGTCCTTAACTATTTTATGCAGTAATCTTCCAACACATACAAACAAAAAAAACCACTTGTGCAACAAACACATTATTTAGATAGGTCATTGGTTGTGAGGTTCACCACAAGAACCACACCCAGCCTGTGAAACTACTACCTAGGTATGAATTTTCTCTGGAATCCCCATTCTTTCACTCTAACAAGCAATTTGCAAAGATGCCCATGAGGAGGAAGACAATTTTGATGTGGATTCCAATTGGATGAAAAATCAGAAAAAAAAAATATGGGAAAGATTGCACATTGATTTGGATGGAAATTGGACAGAAATCATCCAACTTTTGAATAGGAACCTTTGAAGACAAATGTTGCGGGTTTGTGGCAGTCCTCATCGATGACACCTTATTCTGGTAAAGGCCATCTCCTTGGGCATTACCTACCACTTACATAATACAACATTCGCCCTGGATTGACATGATAGACTACCATAGTTATTGTGGGAATTACCATAATGAAGTAGTACCCAAAACAAAGTCACAAAAGCACGAAGGCACACCACAATATGCACTACAACCACCATTCATTCATTCATTCATACACATCAAATTAATGTCCTACCCAACTCTTGAGGGTGACCAGTTTTGCCAGTTTTGATGGCATAGGTGTGTGTGGTGGTGGTGGTGTTTTGGTCCATTACCTAAGGAAATAACTTCCTGGGAGAACCTCCTCTTTTTTTAATGGACCAACCATTATATGGTCTAGTAATGGCTCATTTGGCTACCTAAAAAATACACCCTTCATGTAAGAATCCATGGGCTCAATTGTCAGGTTTTTTAGCTCTGTCTGAAATACAGACAGGGTTGTAGGATTAGTGCACTAACTCTATATATATATATATATATAGGTGAACGGAGGACAACAGTTGCCAAAGCATATGGGATAAAGGTGAGGTGGTATGGAGAACATGTTGGGGAACACATTGGGAACTTGAAGAATATATTTGAAACCTATAAAAATCCATTGGGAACTTAGTGGGAACACATTGAGAACAAGGGAAAAGAAAAATCCTTCCCCCTCAACCAAACCTTAAAAGGGAAAAAAAACAAGGCACATTGAGTGCATGCTTGGGCCTTCTCATTGGCTGCATGAAATTTCTCTTCCCAGAAGAGTTTGTCACTATTTTTGGCGTGGGCTAATAATACCTTACCTATTGTTATACAGAGGTTGTTGGATAGGCCTGTGTGTAGGTCGGTGTGAAGAAAAAAGTGTTATGCCCAATGAAATTACTGGATTTGGTGGTCTGAATTTTCTTTCCTAGTTATTGTTCTCGTGCTTGTTAACACGGCTATTCTCCTTGTCATCATGCATGCAAACACCATAAGCCCTTCTGGACCCACCCTTTTCCTACACATAATGGTTTTCGTATGGCATTTTTCTGCCTCCTTTTACTCCCCTTAGAGCATCCCCAATGGTGCTCAGTATGTGACCCTGCAAAATCATTTCTCGCATCCAAGTTTAGTTATTTACTTTTTTTTTAAATCCATAAAACTGAAACGAGGAATGCAAATAGGTGGGAACTACTAATAGCAAACCATATGGACCAATCATTTTGATTGGCCAATCGAAAACAGGGATCAGCAGTCAGATCATATCTATTACACTCTTTTGTAGCAGGTACACACTTTTGCTGTGCTTTGTTACCAGCCTCAGCAAGTTGACCACATTTGCAAGAGAACAACCATTTCCTGAGCCAAACCGGCATTTGTTCACTTTTGTTCATCCGATTTTAATGTGAAGGGTCACATACTGAGCACTGATGGGGATGCTCTTAGATGGCACAATGGGGTGGTCTACCTGACCTAACCATTGTTCAAAATCCACATGCCCATTGTGCAAATCATGAAAACCATAATGTTATAGAGTTTGCTAGAGTACAATGTTGTAGGGGAGGTTCCCATAGGAGCGTGTCTCCTGAGGGCCGGGCATAAAGCCCAGGGTTTAGGGTTTTATACCAGTATTGTTATAGAGGAGTACAATCCTGGAATCCTATGTGTAGGCTAAAAGCCCAAAGGTTGGGGGGTATTCTCAAAATAACTGGTGTTGGACCTGGCAGTAGTCAAGTCTGGCCCAACCTTTTGGAAAATGTCCCCCACCCATGGGATTTATCCATCTTCAAGCACAAGGCGAATATCATCATGAAACTAAGCATATACATAGATCATGATCGTAAGAAAGGGAGGGTCCTTTGCTCTCACACCTACTTATAGGTATCGTTAGTACCTTGACAAGTTTGGCACTGAAGTGTCGAATAATTATTTATTTTAAAATTTAAGATTCACCATGTGGGTTGTTAATTTTGGACTTTTTGACATATAAAGAATTTAGATATTAAAATTATCTGTGAAGTCATCCTCTCTTTCACCCCCTCTCCCCTCTGCTTTCAACCCCTATCCCCTCTTTCAGTGATATCCGCAAAGTAAGGAAATTTTATTAAATTTGAATATAAAACACTGAAACTCAGCATTTAATGCACAAGGTTTGAGAGTAATTATAGTAATTGTACAGGTAGGAAGAGTGAAAACATATGTAGGAGCAGTGGAAGCGCTCAGGATAAAGGAAAGAGGGGATGAAACTCAGTTTACCACCAAAATTGGTGGAAAAGCTAGTTTGGGTCCCAGTTATTTCGTTTTGTTAAATTTCATTCCCGGTTACACATTTGATGCCCTATTATGCCAAAACTGGCCTTTCTTGCCCCCTAATCGCCTGACTTTAAGGATAACTTTCTTAAATTCTAACACAATTTCAGATTCTCGTATTGTCCTTGTGATCAGTGTGTTCGCAACTATTTTGCTTATCTGTTGTGTAAGGCATTGGCATACCTAAAGGTTATATATTCCATTACATTAAATTACTAAAGAATATAATAACCTATATATATTCCAAGTAATGTGCAAGCAATCTTTGATTTTTGGTAGATAAAATTGATTTTAGTGCGGAAGGATTGGCCCCTTTCTATTCTCCCCCATTCGTATCCTATGCATAGGCCATAATTCTAGTGGTCAATTTACCTCAAAGAACTTGCTTTTATCTCTCCACTAGAAAGGTGGATAATATAGGCGTAAAAGATTGCGCCACAGTTGCCAATTCATTCTTTCCAAAGACTGCTGCTGGTTTGATGTGCTTCTTTCAGAGCATTCAATGTCAATGCATCTACAAAATCAGATGGCATGCAACATGTCCCTCAGCCACTAGTGCAAAACATGACAGAATTGTGTTACACAAAGAGTCCAACAACAAAGTGGTAAGTGTCAGTCTTCCTTGGACTTATTTTCCATTGCAGAGAACAATATAATACAGGCATGACATACTTCTGGAATTATCTGATTCATCTGAGACACCACATGGACCTGAGTGATTTCATCTTCAGAGGCAGAGCCCGAGAGGGTTTTACTTGCATAAGCCAAGCAACTAGTTGATGGGAAAGTAGTCTCTGAGAGTTCGTAGCCTCTTACTAGACTTGCTTGGTCTTTCACCAACTGAGGTCATGGCCTTGGAGCTGTCACTTGTGTCTACAGGGCATAGTGTATTCACCTTCCTTTCTGTAAGTGGGCTTCTTTGAAAACCCTCCAGTCCAGTTGGCTTTTCCCCCATTGCCAAAATAGGTTGATCCCAGACTTTCTTAACAGCTTTCGAATTTTCTGTGCTCTGCTGGTTTTCAGGATAAATTCTGACCGAGGTTGAGAGATCCAGGGAGATTGGGTGTGCAGATATTCGATGGCGATGACATACAATTGGCGATTCCTGTTGGTGTACAAATTGCATCTCTTTCATAGTCCAAACTCGTATCTGTCAGATCCAACATGACAACTCTCAGAGGCAGCATTAATGGATTTCAACATAAGACTGATTGAATGAGGGTAGCTAGGACATACCGTGCAATCATCAGAGCAGGTTGCAATCTTGCAGAAGCTTGTTGGACACCTGTTCATACATTGTGCATGGTTGCATTAGTTTCTTTAAGACACGAGCACTTGATGATGTACCTGCTGCTCTCAACCTGCAACAAGTTCCTCTGCTCACAATACTTTTGCATACTGAAGAAGATTTATGGGAACCAAATATACATTACGAAAGGCTTCAGAGATTACCAGTCTACAGCAGTGACCTCCCCTGTATGGCCCTTGAGTACTACTGGAGCATCATGGGGTCTGTCAACCTGAAGTTGCAGCATGGCAGATTTATTACCTTCCATTTCTACCATGATGTTGCTCATTCCCTAGCTAATGACTACAGCAAGCTGCATGGGTACATTTGGGATCTAACCACCCTTATGGCAAAAAATAATACTCTCCGTTTGCCAACCAGCCCTGACAAGTGAAGTGAATCCTGGGTCACACACTACTAGCCTTACTTCTAGTCTTTTAAGTGCAATTGGAATGGGTTCCCCACAAGAGCAAAACCGCATGCAATTTTATTGTTTAAAAGTAGCAAAGCAGAAGATGAAGATGGAGAATGACTGAACCTGCCAAATATAGGCATCTTCATTTGAAGAGCCACTCAGAATGTGACCACCATCTGGACTGAATGCCACCTGCTTTCACCCAGATGCTAAAGTCACTGAAGGTCAATGTGTAGCAACACTGGCTTCAGCTGCTACCAGAGCATTGGATATGACAGCCTTCAAGAATTCAACCCAGTGCATGCATGTTGTCGCAATGACAGAAGTATACCTTTACATAGAAAGAGCCCACAACATGGCCTGAAAAGCTGGAAATCACCCCTTTCTCTGGATGGGCTCCATTGTACATGTAGATTCTGCATTCCAAACCAAGGGAACACTAAGCTATACAACAATGAAGACATCTGGTCATGACACAAAAACTATGTCACCCACTGTCTGTAAGTGATCTATATTTGTTCCCAAGAAACATCACATGCTCTGAATCTAAGTCCACTTAGAAATGGGCATGAAAAGAAACTGAGAACTGTGATCTAAAGGCGAAGCATTCCAAAGAACAAATGAGATTGCACAGGATTCAGAATGGTACTTGCTATCAGTGCAGGAGGCAATGATGCGGGAGCTAGTTGGGTCTTGTGAAAGGCCTGCGATGCCATGAACTCTTCCCACCTGCAAATTTGCATCTCACATAGGTAAATTTGGCCCCTGCAAACTAAATCAAGAGAAAATGGTGGAAAGCTCCTGCAACCATAAAGCAAAGCAGAAGGAACAAAAACTTACTTTGATGCCCTCATGCAACTCTGATTGGGGCACTGGAGTCTGTGCCACTGGACACTTAAGGCTTCTAGTGTCCCAGAATTTCACTACCCTGCAACCAAAATAGAAGCAACTAATGTTACTAAGCAATCCCTCCCTTATTAAACTCCCAGTTTCTCCAAAGTATTCAACCAGGAACATGTTTGGAGAGGGAGCAACATACCCATCAACAGCACCAGCTGTAGCCAGCACACGTTCATCTTGTTGATATAGCACAGCAGTCACACTGTGCATTCCTCCCTGTTTGCACACATTGCTGTAAGAAGAAACCCCTCTTCAACAACACCTTGACATGAAATTGACAGCAAAATTCTGAAGTGTTGTACAGCATTCCCCTGGTGAACTAGAAAAATGTTGGAAACCTTGAACATGTGACAATATACCTTGCGACGACGCACATGTTTACTCCTGTGAGGAACATGAGTATCCTTAATTGTTGCCACCGGTCTGCTTTCCAAAAAACGAGTTTGAAACTTCAGATTTTAGCATGATTCATTTTCAGTCTCATATCTGTCATCAACAAATGCAAGAAATCAAAATTTAATGAAAAGGGTAAACTTGCCTAACCTATATGCATGTTCATGACCACCAATGCTGCTGGAATCAGATGACCGCACATCCCAAAATGCAACACTGCCATCCCTTGATCCTGAGACAAACAGATCTGCAAACAAAAGAATATATCAAATCTTTTTTAGGAGCTGCTAATGTGCTACTTCACTGCACACAATAGAAAGGAAAAATACCATATTTCTGTCTAGCTCCTGAACAAATTTCCTTTGAGCAATATTGCTGTTTGATGGTTAGACCAACATCAAACCTTGGTGTGAAGGATGGACACAAAGTGATTTGACACTCCCTGAGTGGCCTTTCATTACTCCCACGCTCACACAAGCTTCAACATTCCACAGTTTGATCTGCATTGAATCAAAGGAAGAAAGAGCAAGTTTCCATTAGCCTACCCACAATTCCAGGGCACCTACACTCCTACATCAATTATCACACACTTATCTGTAGAACTGTCTATTTTATTTGGGTTCAGGATTCATGCATGAAAGCAGCACAACACACATGAGGGATTTCAAATCTGAAGAATGGCATTATGCATACCATCTGATCTCCAGATGCTGTTAGCATGTGGGTATCATCCTGCACAAGAAGAAGTCAGCAACACCACAAGTCTAATTAGAATTTGGGAAAGATCAAGCTGCAATCAAGACTGAGGTTGTAATTGGAGCTGACAATGGGGATGTCTTTCAGACTAAGAATTCATTTACCCGCATCCAGCTGACATCGAAGATGGCATTCATGTGCGCCATCCACACCTTCCATTGACAATTCTCTGCCAACCAAACTATTGCTGTTGGTTTAGGGTTTAGGGGTTAGGGGGGTTGGGAAACAGTTTCCAAGAGTGCAATTGTGTGCAGAGAAAAAACCCAATAACATAAACCCAATTGCTGAATTCTCGAATGTAACCTGTTCTGAAATGTGAGTCCATTGCAGTTGGTAAATTGGTACCACCAGTGTTGAAGATACTGACATAGCCTTCCTCATCTGCAACTGCGAGTAGATTCAATTCTCCTCTCTTCTGCACATCAGTGTGCAGAGAAACCCAGAAAACACACTCAGGAGAGATGTATGCAGCCTTTGCTCCTCTCATCATCCACATGAAATTTTCTGCATTTTTCAGCTTCAGAAAACGAAAAACAGAAAAGGCTTGGCCACAAACCTTGGCATAGGAAATGGCAAGTGGTGGTGCAGGAGGAAAAGAACCAGTATGATCCAACGTTAGAACACCCGAGCCTGCGCACTCCCCGTCTGATGAAAGTCCCCTTACTGAAGGCCGTCCCTTCACTGCACCATGCACCCACAAGGCACGGATCTAAAAACCCATAAACTAAGCTTTCTGGCACTCCCCCACGAGTGTTGCAAACAAAACTCGAAAGGGAAAAAAAGGAGGATGGGGGGGATGATCCCACGATAAGAAACATTAATACTCATCAGAAACACGATCTTCATTCAGGAAACAAAAAACAAAACACCCCCAAAAAACCCAACAAACACAACAAATCAAACCTTTGAAAGGTTGCAATTCGCGCATCCGAAGAGCTTGAAAGAGGGATGATGATGAACCATGGTCTTTGTCACCGTAGTACATTGCTCCAAAAATAAATAAAATCAGCAATCCAAATTCTCTCAGCAACCAAAGAAATGCGCAAAGAATCGATGTCGCGCAGTCGGTCTGTCAGTCTGCGCTGCAATGCCGCAAACGTTAAATCGTTTGGATCTCTTGAAGATCCTCCTCGTCCGTTGCAACGTCGTCGGTTTTCGAAGCAATCGCGCGAGCGAGCGATGGCGGGAACGAGGGCGGGAAGAAGACCGGGAAGAAGGCCGGGGAGCGGAATCATAGAACCTCCGGTTCCTGAAATTTACCCCCTTCTGAGAACCTCCGGTTCCGGTATTACCAGACTTCGGAATACGAGGGACCTCCGGTTTCGGCCTTATTATATACTTCGGAATATGATAACCGCCGGTTCAGTTCTTGTTATTATGCTTCGGAATACGAGAACCTCCGGTTCCGGTTTTTGTAGAATTCGCAATATGAGGACTGCCGGTTCCGGTCCGCCCATACTTCTGTATATGAGAACCGCCGGTTCCTTTTCGTACTTCTGGATAAGAGAACCTCCGGTTTCATACTCTGAAGAGGATGAGGATCAAACGACCGCCGGTTTTATTGGTTTTTGAAAAAGCCGCAAAGAACCAGAAGTTCTCAGGAAAGAACCATGAAAGAACCAGCGGTTCTTTTTGTGGGTGGGTTATATATTTGATTTTTGGGGGAAAAAGAACCGCTCTGGTTCTATGTTTGATTTTTGGGAAAACATTTGAAACCTGTGGTTATAGATTTTGATTTTTTGGGGAAAAACATTCAAGAACCATGGCTATAGATCTGATTTTTTGGAGAAATATTTGTGAACCATGGTTAGGGTAAACCAGCCCATCTCCAAACAAAACCCATAACCAAATGCCCTATATGTGTTCACCAAGTGCCCTATTACTATACACTTGGCCATGACTTTTTGTGTTTAGACATTTGGCTTCATACATCTAGAAAATGAGCTTTTGTGTTTGTTTATGAGTTTGAGCACTAACTTGTGTTTTTTTATAATGTAATTAGCATGCTTTGGTGCACATAAATGGTCATAAATTGTGTAAGCTCATTTGGGGTTGGGGGTTTGGCATTTGGTTATGAGAAGGCTACTACATGATTTTAGGGTTTAGGGTGTTCAATAACACATTGTTCAAAACATTTATACCTTGTTGTAGCAACCTTAACACAATAGTATCTTTGAACCCCTCAAGCAAGGGAAAATTAATGTTAACCCCTAACAGAATTTACACAGAAACAATAGCAATGGATGGAGAACATTTGAGTGAAGATGAATACATATCAAAAGACCAAAATGATCATGTTCAAGAAGATGGTTAGAACCAACAAGATGGAAAACAGTTTGCAGTTATTAAACTACTGAACATAGCAAGCATATATGGTGTATTTCAAACAAAACGTGGGGAATCTAGACATCCAAATGGACTTGAACAACACTACTATGTGGAAAGGCCTCATGTTCTTATTGAAGAAGAATGTCATATTGAAAAAGCTCCCCATGTAATCAACATAGTTCAACTAACACCTGAACTGCTACAAGATGCCCCCATCTCAGAAGATCTCACAAAAGAGGAGATGCACTTGCGTAACCTATTATACCTACCTCACCTATTGCAAGACACACAAAAGGGAAAAAACCTTTAGCAGATTACTCTCGGTCACATGTCGTGACATTTACAGACTATCCAAATGTCTTATAGAAAAAAACCATTGACAAAGCAATTACAGACAATATTAAAGAAGTTCGAGTTAAAAAAGGGAGGAAAAGCAAGCCAAGAAAATAGTGAATGCCCAAGGAGTAGCAACAAGAGTAGTTTAAAAGACAACTACCAAGATTATAAAGGCCAAATATGTTCATGTTTGGTCTACAACAATGGTAAGTCGAACAAAAGATTGGTTCCATTGGCAAATCCAAGCAAGCTACCATGCACACCCATTGGGATACAAAGGTGTCAACTTGGGATTCAGAATAGAAGCACAACGGATAACTAGGCAGTTAATAATAGCAAGAAGGTGAGAAAGTGGACGTGTTTTAGCAACAGTCCACCCTCTTAACCTTTTGGTCCCCCTCCACCCTTACCATGTTCTACACCCTCTCTACCGTAACCTTCTCCCTTTCCCCCTAAACCCTAACCCCAACCCTCTCCCTCCCCCACGCAAACCTTCTCAACCATCTCCATCTTCCTCTATAACACCACCCTCTCAACCATGTCCACCCATTCTTGCAACATCACCCTCTCAATCCTATAAACCCTAACCAACCTCTCTTGCCTCTCAACCCTTTTAACCTCCTCCCACCTTTTCCACCCTCCTTACCTTTAATTATTAAAATAGAAAACAAGGGGGGTAGGGGGGAGAGCTCGAAAATCTCAGAGCTACAAATAATTAGGTAGTTGAATAAAACAATGGGCATGTTAACTAGTAACTAAAAACAACACAAGAAGACCACGACCATGGAGCTTTGGGAAAAACTAAGAAGAAAACAATAACTTTGGGAGCTTTGGAAAAATCTAGGAAGAAGAAGACCATGGCTTTGAGGGTACAACCATGAAAAAGAAGACAACTTTGGGAATTTTGGAAAAAACCATGAAAAAGAATACCATAATTTCAAGGTTTCATCTAGGAAGAAGAAGATCACAACTATGGAGTTTTGGAAAAAAACCAAGAATAAGAAGAGCACAACTTTGGGAACTTTGGGAGCTTTGGAAAAAATCATGAAAAAGAAGACAACAACTTTGGGAGCTTTGGAAAAATTCAAGAAGAAGAAGACCATGGCTTTGAAGGTGCGGCCAAGAAGAAGAAGATGGCTTTGGGAGCTTTAGAAAAAACCATGAAGAACAAGACCACAACTTTGAGGTTTCGACTAGGAAGAAGAAAACCATAACCATGGAGTTTTGGAAAAAAACTAAGAAGAAAAAAACCATAGCTTTGGGAGCTTTGGAAAAAACTATGAAAAAGAAGACCACAACTTTGAGATTTTGGCCAAGAAGAAGACCATGACTTTGGGAGCTTGGAAAAAACCATGGAAAAGAAGACTAAACCCATGGGAGTTTTGGAAAAGACTAGGATTGTAAGAAGAAAACCAAACCCATGTTTTTTTATGGTCATAGTTTCTTACCCAAAAGCTGTAAACATGAGGGGAGGAAGTCAAAGATTTGTGTAGACCTACAAAACATGAAAGGGTGGAGGTCAAAGCTCTTTAAAAGCCGTAAAAGACTAGGAAAAAGACGACGATGACTAAGTTTGGGGGGGTGTCAGATTTCCCAATGTACTTGTAAGCAACGAATTGAATAAGATCGTGAGGATCATGAAACCAACAAGAAGAAAAGCATGAAAATAATGTAGTGCTAAGAAATCAAAAGAGGAACATCATAAGGGTGAAGAGGCATGAAGCTTGAGAATCATGAAACCAAGAAGAAGAACAACATGAGAAATATGTAATGCCAAGAAATCAAGAAACAAACATCATGAGGGTGAAGAAGCACGAAGCTTGTATCTCACTCAAATCTCACAAACCTTAGAAAGCTCAAATTCTCATGAAGCTCAAAAAATTTGGAACATCATGAAGTTTAGAAATTTGATTAGAAAGCTCAAAGCTTAAGAGAACCAGGCGGTTGCCCCAAGGTGGAGAAAAACTAAAAGACAAAAAAAAAACATAAGAGAAACAAGTGGATTCAAAATGAAGGTTCGATTGAAACGAATGGTGTTGCAACACATTATTATGAATGAGTGCCCACATACTTCAGTTGATCTCAACTTTAAGGTTTTTCAAACATTTGGCCACCCATGTTCGTCTGATTCTAACCCTTATGCTTGGATAGATCTACACTATAGAAACCAATTACAAACATTTGTGTAACAAATTATGTTTGTTTATTTCTACAACCAAGTTTGGGATGTGATAGGTAATGTACATCCACCATCCTTGTTCTATTTGTTTATAGATACCAAATGCATCACCCATAAGATGCCATGTGTCCTAAAATTATTATTTTTTCCACTCTTGACCCCCGCTTACTTTGGGTGGGCATATCTCACTCATATTTTAATATTTTAAATGTTGAAAATTGCAACAAGTGTGCCCATACTAAGGCTATAATTTTCATTTCAACATCAAATTCATGTGACCCAACCCCTAAATTTCAATGACCAATATGGGCTATAATTTTCATTTTGACATCAAATTCATCCAACCCAACCCTTAAAATTCAACGACCTCTGAACCATTACATGTTCAAACATAGGCTGGTTTACCTTATATATTTGATTTTTTTTGGAAAAAAATTTGAGAATTGTGGTTGTATATTTGAGTTTTTTACGGAAAAAACAAAAAAAGATTGAAGAAATATGGTTATATATCAAAATCGATTGTTTGATTTTTGGGAATGAATAATGATTGTGAACCCTAGGAACCACCCAATTACCGACATGGTTTGGTGTAATTTTTAATGCCCACTCAACACTCATTCTTTTCGTCTAATCTTTTATTTATTTATGTAGTTATTATTTGTCTTCTTTCCATTAGAACACTTTTATTTTCCCTAGAAGTTTTTAAAATATTTCAAATATATTTTTGAAATAAATGTCCAAATGTTATAGTCTACATTGTGTCCAAATAACATCCAAAAATGAGTGAAATCATTTTCCACATTTATTAGATTATAAACTTGGGCTTTGCATTACTACACATTACAAGTGAAAATCAACTAACATTGATTAAAAAAATGTTTTGATTTTGATAAACTTAACTTCCATTTGAATGAAAATATTGAATGACATTGCATGCACCTTGAAATATTTTCAAATTGAATTGAATTGAAATACATCGATTGGAATTTGAATTGAATTCCGATTGAATTCAATTCAATTCAACAATTGGATTAAGATTCAATTGAATTGGATTCAAAAGAAAAAATTATTGTTTATTGAAAATAATTAACATAACATTTTCCATGAAACCAAAAGTTTGCATTATGCTTGCCAAAAGTTTTTCCACAACTTTAGGTTTTTTCATTTGTAGGGACTAGTTTTTGTGGCCTATTCAAACATTTTTATAAACATTTTCTTAGATGGAAGAGGCCCAATTTTTGTGTTATTATTGTTCTTTCTTTTTTAACCAATGACGAGTCCTAACATAATTCTAATGCAAATTGTTGATTTAAAAATTAGTTGTGTTTTGGAACAAGCCTTGAAAAAACCTATTGCCACTAATGGAACAATGGTTCACGCTGCCAAACTTGTTGTGTTCCTAGGTGGAATAGGTCCCATTAGGCCCATTTTATATATATATATATAGTTTAAAAGTGCCACACAAAATGATTAATGGTTGCATTATAAACATAAGGAAAGATCAAATGGTGGTAGATTATTAAGATGAATTATGATAATTTTTGAAATCGAAGAAAATATCATTGAAGGTGAAAAGTGTGCAAATATCAAAATGGATATATTGAATGAAAATCAAATTATTAGTTTAGTGATATTATAATAGGTTGTTTTCCAAACAATGATTTTAAACTTTTTAAATAATAAAATTTATTCTTAAAATCACCTTAACTTTGGCATGTATTTGTCATTTCATGTTGAGTTTTGAGTTATCATTAAAGTCACCCATACAAGAAACCAACATAAACATTGAACATGATATTCACAACAATCTCTCCGATTCCAATAATCTCTTTCATCAACAACAAAACATTTTTAAAAATTAAACACAAAAACACACACACACACACACACACACACACAAACCTTACACATGTTTGAATAATATTGGACCTCAAACAAACACACGCAATATTTATATCAAATTTTCTAGAACTTAAAATTTTCACATAATGATTTTGCCAAACCTTGTTATTTTTCAATTTTTTGCTACAAAATGTATAATCAATTTTTTTGTTACAAATCCTTGTTGAACCTCAAAAGTTTCACACAAGAATTTTGTTGGACTTGGACCTCAAAATTTTGCTAGAAAACATACACTCCTCCAAAAAGTTTGCACAATAATTATGCCAAACTTTGTTGGACTTCAAAAATTTGTTGCAAAACATAAACTTTTCCAAAAATATTCTCCAAAACACACTCCTTCAATGATCCACAAAAAACTATGCCACATCTTGATAGGACCAAAACTTCGCCACTTTCTATGGTAACCAAACACTTATAATAAAGTTGCCAAACCTTGTCAAGATATTATAAAGCTTCATTTAAATAGTTTGTTGCAAAACACACACATCTTTTGACCGCAAAACAAAGTTTCACCACCACAAGATTGTTTTGCTAAACTTTGTTAAAACCTCAAAACCTCAAAACACACACAACCCACACACAAAATTGCTACAAAACAAAGTTTTCCGAATCTCTATCCTCAAGTGAAATGTTTATGCTCTTTGAAAAGAGGAAGAAAAACATGAAAACTTATTATGTATTTGTGCTCCTTGAAAAGAAAGAAAGAAAAGGGAAATGAAAAGAGAAAACCTAGCACCTTGCCAAAAACCTCTTCATGTAAAGTTCAAGAAATGGTGTGCACAAGTTCAAGTCAATCCAAATTAATTTGAGCCCAATTTATGGCAAAAGAACAAGTTTGAATACCCATTGGATTTGTGCATAAAATTTTCATGTTGACTTGAACACTCCATCCTATGTTTTAATGAAACACATGGTTTCAATGCCCAATCTAAAATATTTTATGGATAATTTAACATTTGATTGGAAAATGATATAATTTTTATATGCATTTGAGAATGGGCTATCAACATCACATTTAATAAAATCAACCACAAGAGTTGAACATGCCTCCCAATTCAATTGTTGGGAAAGTTGAATTGATTATTCTTATTTTTAACACATTATGGAATCAACAAAAAATTATTCATTAATATTATAACCTTTTTTTTCATCTCATGAATGAATTGTTTCCCATTCATTTTATATATGTCGCATGATTATCATAAGCACAAAAACAATCAAAACTACAATTTTAACTAAAACAAAAAAAAAGGTAAACCTAATTCCAAATCCAAATCATGAAACAAGAAAAACAAGAACAATAACACAACAAGTGAAAACAAAAATCCAACAAGATTTTATTCCAAAGCATAAACAAATAAGGTTTGACAAAAAAACATACCCAAAACTAATGTTGAACAAACTAAAGGTAATGGGGAATTCTACTTCTATTTATACCCCTTGGGCACCTAACATAAGGAAGTTTATCAAAAAACTTCCAATCTACATGTGGCCCATGTTCATCCACATGTGCCAATGTGCACCCATGTGTGAACTATGAGTGAACTAAGATTCAATTGAAAATGAGTTAACTAGAAGTGAACTAAAAATGAATTAGAAATGAATTAGGACTAAATTAAAAATAAACTAATAATGAACTGGAAGTGAATTATAAATCAAATGGAAGTGAACTAAAACCTAACTAGAAACTAATTAAAAGTTGACTAAGACTAAATTTAAAATTATAGAAAAATTTACAAGTCATGGATGAACATTCAAATGAATGAACTTTATGGCATTAGCATCTATGACAATGATTAAATGATTTTACATTAGTAGGCCATTAATAATTTATTGATCTTAAGGTTATTACTTAATCCCTTCATTCCTTCCTTTCCTTAACCATTATTTTTACGTTTCATTTCTTTTCATTCCCTTTCACTCTTTTATTCTTTCAAACTATCCACACTCTTTCATATTATTCTTGTTTTACTTTTAGATCTAGCAAATATTAGTTAATAATCATTTCCATAAGGGTTAGATTCCTACGCTAAAGGTTTGAATAAGAAAGTTCAATATGAAGAGGTAGAAGTTAATCACTAAGGAGTCAAAATATTAGAAATAAATGGGAAAATAAAGGATATTGAAGCTACTAACCATAGTAGGGAAGTTATTGAATTTCAAATATCTTATGCATCCATTGAAAGGTTTAACATTTCTATGCATGAATTTAATCACCTTTGAAATAGTATGAAATATTTAGTCTAGGCCTTTAAGATGACAAATTTATTGTAAAAACAAAACATTTGGAAAAATATATTTAAATTTTTTTTGACTACTTCATCACAATAACAAAATTAGAAATTAGAAAAAAACTCTAAATGTAATACATTTTTCTATCAAAGATTAAACCATTGCTTTCATTAATGATGCGCTCCCAAGTTCCTAGTTAGATCCCAAATGGGTTTAAGTTACTCAAACAATAAAATTGTGAAGAACTCAGGGCACGCTCCCAACTTTCAACACTAAAAAAGGTAGAGGGGCCGTGCTGAAGCTCTGGGATGGGACTAGGAAGAGTGACAAGCTTTAGTTACCTATTCGAACTTGCACCAAACCAACTAACAAGTTGGTTAGTTCACTTTCCGAAGCACCTTTAATGCTAGGACAAGTCACGGGCAACTCTGGACTCACAAAACTCACCACGGCCCGAATTCAGGGGAAGCCACCACCTTCCCCCATATAGTATTCTTTGCACTTCTCCACGGCATCCACATCCGAATGGCTTTTTGTCCCGGGACATCCCAAAATTGTTTTGGTTTAGATTTCTAAAACTTTGTGAAGTCATAACTATTTGCTCAAACCTCCGATTGGGATGAGGTTTAAAGCAAACTTGTAGCTCTCCTTGAGAGCTTTCCAACGGTGTATTGCACTCAACCTGCACACATCGAGGTTGGCTCGATTCCTGACTTTTAGTGGTTGGGAGTCAAACTGGCAATTTAACTCCCGACCCTTCTTTTTACCATAACGTGTGCTACAAATGTCCAAATGGCCCATGCGAGCTCATTTTTGACATCTACACTTCAATTTCTAATGATATAAAGAACACCCAAATGCGAGGTGTTTTGACCCCTACAATCAAACTCTGAAATTTTGGGAGTTCCAGAAAATTCGCAAGTCCCCTTTTCAGGAATGTGAGTTTCATCTTCACATTCTCTCAAAGTAGGGTTGCGACAATTAGGAAATTAAAGGATAATATTTTGAAACATTATGAAAGTAAATCAAGGTCCAAAAAATATTTATTGTTGAAAGAAGATGAAAACACAAGCATGGATGAATATTTTAAAAGCATAAGAGAACATTTTGATTAACTAAAAGAAATAAAAATATTTAGGCAAGTCTATGATAAAACAACCCACATTCAACTCCTTTTCCAAAAGTGCAATAATTAGGTGTTGATATCGGAACATGACATGGCATGCAATCATTGCACAAAATTTATGTTTGAATTTTTTTAATGTTTTTTTTAATTTAATGTATTTTTACATTTATCCGAGGATTATGGGAAGGAAACACATAGATTATGATTTTTATGATTTATTTTTATACAAATCCAACCAATGATCCTAAACCATTTTAAATGTAATGCTTATTCAAATTTCATTAATATGAAAATTTCCCAGAAAAATGGGATCAAATTTTTTTTAAAATATTTAACTTCTTCATGACATTGGAAGTGGTTACTTTCAAATTAATCTTCTAATTCACCTTCAAATGTTGATAGAGAATATTTATACTTTTATATGTCATTTTTGAATGTATATTAAATCATAATATGTTGGTTATATGAAAAATATTGAATCTTAAGTTGAATTGAAAATTTACAAGGGTGTTGTTAAAGAGTGGTAACACATGTAGTCGGTCATTTTATTGGACCTACGCATATATTCATGATGACTTGATCACTATCCTAATCTTTAATTCATTTTCATGTCAATATAACATGTTTGTGAAAATTGCAATAAACAAGGATGTGACTCGTTACAAGGTAAGGTGGATAATTTCTTGAGTCATATTGTAGTTTTTGCAAAATATCATGCATTAACTTGCCCTTAACATGTCATACAATCATCATTATGCCAAATTTGCAATTGGATTAAGATTATTGACTTAAATAAGAAGACAACTATATTAAAAACTAAAATACATATACATCAAATATGAAATTATGTATTTGAAAAATTGAAAAATATAAACTAATATTCTATATGTGTTTTTACATAAATACATTTTTTTAATTGATTTTTTGTTTGGGATATACTACGAGGACTTAATATATGATATATTAAAATCCATGCCATGTGGCATGGACTAAGCCTAGGCTAACCTATGTGCCATGTGCCATGGCTTAGGTTTAAGTACATGCCTATGTGCCAAATGGTTTTTATAAATGTCATATGGCCTAGGTCTAGCCCTAGCTATGTGATGTGCACCTAATCCATGTTGTGTGACACCTAGGCATGCACATAGGCCTAGTTTATGTGTCATGTGGCCTAGGGTTAAACTTAGCCTAGGTGCACATAGCCTGAATGTAGGCCTAATTAATTAAGTGCCACATGGCATGTGTTAAATCTAATCTTAAGTGTTATGTGGCCTAGGTTTAAGCCCATGCATAGCCTAGGTGGCACATGGGCTACCTAGCCAAAAATGCACTTAGGTGTCATGTTGCTTCGATCAAGGCCTACCTTAGATGCCACATGGCATAACCTAGGTGCCACATGGCCTATGCGATATAAGCATAAGTGCCACATGGTTTAAGTGGTATAAGCTTAGGTGCCACATATTTTATGTCTATATTTAACCCTACACCTAATCTAACTATGTGCCGTGTAAACTACCTAGTCATAGGTGTCATGTATGTTACCATGGGCTAGGCATAGATTAGGTGCCATGTCATAGGCTATGTTAATTAATAAGCTAGGTTAGTAGGTTGCCAGTTAAGTTAATAATAATACATTTGGTTAGGTAATAATTGGTAGGTAGTACTTTAAATTAAGCTATGTAGATAACTAAATAAAGAACTATAGGTAGCTAAGTAATTGTTAGAAGGGAGTAATAGTTGTCACTAAGTTTATCCCATATGTGTTGCTTTCCATTTCAATATTGTAAAATACATAAAGATGTGTTTTAAAAACATCAAAAAACACCAAAAAAGACATGAAAATGCAATTCCCTTTTAGGATGATAAAATCAAACATACTCAACCTTAAAGGTTAAACCCAAAATGAATTTTTTTTTCCTAGTAGATGCCACATGACTTAAGTTTAAACCTAACATGGGTGCCACACGGCCTAGGTGTAGCTTAGGTACCACATAGGTTATTGGGGTCTAGGTGCAAGTGAAGTGCCATGTGGCCAAGGTTAGGTTAGGCTACCTAGATTTAAGCCTAGCCTAGATGTCATATAAGTTACCTAGCTTAGCTTTATGCCTCACATAGGTCCCACATAAATTATACTTAACCGTAGGCCTAACTTAATGTCACATAGGTTATACCTTGGCCTAGGCCTAACCTAGTGTCACATAGGTTATATTTTTCCCTAGGCACCATGTAGGTTATGCATAGCCCTAGGTGCCACATATCTTGAATTGCCATGTGTCATGTAATGGATGATTGTTTAGTTGCCACGTGTTAAATTTTTGTTGGTTCACATTATAGTTGCATTATAATCCTAACCTAACATATGGATACATGTATATGATGGATGTACATGTAATCCATAACATCAAACTTCATCCATGCTTTGTGATTGGTTGTTAATCACAATTTTTTTGCTACTAAATAATTTTTTATTCATAAATGTTTGCAATCAAAAAGTAGTTGCACAACAATTGCAAATGACAACTTCTTTTTTGGTAAACCAAAGTAACTACATAAGCAACAACAAACTTGGAGGGTTCCATAATACAAAGGAAAAGGACATTTGAAATGCGAATACAAATTTCAAAATTAAGTGAGGTCAAAATTAGAAAACTAAACAAGAAGTTTCTTAATTTGTCAAATAAACATGTAATAGACAACAAACACATTATATGGTGCCTAAACTTTAATTTGAAAATGAAGCAAAAAAAAATTATTAAAAAAATAGAAAACCCAATTACTTTACAAAAGTGTTGGTAAATACTTCATGGTATTTTGATTTTGGAGCCATTAACATGTGACCAAAAAAAATAGTGACCTTGACAAAATTTATGCATAAAAATTTATAACCATAACACAAGGAGAAAGATGAAATAGCATGCAAAATAAACCATATTTACAAAATTCTTCTATTACCAACATTCACAATCCTTTAAATGTTGTTGTTAGGTTCTTGCCTTCCAACATCCATCAAAATACTAAATACCCAATGGCAAAGGTGAAATTATTTGGTGTTATACATCCACATCCACACAAACATCTTACCTACAATGTATCTTCATGTTACAAACAAGTAACTTCTTGCAGTAACTCACATTTTCACAATACATACACCATAGCTTCCTTATAAAATGATTTTTCCTATTAATAATAAGTCCTTCATATAAAGTGATTCACCTATTGTATATTAGTTATTCTTAAAATTCGCGAACCCCTAATAATTTTTCTTTTCCCCTTTTACATTATTTTCATACATTGCGAAACATAACTTTTAATAGGTATAGTAATTATCTTTTATTAGTAACCTCATTAATAGTTTGGTTTGTTGCTTCAAGGCTTTAAACAACATGGTTCGACCAATTCACCTTGTCCACATTTAGTTTGCGCATACTATGTACAAATCGACATATTGATTAGTTGATTTGTCCCTAATTGGCTTGCACATTATATGTACAAGTTAATTAATTGGCTTGTGTTAACTAGGTTGATTTAGACTTTTACAAGTTCATACCTTAATTGTTAGGAAAAAAATTATGTTTCACATTATCCCCCTTTTAAAGTTGCATGTCCCCACATAGTTCAGTATTTTCGCAATTGCATTTGATAGCACAACCCTTCTTGGGCTTGTTGACTTGTTTGAATCATGGTGTGTTTTGTGAGTTGAATTGCTCATAAAATTATTTGTGCATTAATTTGGTTCCAATTTGCTTTAATCATTTTTTTAAAAATTTAACACTACTTTGATTTTTTTTTGTTGAGTTCATTCTACCATCATCTTGAAGCTCCCATCTCCTATGTGGGTGTTAAGGTTCATTTTCCATTTCATACATTGACATAAGTTCCCAATAATAGCGTGGAAAGTTGAACTAAACTAAAAGGCGTTTTTAAGACCATGACTTCCATTGGCATTCAAATTGAGCACATAGAAGTGAAGTTGGCTACACCTATTGGCATATCCATAGAAGTGTAAACCAACATTGCACATGTGAGCGTGTTAGTGTAGGCTCAAATCAATTTTACACATGTTGGCATTTTGTAGTGGAAACACAAACTAAGTTAAATATGCAAACAAAGATGCTTCAAATTATAATAAAAATTACAAAACCACACAATCAAAGGAGACACCTATAATACACAAAGATATATTGGACTTGGGTAAAACAATAATTGAAAAAAATAAAAATGATGTAGTCACATAAAAAGAATAAAGAAGAAATGAATATGCAAAAAGGTTGAATTAAAAGCGAAACTACAACCTATAGAATAAAACCGGTAGGTAATCTCAACATGGTTAGGGTATAAGTACCATATTTTATATAAATCAAAGGGTTGAAATTTTCTAGTTTTAATGACACCATCTTCATCCTATATTTTACAAAAATCAAAGGGTTGAAATTTGCTAGTTTTAATGACACCATCTTCATCCTAATGGCATTAGAGTACATGGTATTCATTTTTTTCATTTTGAAAATTAATATGCCATGTTCTGTTTACAAACCTACATGAGGGTGGGAATAACTACACTAATGATCAAAGCTAAGCTCCCAAAACACAAGTTTTTCACCATGTGGCATGTCAATGATCTAAAATTTAAAAAATACTTCCTTAGTAGTCTAATTTGCAATTACTTCATTTTAGACCCTTAAGCATATGGACATCTTGAGTTTGAAACATGATGCACAAAGATATATGTTATGCATTATTACTATGAGTTGGTAATTATTTATCATGAGTATAGCATTCAATGGTAAACCATCAAACTTGAAACTCCAACCTTTACTATGGAATAGCCAACAAGATAAACAAAGATAATTATAGATTACGCAAATAAACAATTAAACTAATGGAAAACCAATGTAATGTATTGTGAAAAGCTATTTATTCAACTAGGGAAAGTTGGGCAAAACTGTCACAAAATACTTCATGGAAAGAATTGCACAAAGTGGGGTCAATAAATCACATTTGGGTAAGGAACCCTTAACTATTGATGTAATAATAGAACAAACAAACTAATGGATGGGAAAATTGCAAAAAAATCCTCAAATTACTAAACAAGTGCACTATTTGATGTGTTAAATACCACATCCAATTGAATAAAAAACAAAGAAAAATGAAACAATAAACAAAAAGGGAAGAAGAAATAAACATAAGATCTACCAATTACCCAAAGAACTTATGAAATGTAAACATAATTGACCTTTACACTATCATCACAACGACCTATTACATTGTGAACAAATCATGGTAGTACGCCATTCTTTTCCTTATAGTATGTTTTGTGATTGGTTGTGTAGTTGCCCCAAAATGAAAAAAGTTCAAGGATTCATTTTCTCAAAAAATCATATATTTGTCAAGTTATGAAGCTTAAATAACTTTGTGGCCTTATAATTTTCACATATTAACTTCAATTGCAAATCTTTTACAATCAAAATTATAATCCTTGTAAATGCATTTTTCAAATCAAATCACATGTTTAATTTGAAAATCATTTGAACATTTTTTTTTAGGTTTGAATGTTTGGAAGTCAATCTGTTAATTTGACTTTTGACCCTTTTTTGGTGCATAATTTGAACTTCAAATCTTTAAATGAAAAATGAAAAATTATTTTTTATATTTACATTTTAAGAGCTTTCCAAAGTAAAAAAAAATTCAATTTGGACATCATTTGTTATTTTTATTTTTGTTTTAAAGATTTGAAACATTATGGGGCTCTAACATTCAAAATGGGAAAATTATTTGGGAGTGTTGGGATTCACTCTTCCATATGTTTGAATTTCATCACATTCAATTACTTGTTTCCTTTTTGTGACTTAACTTTGATTATGACAAAACTAATCATTAATATTGTAAATTTTCAAAGGTGGAAGATGCACAATATGGGTATAAAGACAACCTTTTTAAAAAGAAAATAATAAGGAATAATATTAATTAAAATAATCATTAAATGTTTTTTCAAAAACAAAAATAACAACATGTGCAAACATAACACAACATTGTTTGATTTCAAACAAACATCAAAGGCTTGGTTTTAAATGATAAATTTTTATTTTAAGGTGAAAGCACACTAAAGGTGAACCACTTTTGTTCAAAAAAGGTGATGTATAACAAATATTATAATACATAGTAAGTTAAAATTTTGATGACATCCTTTGTCTAACCTATGCACAAGCAAAAAACTTTAGACTTTGCACAATAACATCTTGAAACTCAAAATTCATTTTGAATCAAAATTAATTTTGATCCAATGGTTAGATGAAGAGGATTGAATAAAATCAATGTACACACAATATATAACTTATAGTTTTTCAATGACCATAGGGCCTCATGTTTGTGATTCGTGAAACATTACCAAACAAAAGGAAATTGAAAAAATAATGTAATGTCCATTTGTAAAATCTCCTTTTCTTTATATGGTAGTGGTTTTTTCCTAAAAAGAATATATTGTTATGCATTCATTACTAAAAAAATGCAAAAAAACACATTTTTTGAATGGAATTTCATCCAAAAGTTTTAAATTTTTAAATTGTTCTAAATTTAATTGATGTACATCAATATCATACACCATAAAAAAATTCATCCAAAAATTCCATCAACAACCCTGCTTTTTAAGTACGTATTCAAAATTTCAAACTATGTGATGGGTATTATTTGGTCACAAATATACTCCATACATTCAAATTCTTCAGTGTTTGTTGGAATTTTCAAAATAATTGATTATATTTATTCTAAAGCTAATTAAATATACTTAAAACAAGTAAAAAAATCCTAGATGTGATGTCCATACATTACCAAAAGTTTTAATTGTAAAAAAAAAAACATGTGACTACAATTTTTGGGGGGCTTAATGTGCTTTCACCCTTTTTAAATTTAAGGTTGATAAAAAACATATAAAATGAAAATTTTTTAAACCTTTAAAGAGGAAAGGCAAACCTTTTCAATAATATTTTACATAGATGATCAATTTATGACAAGAAACAACAAGGTAAGAATAAAATGGATTAAGATTAAACTACATAATCAATTCCAAATGATAAATTTATGAAAAAAACAAAATACATGGGTTTTGGGTTTAAACAACAATCAATAAGTACATTACTTCATCAAAATATTTACATAATGAACTTGCTCAAGGATATTGGAATGGAGGATTGCAATCCATGCATACATTTTAAAAGTCTAAAACTTCAATAAAACACAAAAATTCCAAAAAATACCCAACCTACTATCAAAGTTTGGTAATTTTTTTTTTTCATGAACACTTAATAAACGTATCTTTCATAGTGAACTTGATAAACCTATACAAGTAAAAATTGAAAAAAACACACATAACCAATGTTTTTTTTCGTGGCCAAATTTCGCATTTGTTTGCAATTTCAAATCTTCACCAACAACATTTATAAAGGGGTTTAGGATCATGATTTCACCATAAACCAACTGGGAGACCATTTCTTTTTGTTGGACAATCCACCAATGCCTAAGATCTATCACCAAACACACCGACAATAGAAATGTGATATGTTGCTGGCTATGGTACCTTTTTGAGGAAATGTTTCCTAGTTAGGATCATGTTGTCAAACAAGTTCGCCAACTTCTTACACTTCCTTTTCATTATGCATCGCCATTCTTGCTTCTACTAGTTATGAGTAAAACACCACTTGAATTATGAATAGATAATAGAACACCATCCATGTTTTATGAGTTATGAATAGAGCGCCACCAAGCATGGGTTGAATAGATGGGTTTTATAAAAGTATCTTGGGATTTGTGGGCGGGTCGTAACAAATTGAATTACATTATGAAGATTGAGATCTTGCAATCGTAAAATGGGATATGTGGGTGCAACAACAACACTAACAGATCAATAGAAGGTCAATAACCAATGAAAGATTATCATCTTTAGGGTACTTAAGGAGCTTGCTACAAACATTGAATGCATCCGACTTTGCTTTTCGTTCCAGATTAAGCGCATTGGAAATAATGAGTGAATCTGACTTTACTTTCCATTATCATTTGAACTCTTTTGATTAAACCTATTTGTTTCCAAGTTTCATCTAGTGGTTTTTGGGGTTCAATTGTGTGTTTCCAAGTTTGATTAGACATTTATAAGGTTTAGCAGAAGTTTTTCTTTTGTTCATATTTTCAACCAGTGTGTTTCCAAGTTCTTCGGTCGCACATTTTGTTGCTGGTTAGGGTTCAGCAGAAGCTTTTCTTTTGTTCTTGTCTTCAACCACTATGTTTCCAAGTTCTTACATTGTGGATTTTATTGTTGGTTAGGGTTTAGTATAAGTTTTTCTTTTCTTCTTGTCTTCAACCATTGTGTTTCCAAGTTCTTCCATCACACATTTTTGTTGTTGGTTAAACTTCAGCAAAAGTTTTTCTTTTGTTTTTGTCTTCAACTAGTGTGTTTCCAAGTTCTTACATTGAGCATTTATTGTTGGTTAGGTTTTAATATAAGCTTTTATTTTCTTGTTTTCAACCAGCGTGTTTCCAAATTCTTCCAAACATTTTGTTATTGGTTAAGGTTCAACATAAGCTTTTATTTATTTTTGCCTTCAACTAGTTTGTTTCCAAGTTTTTTAATTACACATTTTGTTGCTAGTAATTAAGGTTTGGCAAAAAAAAATTGTTCATCGTCAACCAATGTGTTTCCAAGTTCTTCTAGTGTACATTTTGTACAATGTGCACAATGACGCCCTTGAAATTATTTCGGAACTTTAAGTACAAATATTTTTTTAGTGCTTCCATCCCACACTTTACAAACTTTGATTTGCACCTCTGAGTTCATGTCCCCTTATCTTTTCTGAATCTAACAAAGGCAAAGCTCATGTTGTTGTTGATGGTGATCCTATTACATTTGCTAGTGGGGCTTCTACCTCATTTAACCCTAACACTTATAAGATTGATCATGTTGACCTCATTATTGATGAGAGAGGTGAGAAAGTGACTGTAGTTACAAAAAATAAACAAAAGGCTGAATGGGAGTTGAATCAAACCTTCCAAGATACATGGGCAACAAAGTTTCCTTGGGGCGAACTAGTTGTTGGGCTAGATGGCAAGGTGAAAATGGTTCAATGCAAAGTTTGCTCAACAATTGAACAAAGGGAAAAAATACTTGTCCCCAAACTTGATGGGTTGAAAAAACATAGTGGTAGGCGGATGTGTAAGGTAGCTCACCTTATTAGGGTGCTTGGGAAATTTTACATCAGTTTGGATAGCCAGCATGTTCGGAATGAGAAGATTTATGCCATAACTGGACATGATGGCATTCAACTTCAAGTTGAAAAGCATATAAGGTTGAAAAGAAAAAGAAAAAACAATTTGTTACCCTTTTCCATTTTTGAAGTTGGGGAGACCCAACACTGACTTTGAGAACATGCATGGGTTCTTATAGTTTTTTAAGGTGGAGAACATTCCTAACAAGCATTGGACGGACATTAGGGGTTGGGGCATGGCAAAATGCATGAACAATGTGGTTTTGATAGCTACAAAATAACCATCCAAACAACAAATTACATTTTTGTAAGTTGTGATGAAATGACTAGTATAGATAACTAGTCATGGATTTCAGTTCATGCTTATGTTGTTGAAGACTTCAAAAGGACATTAATCTTAGTGAATTTAGAACATGTCACAGAAGGTTGCATAACATACAACCTCACAAACATGATTTGAAACTTGGTGAAAGGTTTTGGGGGATTGTCTGACCGTGACTTGGCTACTAAGGTTGTATGCTTCGGTGTAGATGGTGCTACCACCTTCCAAGGCATCAAAACTGGGGTTGCAACCCAACTAAAAGAGTAGTCCTCACCTTTTTGTATTATTGTGCATTGCATAGTTCACAAAACCAATTTGGCAGCCTTCACCCTTTCAAATCTACCCATAGTTGTGAAGATTGAAGCATTATTGGTAGGTGTGTACACATACTTTAATCATAGTCCAAAGAGGAATTTGGAAAGATCAAAATTGGATGAAGTTATGGAGGCAAAGGGTCTCAAAATTTTTGTGTAACATCAAAATCAGATGGATTAACGTGGTTGTTCCGAACAAGGTGGTCCTTGAAGAATTTAAGACTCTTTTGGTGAAAATGGCAGAAGATGCTACTACTAATGAGTTTGTAATTGTTAATTATGAACTATTGTGTGACATTGAAACTATTTTGGGGCTTACATGTTTGCCGCCTATGTTGGAAGCTTTGCAAGGTTTGAGCAAGTATGTTCAAAATAGAAAGGCTTTCATTTGTGACTTTGTGGGTAGTGTGAAGCTATGTCAAGTTGACTTGCACAACATGTATTGCGATGAAAAAAAGAAGTACAATTATAGTGACTTCCCACAATTTCAGAATTTCATTGACCACATTTCTAATCCTTTGCACACTATTTGGTGGAACAATTTGATTATTGGAGTACAACAAATAACATTTTCTTATTATGGTAGATTGTACATTGTTCACAAAACATGCAAGTTGACTGGTCTCCGTAACATGGTCAAAAAGCTTGGGCATAATTTGTGTAAGAGGTGAAGACACAATGCACTCAAGCTACTGTAACCGAACATGGGGTGACTGGACAACATTGCTGTTCTGATCCAGATCCTAATTTTGTTTGCACCAGCACTTGACTGGCGGCGCCATCACTTCTCATCACTGAGGCAATGCATGGCGGCTGCTTTGCTTTGATCATGGAAACTCACCACTTGAGGAGAACGGCACGGGATCACGGCACAGAGGTACTGGCCTTTATGGTTTGAGGCGGCATGACGGCGCCGGAATGGGCATTCATGATGGAGGTGAGTGGCAATTGAAGGTAAGATCCTGGGAGTTGGAGATAGGCAGGAGGGTACTTTGGAAGGAAGGAGGAGAAGAAAAGAAGCAAGGGGATTTTTGGCGGGGGAGAATTCTGGAGAGAGGAATTTTTGGCAGAGGAGCTCAGAGCTCTGTGGCTAGTTTTCACTGATTTTCTTCCGCTGCGTTAGTGACTAGGAAAGAGCTAGCTCCTGAGTTTGGGAAGAATCGGATCGAGTAAGGAATGAGGTGGTAGAACAGAGCAGTTTGGGAAGAAGTGCAGGAGATCAACAGATTGGAGTGGTCTGTTTCCGGAGGAGAGCGTGATAGTAGACAGATAGATGTCAGACCTTTGTTCGATGTTCTAGGTTGGATGCTTGTGTTGGCGGAGACTTTTTGTGCAAATCTGAATTGTGAAATTCCATCCTGGAAGCCATGTGCAGGGGTTGTGTTTTGCAGGAGGCTCAGATGAGTTTGGGTCGGTGAAGGTTGTTGTGCATGCTCTGTTGATGTGTGAATGCTCAATGCTAGATCAGCCACAAGCAATGCAGTAGAGTCAGAGGGGTCTGGTTGTTGTTTGGTCCCTCTCTTTTTGGTGACACTACGCTACAACTAATTAATGAACTTGACAAGAAATTCCCTTCACAAATTGGTCTTGAATGCTATGGGAATAATCTACCCATAGTATTGATTACAAGCCAATGCCCAAGACATTTCTTGGGCACCTTGCCTTGCTCAAAACACAATATTGTCACCCACGAATAGCTAATGATGATGGTGTGATGTGTCCAACTTTGTTGGCTAATTGGAAATTGGATTAGTAGGCATCTTTTTTTGTTGTCACAATGAAAAGTAATTGTAATTCTGCCATGCTGCCACCATTTAATTGTAATTCAACATCTCGGTTGTGGCAGAGGTTGGGATGTAGTGGCATTCAAAAGTAGAGATTTTTAGAGTTTTTGAAGCTTGTTGAAATATCCATTGTGATCACACCAGGTTCGATATAGGACGAACGGACCTTCTCAACTTTAACTTACATAAAAAAACAAGTTTAAAAATTGTCTCATAGTTCACTTGGATATGGTCATTAGGATGTGCTCAGAAATTCTATTCTTTAGGCACATTTCCATTCTACACTACCATTTGAGGTTGGCTAACCAACAAACATCAATATTGTGTGGATTTATAATGCATTATAGGGGCACATGCCTAGGTATGTTCTTCATGTAATGGAGGTTTATATTTGTAATGATGTTGAACTCATTAGCCTTTGGGCTTATATGAATGCATTTTAGTGAAAACTTTTCTTTTAATTGATTTCATCATGTAACAACTTTCCAATTTTGTGTGCTTTTGTGCAAGTCAATTTTTCAACTTCAATTCGATAGAATTGAAGCATAAAATTGTAGTCTTTTGAATGTGTTTGCCTCTTGTGGTTGTGTGTTTATGTGGCATATTGATTTTTTTATCTTATGTGTGGTTGTAGCATGTAGGAGACTTTCAACTATAGTTGGGCAAAATCCATTATTAGATTGGGGTTCAACCACCCTTGAAAGTATTTTGTTGTATAACTTTGACTAGGCATCAACAACCCATCAAACAAGGTTGGGTTCTTCATCACCATCATCTAGTAACTCTCATGTTAATCACCTCCTCGTACATAATATTAGGATTATGTTCAATTACCTCATGGCAACATTGCAAGAACAAACACTATGATGGTGGTAGTGCCATTCCTTGCTTTGAAAGTTTTCAACTTCTAGAAGATTTTGATCATAATGTTGACAAGCTAGGTGCACATATGAAGCCCATGTTTGGTCCTACTTGGAGGGAGCTTCTCTATGAAGAAGTTAGGGAGGTGATCTTGGCAACCTTATTATACTAGTCTTCTGTAGCTCTGCAATTCATTATGTTGGGCTTCTTAGGTGAGGCATTTTCTCATTACCTTCAAATTGTTGTCATGGAGATTTCTTTGCAATCTCATTGGTATATGAACTTCTTCAAGAAATCACATGAACCATAATTTGGTGTGCATAATCTATTCTCCAATTCAGAATGGGACACACTTTGTTTGTACATGTCATTCCTTTTAGGCACCCATCTTTGTGCCTTTGTGCTTATTTGTTTTTAATGTAACATAGTGATGATAGTGCATTTTACAATTGCTTTAAAAGAAGTAAACAAAACTATTTGATAAAGGTAAATTGTGTGGGATGACAAGGGAATGTAGATGTTCACAAACAAATGTAAACCTACCAAGTTGTTTACAAAGCACATTAAGTTGGGGGAGTAAGTGCATTGACATCACTTTGACCAGTCAAAGTTTTCTTGGTTTCTTTCACATTTGTTGCTGAATGGATGGGTGGAAAATGCAACAATATATTGTTAGAATTCAACATTTTGTATTGATACCTAAAATTTGTGCACAAATTGATGTGAGTGATTTACTTCTTGTGTATACATGTATCATTGTTGGAAAAAATGTCAATATTGCTACATGAACACCAAACAAGTTTGTACTTTGTTGCCATAATTTCACCTTGAGCAACAATTAGTTGCATCCAACCCACATCCCATGAAAATGATGATAACCACCTTGCATTCACATGCTTCTACATGAAATAACCATAAGATAATGTGGAAAATGTTAAAATAGCCTACCAATCACCTTTACCCATGTGATTGATGCCACCTAGCCTAGGCCTAATACAAGTTGGAAAGGCCTATTAAGCGACATTGAAAAATAAAATAAATCTCTATACAAAACAATGACAAATTGAATTCTTTGATATTTCAAAGGAACCATCAACATTGGACTACATTATAGGAAAAAAAAAACCCTTCAATTAGTCAAATTCAATGATGTTGATTGAAGAGGGGACATAAAAAGCAAAAAATCAATTAGTGGATACATTTTCAAACTAAGATCAACTCCCATCACTTGGAACAACACAAAATAGGGGTGCATAACCTTCTCATCTATAAAATCTAAATACATAACACTCATGAAAGTAATTTAAAAAAAAATGTTTACAAGATTTACAGTCCAAAGTAGGGTTCCAAGTAGCTTTTCAATCTTCATCTTTTGCAACAACAAAAGTTACATAAATTTTAAAAACTTTCACATTTCATCTATTCAACAACAAAAGTTACATAAATTTTAAAAACTTTACACAATTCATCTATTCAACAACTAACAAATATCATAACAGAAGTCCTTGCAAGAATAAACTTCACAAAATGTTGACCACTATTGAAATTGCAAGCATTTAGTGAAAACAAAGACCAAAAATGTTAATGTAATTCCTACCCATCAAGGAGATCAACACTTGAGGTTATGCTCTTCCTCTTTTGTAAGATTATCCAGCCACGACTCATAGGCCTTTTATTCCTCTCTTTAGTCATTGTGCTCTTCAAAGACCTTATATTAGGTCTCAATTGGATTCACCTCATTCCCCTTCTTGCAAACCCATTTGAGGTCTCCCAAGTCTTTTTATTGGTACCCACTATCCAAGAGCTTTGGCTATGGATGTTACCTCGTCAACATGTTTAGAAATTTAAGAAAAAAACACAACATAAAACTCTTCCATCACATTAGATATAGGAAAGCAATAAAACAAGAATTAACATCAACATTAGATATAGGAAAACAATAAAGCAAGTATTAACATTAATGATAAGAACATTATGTTAAAAAGGTGCCAAAAAAAAAGGGTGACACAAAAGGGTTGTCATCCTCTATTAGATTACTTTTCATGAGGAGGTTAGGTTATTTATTTTCATTTAAGGTTTTAAAGAAGGGGGATAAATCTTTTAAATCTCCATAGGGATTGGATTCTTACAATTAATGCATAGTTATAAGCCCATCCCTTCACATTACCATCTTTGATGACTGATTTTGACTCTCCATCAAGCAACTATGGCAATGACATGGAAATAAAAGCTTCTTTTTAAAACTATGAACTATCATTCAAATGACATGTGACAAGTTGAAGAGCACTATAATTATGTAGCCTACTAAGCCTTTCATCATGAACAAGAAAATGGCGTAACTGTTCACTATAGATGTTATTAATATACTTAAAAGCCACATTTCTCGATGATTTATTCGATGGTAATATTTCACAAATTTTCAACTTCAAAAGTTAAAAAAAGCTTGTTCTATCACAAATTCCTTGTTTCTTAAGAAGAAAAAATCATCAAAAATTTCAAGAAAAAGAAAATAGAAATAAATGTTACAATACAGTTTTTAGTTTTACCAATTCCTTTTAGTTCAAACTTTTATTTATAAATGTACCATCAATTAATGGTAAATCTATTTTGGGTCAATTGCTTGTGATGCTACATGAGAAAACTGAATTCTTTTTATAAAAAACACTCCTCACATGTATAGAATTATCCAATCAATTTTTTAAAAAAAACTCACTAGTGTGAGGCCTACATACAAACCTCCTTCACCCAAGTTCCCAATGTTCTGTAGCACAGGAACTCAGGCTACCACCTTCATGCGGGCCCTAACCTCACTTAGGAGGTAATTCACACATCACACACCAAATCTTAAAAGTCTGTATCACAGACAAAAGAGGTGTACACTTTAATCCCATCATGTGCTTCTAGACAACTTCCTTGAATTATATTCATACCGACAAGAAGTCATATGGGTCCACATTTTTGTGTATCAGTACACATTTGGAAATTGCATGTATAAAAAAATCTCATATATGTTTCATGAAGCAATCATTCTTACCGGAGAACAATGCTAAACACCATTGTCAAAAGAACACACAAAGGGTTGAAGGCAGTGTGCACCTTATGTGAAGGATTCCATTGATGAGTCAAAGCCCATGTGCACCTTATCTGAGGGACTCCAATAGTTCCACTCTGAAATGAACAATCAACCATTCTCCAAATTGTCAAGAATGCCAGCACGTCCAAGGTACCACATCTCAACTTGAGTTCAAACTGAATACAAAATACAATGGTAAACATTTGGTAAAATATGCATTCAATTATATGCTAATGAAAGTGTGTTCTAAATTGGCCCATGCTGGAAGTCTTGTAATCAGTCTTCAGGCCATTTACCAAGCATGTTTGATGGAAGTAAAGTTGCAGTTCAATGGTGACATTAGATGACAACTATCAGGCAATCTACAGTGTTGTCAATTGGAAATCCTTCATCACAGCACTAAGGAAACATGCTGCAACAAATTCATTTACTGCCTTTCACAAATAAGGAAACCCCAATGGACAGAAGGGGAGGTGGTTTTCATGCAGGAGTTTCCACATCAGCTATCATATCTGCACATCAGAGGCCAATGACAACTTACAAAGGTGAGGCTTAAGAAATTAGGTCCACATGAAATTGTCAAACAAAGGAGTATCATATTGGCATTGCCATCTTGCATTATTTCTGTGAATAAAACAATATCAACAAGCACCTCTGCATAACCTCACAATACAATGTGTGCAGGACACACAGAATGAACTGTGAACTTCAAAGAAGTAGGCTACCCTTAGACAGAAAGGTTAAGACTCTGAAGTGATACTTCTGTTGATGCATCACAAATTTGTCTCAAGTTTCAAAGAATCTTGCGAGTATTCCAATGTAAAGGATCCAGACTTCAACTTGGCAAATCAGCCATATATGAGGTGCTGCAACAGAAAGGCCTTCTTGTTTTCTAGAGTTTCAGCAACATGAACTCAACAAGTAAATACAAGATGGAATGCATGGACAAGCAGCTC
>Ga0209611_10001635_pt1 | contig 38655 bp, 22 predicted proteins | sample S1TSphgellanicum_3_FD_187693 | JGI IMG/M metagenome (GOLD analysis project Ga0209611, IMG submission 187693) | Host-associated microbial communities from peat moss isolated from Minnesota, USA - S1T2_Fc - Sphagnum magellanicum MG (SPAdes) (version 2) | ecosystem: Host-associated > Plants > Peat...
TTTAATGATTCTGTGATTTTGTTTTTTTTTATGAAATACCCTAACCCAGTGATTCTTTTGATTCTGAAAATTTTCAAATACCCAGAACCAATGGTTCTTTCATTCTGTTTTTTTTCTTCCAAATAGTTAGAGCATATGGGTATTACAAAAAAATCAAATACCCACCCCACAGTGGTATTCTTTTTGTCCACAACAACAGTTTCTGAAACCAACCAATGGTGCGCTAAATATGTTCCCATAGGTTCCCCAAACTCTTGTTCCCAATAGCACCATACGTGACACCTTATGTTAGTCACATCTTTTGTCCAAAGGTATATACTTGTCTTTACATCAGTTATATCCTTTGTCCTAAGGTTTTTTTTTCTTCTTCTTCTTCTATTTCCTTCCCATTCCGTAGCCACTGTCCGTACCGAGCGGAGTTAGGGGAAGCTTCAACCTTCCTTTACTATATAGGATGATAATTCTGAGTTTGGTGTCTCACCTTTGTTTCGGGAGTATCTTCCTTTTGCGGGTACCACATCATGACATGTAGAAATTTGGGGTGGGGTGCACCAAAGAATTGGCCATCATGTATGAGAAGGTAGGTGTTTTCCACCTCCCATTTCAAGTGGCCCCAAAAAGATCTGGGTCATGGATTTATTATTTGCTCTGGTCTATTATTTCTCCTCTCTAGTTGTGAGTTGTGAGATGGGGGGCAAATGAATATCCTAATGAACATGTAAGGTAAGACCTCAGGGTGGGGCATACATAAGTGACAACCTAGGGTGAGATGGTAGCTCAATCCTCCCCTACATTTCAAGAATGTACCAATAGTTGAGTCTAACCCCACATTTTGAGGATGTACTCATGGTTGCATATAGCCTCACATTTGAAGAACGTGGCCCCACAAACGGGCCTTACATATTATAAAGCATTACAAGGTGAACACACACCATTATGATATCTAAACACACGCAATAACAAGGGAGTACAGGCAAGTGGCACTTTAGGCCTTTACAAAAGGCCTATTATACCTATGAATACAGGAGTTAAATGAATGAATAAGAACACGTGTAGGAAGGAGGTCCCACACATGGTTTTACTTTGTCAAAATGGTGGCTTTTTCTAAGAAGGTGGATATTTTGTGCTCCTTGTGTTTTGTGTAGCTAGTGATGGTAGCATGAAAGCATGAGCCAATACTTAAACTTAGGTTTGGAGGGTCATGCACCATGTTAGAGCACCTCCAAGGGTGCTCCGTATGTGACTCCAGACAGTAAAATTTATTGCAAAAAAGGCAAAATGTGCCAGTTTAGCTCAGGAAATTGGTTTTTCTGCACCAATTTTGTGCAGCTTGCTGAGGCTGGTAAAAGGTGCAACACAGTTGTGGACCCCCAAAAACGAGTGTAATCAATTGGACCTGACTGAGGCTCAGTATTTCTAAATGGTCGATCATAATGATCAGTCCAAGTGGTTTGCTGTAATAGTCCCCTGCGTATATGCAGTTCCAGTTCAAGTTTTATTGGTGGGGTTGCGAAAAAACAAACAGCTAAACTTAGACATTTAATTTTATTATCCAGAGTTACATATTGAGCACGATTAGAAATCCTCTTAGGAGGGACAAACTTACCTTAGAATGTTATCTTTGTCATTATTCTAACAGAACTCTATCGCGTATAGAAAAATATTTGTACTGGTGACTAAGGGCCCAGGAACCCTTAGTCACTACGACCAGCAAAAAGAACAAAGAACTTTTCTTTTCAAGTCAAAGAAAAACTCCCACAACCACCTACATGATACCAGAATACCTTTACTATTTCTTCATTTTGTTGTTGAATATTTATTTATTTTACATTTTTCAGTCCTGAAATAACAATAAAAATTTCTTAGAATTCCAGCACTTTCAAAGACCTGGCCATTTAGACTCATAATAGACAAAATATTCATGTACAATAAACAACAATACTATTTCTAGAACTTTTGGCATTGTGGACAACTAATTTTGAAAAAGAAAAAGCATTTAATGAAAAAAATAAATTATTGCCGCAATGGTAAAGGGAAACTATGGTACATATAAAGCATGTAGCAGGTTTTGAAAAGGTTGGCGTGAATCCAAAGTTTGAACCACGATTCACAAGTTATTCCCTCTTCCCCCAACCTAACCACAAGTTGGTTAGTTGCCCAAGGTTCCCCCAACCCCCCACCTAAACTAGAAAATATCCCCAAACCTCTTCACTTCACAATCAAATTGACCACCACAAAAACATGGGTGAGGAGGCATCAATTGAACTATAACTATGTGAAATTGTGTCAAAATTCATTTCCTTTAAGGACTTCTTGGGAGGTTTAAACAACTTTCTTGCATTTATTTTTTGTTGTAATGTATTCTATCACTTTTTGGATCACAAAAATGCATTGTGGGTTAACATACTTATTTCTCCAATAGTGAAAACAGAAGGTTTGAAGCTGAGAATGAATACAAATGAGCGTTATCAATAACTCATGGCATTGGGTCAAGAAGCTTTTAAGCAAAGTGTTAATAAGTTCAATGAGTAATTAATAAATGAACTAGTATTAATAAACAAATTTATATCAAATGTGAAGGAAGGTGTAGTGAAGGATCATTTCACACCATTGACAATTGAATCATTTTGAAAAAACTTAGACTTTATATGCATATTTTGTTTGATCATTTCTCAATTTTGGAAGATATGTTAAATATATATGGGATGGTAGTCTTATCAAATGATTTTACCATGTTTAGTTGCATTTTTATTGTTGCTCCCAACTCAAGTACTAAAACTAAACTTGTTCCAATTGGTGTGGGCAAAATAATCTTGTTAGGTTTCCATTTGTTCCAAACCATTGTTTACATACAAATAGCAACAGTCATTTCAATGCACGTTAACAATACAAGTTGTTTCAAACCTTGCAAAAATTTCCTCCATGCCTCATGCAAAATGTTATGATGCAATTGTGCAAAAGTTGTAATTTAGGTTTTGATTTGAATCATTGTAACATGTTTTTGCTTAAAGGTTGAAGGCTCTAACACGTGTTTCTTCTTTCACTCTAATTATGATGACCATTTTGGTTAGAAATTTCGTAAAAGATTCTAGAGGATGATGGTTTGTAATCTAGCTTATTCAACTATGCTATTATTTTGTTTGACAAATTTTTGGTTTGTTGAAAGGCAAGTTTCATCAATGTTAGTAGTATTATGAAGTTCTTGATGGCTAACTACTCTTTTGCTTATTGATCCTTATGTACATTGACAAATGGATTGAAAAGGCCGGGTTATTCTTGATGTTTGGGTCATTTGCAATTAATACAATAGATTGATTTGTAGTGGTTAGATCAATGATTCTAATACTAGCTCAATTAAAAGGATTTGCTTTCATCACTTTCATGAGCTTGTGAAATAGGTCTCATAATGTAAAGTCTTGAATGGAGTGGGTACTTATAATTAAAGCTTCTTTTTTAGCTTCATGTTGTGGTCAGATTGTCGATCCACCCTTGATTTGATATCTACAAATTCACAAAGGATTTATGATGATGCGTGTAAAGTTTGCAATGTCCATCCTTTTAAGGGCAATGACAATTGTTCAAAAATAAATAAAAATTTGGCCATCCAATTTGCATATATAATTTATTAGTTTAAGATTTGCCTTGAAGACATTTACTTCAATTTTTTGCCTCAATTTTTTTGGTGCAATTAAAATGTAAAAATTAAGATGTGAAAGTGTAGATAATCATTTTCCCTTAATTCATGTAATATAAGATTAGGTAGTCAAAATTGCAAAAGGATAAATCTTTTCAATGAGAGCCTTGACTTATGTAAACATCAAACTATTGAAATAATCATGTGCATAGAAAATTATCATTGGTAATGTGAAATAGCACAAATCTGAAGTTCGATGAAGAAAAATCAACCTAATTATTATTATTATTGTTAGGTTATTCCTAAAAACTTTATATTGTTTAATCCCAATTGAATTTCAATTTGTCAAAAATTGATAATATTTACAACTTTCCCTTTGCACACAACCCTTTATCATCTAGGATTCTCCACCCCACTTTCTTAATTCAAGTTGATTTTAAAAAATAAACTTAAAAAAAGTACTATCTAAAAGAATGCATTTTTTTAAAAAAAAATCTTGATAATAAGAAATAACCTTTTTTTTACTAAAGAATAATCTCTAACCAATATTCACTTTTTTAATTTATTTTTCATTCTAAAACATAAACTTTGTTTGAAAAAAAATAAAATCATTTCTAACCAACATGATTTTCTTAGTTTTTTCTTAATTCTAAAAAAATAATCATTTGGAGAAAAAGAATAATTTCTAACTAGCATTCACCTTTTTTAATATATTCTTGATTCACACAAATAAAGTCTTTTTGGATTTTATTTTTTTCCCAACCTAAATGCTTATCCATATGCTAGTACAAGGGGTTTTTTCCCCCAATTTTTTAATTTAGTAATAGAAGGCAAGCCTCCCAAGATAAAATTAGCATTAATTGATGACTTTTGAAGAAACAACATTTTATTCAACCAAAAAAAAAAAACTCCAATTCTGGCGATTTTTTAAAATTTTAAATTAATATAATAAAAATAATAATTCATGGGTGTTTTGTATATTTTAGCCACATGCTAGAGCCTGGAGTCTAAATTTGGCGATTTCAAACTTTTTTTCCTCCAAAGATGGCAACTTTGGGCCATTTCTTTTTTGTCCCCAAAATGTTTTTTACATGATTCATAGCCCCCTTTTCTTTTGGTCACCAAGTGGCTAAAATTCGCCACCAAAAAATAAAAGCTCAGCCAAACCGGCGATCATGCACAAAAAGATTTAGCCTAATTTGGCTATAGAACAGGTAGGAAAGAAATAACATTTAAGAAAAAACAAAAGTCTGAGTTCTTATTATTATTCCCAAGAAAAGACCCCCAAAATGTTTTTTTAATAAATAAAATAAAATTGTTGCCAGTCAAGGAAGGACGGAAGGAAGGAAACCCTAATCATTCCGGCGCTGTCCCAAACGACGACGACGCGCGGGCGCGGTCTTGTGCTTTGTGCGCTGCGTGCAAAACACTTCGCGGAACAAAGCAAGCCAGTGTACGCTTGAGATCGGTGGGCAGTGGCGAGCGGGAAGCTTTGTGTCTGAGAGAGAGAGTGAGAGTGTGCGGACAAAATGGCGGCTTTGCGGTATTTGGAGATGCAAAGGGCAGTGCAGCCGGAGTTGGCAGAATGGTACAGTAGCATGGCGGATCTGTATCAGCGCAAGCTATGGCATCAGTTGACTCAAAAGCTCGAACAGTTCTTTGCTCTCACCGTCTTCCAGGTATCTTTGTTTTCTTCCTTCCTGGTTTCTTTCCTTCACATCTGCTGTCTGCTTTCGGTCAATAGTGCTGCATTTCTTTTCATTTTGTTTGTTGGCTCCGGTAGGGTCTTATCTTTTAGGGTTTGATGAAGTTCTTCCTTCTCCAGAGTTTGGTACTGTTTTTTCTTCTCTACTCTAGATAGGTTGTTGTATTATGTATCCATGACTCTTTGGAATTAAGTATTCATGCGATCTTTGATCTGATTAGTGCAGTTTGTTCCATTAATTGAATCTTGGGAATGGCCTCTCCATCTATGTTGTGTTTGAGGTGGTGTTTTTTTTTTCCCCCCAATTTCCCACTCCTTGATGTCTCCTCAACTTGGTTTTATGAAGTCCTGTAAGATTTTGAAAATGATGTGTGCCCTCTTATCCTTGTTAAAGACTTTTGTGCAGTGATGAGTGCTTTGCAAGCAATCTACATTCTTAGGTCTGCAGGCACTTTTTTTCAGTTTTCTTGATGGTTTTCTTATTCATCAGAAGGCAGTATGTTGGTTAATCTTTTCTGTAGACAGACTGTTTCATTGACTGTGATAGATTTTTTGGAAAGTGACCCAACCTGCTCTCAATCCTCCCATGGAAAAGGCGGGTTTTGGTACTTTTAGGTGAATAGTCCTTGGATTGTTGGTGTTCTTTGTATTTGGAAGTCTGTGACTCTCTTGTTAAATCTTTGGTGTATAGTTGTGCAGTTAGGGCTTCCTAATTTTCACAAATGAAAGTGACCAAACCAAAACTGGAAATTGAAGTTGTTCACTTAGCTATGGATGCTGTGAAGCTCAAGTACTGGGTAGCAATTTTAACATGCAGTATCCATACAGGCAGGAGATGTCCTCATACAACTGTACTACAACTTCATCACCGACTTTGAGACTAAGATCAACCTGTTAAAGCTTGCTCACTTTGTTGTCATCGTATCACGCCAGTATCCTGAGAGAGAAGCTGCCATACAGTACCTTGAGAATGTGATTGACAAGCTTCGGGCGTCTGGTCAGAGGCGAGTGGAGGAACCTATTCTCTATGTGAAAATGCAGATTGCTGCGTTCAAGTTGCAGGGTGGTGAGCAACAAGAGTGCAAGAAGTATTTGGAAGAGGGGAAAGCAACGTTGGAGAGCATGACTGATGTGGACCCATCAGTTCACGCAAGTGTTCACTGGGGCTGTTCACAGTACCATAAGTCGAGGCAAGAGTTTGCTGAGTTTTACAAGAGTGCACTGCTCTATTTGGCCTACACTTCAGTGGACACTCTGTCAGACGACTTCAAGCTGGTCTGTTACTTCATTCTGATTGCTCCATCTTCTTGGAACGTCATACATGTGCAGTCTTTCCAAGCTTTCCAAAGGGTAGTTGTCGAGCATTACAAGAGATAATTGTGCAGTTCAATACCTCATGACTGTGTGCAATGTTTATCCCCATTCAAGCTTGTGAGGATACTAATGATTTTTTTTTTAAAAAAAAAATTATGTCTCTTGAGTGGTAGCCAACATCATGATGAATCTTTCTGTTGCTTCTGAAAGTGCAACAGTAACTCAAGACACAGAGTTGTATAACAGTTTGCCTGATATTTTGGGCAGATTATTATACACTTTACCTACACCCACCCTTGGGACCTAATGAACTCAGAGGGTAGTCATGGCAGCTTGTCACTGCTATTCATGATGAAGGTGATAGTCTGACACTTTGTGAGCAACTCTCGTAAGGTTATGACTGCACTCTTTGTTGTCAAGCTACCTACCAATTATTGTCATGTAGACTTGTCTGCAATTTCATTGACATTTTTATGTGTGAGGACTTACAATTTGTGGTTGGGTTGTTGAGATAGGATTTATCATTCGATCTGTCCCTGGCAGCACTTTTGGGGGATAATATTTACAACTTTGGGGAGCTCCTTGCTCATCCTATTGTAAGTGTACTTATTTTCATTTTCTGATATTCATGTGGTCCGTTGCTTTGATTGGTTTGACAACAATGGATATCAGATAGCTGCCATGCTAATTTTACACATCATAACAGAATTTATGTTTGCAGCACATATTACTTACTTGTCAGCTATGCAGAAGTCATGAGAAGTTTATGTTGAAACTTGCCAAACTTTCACTTCATGTTAGTTGAAATATAGTTACCTAATTGTCTGGACCTGAAATTTTGCATTATGCTTTCCTTCTCAGTGTGTAACTTATGTAGATCTGTTCATCCCCCATTGCTTGACTTCATTTGCCAATAAGATTTTACTTACTTGCATGTGAGGCCAGGTCAAGAGCCTGATGGGAACAAGTGTGGAGTGGCTGTATTTCATACTGCAAGCTTTCAATGCTGGAGACTTGGCCAAGTATCAAGAGCTTTGCCATAACTACAAAGCTGCCCTCACAGCTCAACCTGCATTGGTTGAGAATGAGAAGAAGCTGTGGGAGAAGATCAACATCCTATGTCTAATGGAGTTGATTTTCAGGTTCCATTGGCATTCTTTTATTTGGGGAGGGAAAGTTGGTAGGACAGATTTTGGGATGCAAGTGAGAAGGGTCTGGAATTTTGCCAACATGTTCACGAAGTAGACAGGAGAAGAAACAATTACTGATGCACAGATAAGAGAAAACAGCAGAAAAATGAAACAGAGGAAATTTTGGGGGCTGGGTGAGGGGTGGGGACCTCATTAGCAGATAGATGAAAGAATTGGAATTTGATATTTCCTCACATGCTTCGTTTTTTCAATGCTGGATAGCACCCAATTGTTTCTTTGGACTTATTCCTTGTTCAGTGATGTCTGACCACCACTCTTGTTACCTGTGTTGTGCAGTCGCCCATCTGAGGAGAGAACTATTCCTCTAAGCTTGATTGCAGAGAAGACAAAGTTGTCATTGGATGATGTAGAGCATCTTCTAATCAAGAGTCTTTCGGTATGTGAAGTTCTAGACATGTGTGTTTTCAGTTTCACAATGTGAATTGGCTTTGGAGAGGAGTGTGTCAGGACATCACAAATGTCATGATCCCTTTGCTTCTGGAAATGCAACAGAAAATGAATACGCAGATGTTTGTATAAGGGGTTGCCGAAAACTTGGGGTGGATTGTTGTATACTTACCTAACCCCACTGTTGGGAGCTGATGAATTGAGTTTAGGGAGTCACTGCAGCTTGTTGCTGTTATTCATGTTGAAGGCAATGGTCCGACACTTTGTGAGTGACTCATAAGGTTATGACCACACATGTTGTGATGTTACATTCAAAGTGTTGTTTGGAGTTTTCTGTGCAATCTCATAGATATGACTTGGGATAGGAGCAATTGTCAAAACAATTCAACAGTGACATAGGACACAGCTTTCACATTTGATATTGCTACTTAAGAGGTCCTAATAACACCTAATCTGGTGCAGGTGCATTTGATTGAGGGGGTGATTGATCAAGTGGATGGAACGGTGCGAGTCTCATGGGTGCAGCCTCGTGTTCTGGGAATTCCGCAGATTACTGCACTGAAAGACAGACTTGATAATTGGTTGCAAAAAGTGCACACAACATTGTTGGCAGTTGAAGCCGAGACACCAGACCTTGTAGCTGCTTAGATTCTAAGTAGAGTGACTCTTTTGAGTGTTTAGCTTCCTTGAAGTCGGACAGCCCCCCTTCAAAAAGTAGGGACATGGAAGGAGAGGAGCTTGAGATGTACCCATTTTCTGGGGTTTCACAGGTTGGCTTTCATGGATTGTCTCAAAGCCCAACTTGGGTTTGGACGACATCAAGAACTCTTTTATTTGGTCATACTGTACTGGAATTTAAATTCAGTTTTGGGGGTTTTCTCTTGAGGACATTTTATGTGGCAAACTGCCAACTAGCAAACTGTTGGCTTGGAGTTATGGAATAGTTTTGCAATAATCAGCTGTCTGTGAAGATGATGGAACTTCATTGGCAAGTACACAAATGTGAGAGCCCATCCTACAAAGCCACCTTTGTACTGAGCGCACCCTTGCCAGGTAAATTCACATCCCTAAAATTGGAAGGTGTTTGCAATACTTGTACTACATGAGTAGAGTGCATTGATTCTGCAATAAAGAGGGCAATCACTGAAGTGAAAATTAACCGGTCAAATTGCTTGTAGTTAAAATACTAATTTCTTGAGGATCATACCGTAACCTTGCTTCTATGACAGCTAGGTAGCAGTCTTCTATTTCTAGGAGTTTTTCCTGTTTTTCTGTCCTGTGAAGAAGGGTTTGCTGTTATGGGAACTTGGGACAGATGCCCCCTTTGGTTGCCAGGGTGGTTCTTATGGTTCATAACCATGGTTTTGAAAATCAAAGAACTGGATTGGGTGTGTAATTGCGGTTCGTAAAATAGTTGAAAATTTTGAAATAACCACTATAATAAACTGTTCTTTCTTTCAGGAAAGCTGCTGCCTCTTAGATGGCTTTGAAGTAACTGTCACCAGCATTCTGGTACAACACTGTTTAACGCATTTCAGTGATCATGGTCAATGTGTTATGTCATCTTACAAATGTAGTGGATCAATTTGCTGATTTCTAATTTAACATTTTGTCAATTACTCAATATCTGCTTCTAAAAATGTTGTGTTTTAATGCAACCTCAGCTGATTTGTAGTTTCGTGTAGTTTCAATTACTCCGTATCTGCTCCACAAGGCCAATGAAAATATGAAGCATGATTGGTGTCAAAAGTTTGAGCTACTTTCAAATAAAAGTTGAAACATGTGTTTAACAACTACCTCATTTGAAGCTATGAAATTGGGTTTCCTTCACAACTTTAATATATTTCATTGATGTAGAATTGATTCCCTCAAGCCAAATGTCCAAACTCCAAACTCAAACCACATTCTTCATTCTTCATCAACAACAACATATCACTCAAATGTCATTAAGGTAACTCATCCAATGTCATCCGTAATGCATGGGGGATGAAAAAGATTTCAACAAACATTCTACTTGATGTATGTCTAGAAGGGGGGTGTTATATTCATTGATAATCAAACCCAACCCAACTGACTTAACTTTGGCTATCAACATGGTTTGTTATTGAACCACATTGTACTAACTTCTTTGTTAGCTTAGTTTAATTAGTTTAATTCATTTTTGATGTTTTGAAGCAGATGTTTAACTTGAACTTTACTTACCTTCCCTTTTGTAAAACTCAAATCCAAAGTTTTCAACTTTATGAAAATATTTTATAATTTTAATGTGTAGACATGAACACAATAATATGAACCAAAGCAACTATAATCTTTTGCATATCTTTACATGTTTCTAATTAGTAAATTGGGTTACCATTGAAAATGTGTGATATATATTAACACAACAATGTTTTTAATATATCATTGTAACATTCGAATGGAATTGAAATAAATTTAATGAGTGACCTTAAAGATTTTTTTAAATAATATATCTAATGCTTTAAAACATTGTTTAACAAATAGACAATCCCAATTTGTCACATTAGGCTTAAGGATTGATTTAAGGACTACTCAATGAACATGTGTGCTAATGGTATTGTGTTTGCAACCATACTTGTACTATACACATAATGGCCTCTACTTTGTTCTTTGTTTTTTTCATCCCAAGCTCCTCGCCACACCTTCAATAATGTTAAATGTTATCCAACAATATGTAATAGTTAGACCCCATTTTAGTAAAATGTATTTACACTTGTTTGTGTATGCTTGTAATTGTTTTGCATCCAATGGATGGTTGGTCACATTACAAGTGGTTTTAGGTACATGATATTAATTAAGCTATTAAATTTAAAATAAACACTATGAGATGCTTACCCTTGAAAGAGTTGAAGATTATTTTACCTTCCTATTTGCACATGCATTCATTGAAAATCTTGTTAATCACTCATGTGTTATATAGGTCATTAATTCTTTTGAATAGAGTTGTTGACAAATTATGAAAATGAAAATGCTCACGAAAAAAAGTAGTTAATATTTAGTTATATGGTGCATACCACTAATGAATGACATTAATTAATTTTCAAGAAGGCCAATGAAAAGAAAAAAAATCTTAACCCTACACTATTGAAATTCTAGGAAATTGAACTCAAGACCTTCCATATATAAGTAACAGTTCAAACCATAAGTATTTAATGTATTTATTAATTAATGCTGAAATTCAGATTGAAGTTGTTAGACCCTTTTTCTCAAAAATTGATTATTTTGGCAAAGAGTTGTCAATTATTAATCATGAATGAAATATTCAAAAAACAGAAATTTTAAAAGAAAAATCCATTTATTTTAGTTTTTCTTCCCTATAAGTTCCTTGGTAGTTACTAGTTAATAAATTATATTCCCATTGCAGGCAAATGAAAATTTTGAAGGTTTATTTTTATAGCCATTTTAAAAACTAGCAACATGTAACCAAATTTGATGATGTTCCTGAAAAAAAATTAGATGTAACTTAATATAATTGAAATTGAGATTATATTTGACCATTGTTTGACAAACGACATATGAGATGCCATTTATAAACGTTGCATGTCATGCTACAATTTGGAAAATTTATTCCATCTCAAAAGGGTTGTGCTTATGTTGGAGTGGTACAAATACCAAAACATTCCCCATGAAATAAGTGACCTATTTCCAATTTTTCATAAAAGACATTGTTGTTCATTGTGATACTCTTCCTTGGAGTAAAGTGCAACCATAAGGGTGCAATTTGATCCACAAACAACAAACTTTTGAAGATTCTCAAAGGATATGACATTGACACTAGTGTTGAACATAAGAAATTGATCATGTGAACATTATGAATACAAGAACATGACAAGGGGATGGAGGTATGGAACAACAAGACAAACATTATAACTTATGGTTGTTGGATAAGTTGCCACTAACTTATTACTATGAATTATTGGCTTGGACATGCAGACCAAAAAGTGGTGACACATGAAAAAGGGCTTACAAAAGGAAGAAAATTTGGTGCTAGTGAAAGGTGATACTAGTAAAAGAAATGGGAAATTGTTACCATAAGTTGAAATTTTGGTATTTTGTTTTCAATTTTCTATGTGGTATATCCACATAAGAAAAAGACATAATAATTCATTCGATTGACATGCATAGTGTGGAAACTATGCTTCATTGATTTACCAAATTTTCAAGGGTGTATTTTATGCATACCTTGAAATTCAAAGACTTTGATGTACATTGAAATATGCAAAATATATATTTAGATAACACATGTACTCAAAATGGATTTAAGATGAAAATACATTACAATGAACAAAAAATATTGTCACAAATATAAACTTTTTGGATGTGATTTTTTGAATTTCAATGATGTCAAAATCAAAAGAAAATTTCACAATGTAGTCGCAGATTAAGGTAACCCAAAACATTAAAAAGTCAAATGTTGAAAAAACTACAAATATTTATTTCATATTAAGTAATATTAAAATATTCATGATTTGGGTTTTGGTGTGTTTGGTCAAATCAAGTCTTATGTCTAACTAATTAAAGATTTTAAATATTTCAAATGAAATATTTTCTATCCATTTTGATTTAATTATAATATTTTAATCTTTGATGAACTTTTTTAATTCAAAGATCAAAATCGATCAACGTAATACTAATATAATTTCATTTTAATTTGCCATAAGAGTATCCAAAGCCTAGCATAGTGATGATAAAACATATGTTATAGAATTAGTATGCTTGAATCAATCAACCCATGTGTCGACCATATCCAAAAGTTAATAACGTGTACATCCTTTAAAATTGCATGCTTTTCAATGGGATTTTTTAAACAACAGGAGATATTTAGTTTTAATATAAAATGTGATAACATTGCTTTGCATCCTACAAGTTTTTTGTTTATTTTTATTTTTTAGTTATTTCTATCCACCATAAATGTGATTACCCAACCCTCTCCATGTTCAACCTCCAGTTAGTACCTCTCTATGGATTTGGTGACCAATTGATCAAGCCACCTAAGAAGGTTGGTAGATTTAGCATGGTTGAATGTGAATCAAACCCATAACAACTTGTAACATGGATGAAGATTTTGATTTGTTGTTTGTAAGACTTTAGAACCTTACCAATGGAAATAATAGGTTTATTTTTTTCTTTTTCATTAAATCAAAAAGCTTTTTGTGGATGATGAGTTCAAATATTGACTTCATATAACCCTACTTAGGTGGCATTTATTACATTGGAATAGAGATTTGAAGAAAAATTATTTTCAACCTGGTTATAATTCTTAACCACATTCAATATTAGTTAATACAAATCTTGCATTCTACATGTGTTTTAGTTTTTTAATCCAACTTATTATTAGGTGCAAATATTTTTGTGGGTTATGAAAGTCTACCAAACTTTACAAAAGAAAAAACACTCACAAAATTAGGGGAAAAGAAGGAACAAGAAGAGAGGACCAACATTCAATCGAAAGACAAAACCCAAAAACACAAAAACACCCAATGGTGGTCATAAAAAAAAACCAATGGGGAGCTCCAAATGAGGACAAACGAACATTCCTATTTGGAGCTCCCCATTGCTCTATTCCTAAACCCTAAACCTATTCCTAAACTTTTCGCTTATTACATGAAATAAATCAAACAAAAAAAAAACGGCCAAGAAACTTGAAAAAACACTTAACCTAGAACATCCCTCCTTACAACAACTAGTAGACGCTTCAAGATAGAGACACCATGAACTCTCCAAAGAACCATGAAACATTTTACTTATAAAATGAATGCAAAACTAACAAAGGAAGGCCTCTTAAGCCCTTGATTAAACATGTTATGTTCAGACATTGATGAAAAAAATCATCGACTTGTTGGTGTAAACACCTCACTAACCCAAAAAGATCCTTGAGCCAAAACCAAGGGTTCTTTCAGATTAAAGAAAAGTTAACACTGGACAGCCAACACTGGCAGGTACCTCAAAATCTTACCTTCCACCATTTCAGACAGCATCCATTAAGAACTAGTATCAATGGGGTCTTCATATTAGATGCATCCTTTTCCCTTCCTCCCCTTAAAGGGCATAACTCTTTGGGTCACCATAAAAACAATAAAACAATGGGCTCCATGCTAAGGTTCAAAGGTATCTTCATTTCTTAAGCTAAGAAGCCCTTTAATCCCAGAATTGCCAGACTTTTTTTTAAATTATTTTTAAAAATGCAACAAGGAGGTTCAAATTTCTTAAAGGATTACTTGGTTATCTACATTCTATACCCAAAATTATTATAAATCACCTTAATTACAGAGATATCCATAAAGTCAGGAAAAGACAGCACCAATACCCTGAGTTTGGTCATACACAGGGTAAGATTTTTTTAAAAAAAACCTGCAAAAAAGTACAATTAGCATTCAACGGGGGATGAAACTCAGGAAACCATCAATTTTGGTGGTTCCTGAGTTTTTCACCCTCTCTTTCTTTTTTGCTGAGCGCCTCCACTGCTGCTACATAGATTTTCACTGCTCCTACCTGTACACCTATTATAATTCCTCTCGAACCTTGTGCATTAAATGCTGAGATTCAGCATTATTTCGTACTGAGTTTCAGCATTTCATACTGAGATTTAATAAACTTTGGTTACTTTAACGGATACCACTAAAAGAGGGGTTCGACTTAGGGGTTTGAAAAGAGGCCCGAAGACAGTGTGAAGACAGGGTGACTTTGCGGATTTCTCTAATGTACTTGGGTCATTATCTCCAATTAGGTAGGTGATCAATACCATGTGACAAATTAAAGCCTCATTGCCTTGGCCCCTCTATCCTTGCGTCACAACAATGAATAAAAAATTGCAATATGGAGGTTCAAAAAATTTAAAAGATTACAATTTAGTAGGTTTTGCATAACCCAAAATTATTATACTTCAATTTTGATAACACACAAGGTAAGGTTTGCTAATTACTACCCCTTTTGATAGATGATCAATAAATTGTGACAAAGTAAAGGCTTTATAGGCTTGGCCCCTATATATATATATGCTTGGGCCTCCCATTCCCTAGTCTTCATTTAATTGAATTAAGTGTATTCAATACATGGGTGCTGAAGATTCTGTCCTCTGACCATAAAAGCTTTTTAGTTCAGGCTGCACCATCATTCATGATCTGACGGTTGGGCAATCACATTAAGTGCATGGAGCTTTTAATACCAGATTTACCACAAAACAAAAGGAGGAAGGGGATCCATGGACTTTAATGGCTAGAATCTAACTACAAAACTGCTTCTCTTCCAATTCTATCAGATGCCTCCAAAGAAAAAAAACAAAAAAAAAAAAAAAAAAAAAAAAAAAAGTGCTTCCAAGTTCCCAGTTCTCAATGTTCTTTTAAGGACTTAAAAATATTATTTTAAAAGATATAAATAAATAAAACTTTTAATATTATTTTTTTGGGTAATTAGCATTTGGTGGCGATCATCCATAGGAAGATTTAATGTGGAAAAAAATGGGGATTATCCCTAGGAAGATTTAACCAAATCTGGCTATGGGGTACAAATGTTTAATCAACTTTTATATTTATGGTTACATACGGAAAACCAAATATAGATAGAAGTCTGGCAATTTATTTATTTTTATTTATTTTTTGTCTCACTTATGGTGATCTAAACAGGTGATTTTTCTTTTCCCTGTTTTCTTGGTGTTGAATGAGTGGGTAGCATCCCAAGAGGGATTTTAGCATTAAATGGCAACAAGTTTTTAGAAGCCCTAAATTTGTATATTTAAAAAAACTAGTTTAAAAAATGCAACCAAACTAAAAAGCAGAGTCCAAGTGTGGCGAAAATTTTGCCAGTTAAAATAGGACATGTTTGACATGTACCCAAAACATGTCTATAACTGATAAGGTGAAATAAGGGGCAATGGGCAGCATTGGGGGAAAAGAATTGCAGCAGTGCAACACCACTATGGGCAAAGGTAATGTTAGGGGTACACTTCACTACTTTAGGATTTTCCCTAGGTGGAAATATTTAATTTTTAATTTGGCGAAAATTCGCCATTTTGCTATTGAAAAAATCTCGAGCAACGTGGTCAAGGGAACTTTTTGGAATTTTTTTTTTAATTGTCATTTTTCAAAGATTTTTTTTTTTAATTCAAGAATTTTGGAGGATTTGGGCAGATGTCTAAGCTTTCTTCTTATGAAATCGCCATATGTAAGCTAATAATTTGTAGTCGTTCACCAACATGTCATAATAGGATTCCTAAATTTTTCTACTTCTCTATTTGTCTTGTAGCCAGATTTGGCTAAATCCTCTTGTGAATGTTCCCCCCTTCTGGAGGAACATGAGAAAATTGAAAAAAAAAAAAAAAAAAAACACTGGGTGGTTCTCATGGTTCCAGGAGTGCTGGGAATCGAGCAATACGGAAAAGTTGGTATGGCCTGGAACAGGCCCTGGTAACACCCATTAGCCAGTTCCACTTGATTGAACAGCGTCTCCTCAAGTCTCATTCTACCAGACTGGACCAGTTATAAGTGGGACATCCCTTCCACTACACTGGATGCTACTAGTGCCACCCTTTACCATGCAGAACATAGCGTTTAGTTTTATATATAGACTCCAAAGAACCGGTCTTTTTCCTTTTTGGAGACCCATGGTTGGGTGCCAAAGCCAGGTCTTTTGAGGTTCGTGAGAACCAGGGCTGTGAATCTTAAGAACCGCCATGATAACCTCCGGGTCCTTTCCCTGATTCTTATAACCGTCCACCACTGATTTTTTTTAAAAAAATTTGGGGGGGTTTTCTTTCTGGCAGTTATTAAACTGTCTTTGACAGTTTTTTGTTTGAAATTTTTATCGCCACTAATGCTAAATATTTTTTGGGACCATCGCCATTCTTGGTTTCGATTTGCCAAAAATGGAAAAAAAAAATGAGACTGAGGATGCCCATTGGGGAAAGACTGACATACACTATTTTTTTCTAGTGTAGAGTAAAACGCCGGGCAGGTGGCGGCGGAGACTGCACATTGATTTAATTCCTACCCCCTTCGTCGTGCGGCAGCTCCTGATGCTCCTCTCTCTCTCTCTCTCTCTCGATTCTCTACACCGATGCAGCTCCACATTCGCATCATCCGCGTCTTTCACGCACGAAGAATCTCACAGACTCGTAACTCAGCAGCTACCAACTTTTACAACGCATCTCACGCTGCTACATCGGTACAATCTCTTCCTGTTCTTATTCTTCATGTGAAGCTGTTGCTGCTTCGAAACATTTGAGTTCTGTGTTTGTTTTCGCCAAATAATTACCGTTGCAGTTCCAGTTTGATCTTGTTGAGCAATATTAGTTTGGGCAGCTAGTTTCACAGGTACTTAGTTCTCGAGCTCCGGGAAATGCAGATTTCTTGTATAGGTGGTAGTTAGTTGTCGAGCTCCAGGAATGGTTTTTTTAGGCTAGCGGTGAATGAGGAGTTTGAGGGTTTGAGCTCCCTTTTCGTATCTCGACATCAGCACCGATTTCCATATCAAGCTTGTATATTCGATAGAACGATTTTGCTCATGTGTTTATATACACGAGTAGCAGTTTTGAACGTATGATGCGGCGCAACTGCAGCTTGCGGTATTTGTGATTTCGATGAGCATTTATATAACGTGAGTTCGATCGTGTGCTGGAGACTCTAATGAGCAACTGTTTTCCTTAATATGTCGACCAGGATTGGGATTCGAGCTGCATCCATCCACAAGCCACTGGCAGATGTGAAGTCACGTGCTACATCTGAAGCTACATCTGCAAGCCACATCCGCGGCTGAGAGCTTTGGTGATGCGCGCGAGATATTGAGGGAGGAGCAACGGTAGGGAAGTACACACAGCGGGACTTGCAAAACTTTTTAGAAAGTGGACTGAGTGGGAGAGAGATGCTTGTGCGGCGGGATAGATCATGGCGGAGTATGCTGCCGACTCTAATCAACAACTGCTGCAGCAGATTGCATTCGGCGAAGTGCAAGTAAAACCGGAGGCCAGTGATCGTACCGAGTGTCGTAAGGGCAGTTGGACCCTGCATGAGACCGTTGTGCTCATCGCTGCCAAGAAGTTGGACGACGATCGGCGTCTGAAGGTACTAGGAGCCGGCGGTCAGTCGAAGTTGCAGCTGCAGGGAAGAAAATCTAGGCCTCGCGGCGGCGCGGATCAGCAACAGGTGTGCTGGAAATGGGTGGAGAATTACTGCTGGAAGTTTGGGTGTTCGAGGAACCAAAATCAGTGCAGCGATAAATGGGACAATCTGCTTCGCGACTACAAAAAGGTTCGCGACTACGAGGAACTTCGTAATCCACCTGAGCCTATCTCGTACTGGAAGATGGAGAAGCACGAGCGCAAGGAGAAAGGCTTGCCTTCAAGCTTACTGAAAGAAGTATATTGTGCTCTTCAGGACGTCGTTACTGATCACAGTCGATTCCCAGCTCGCAAGCTGCTGCTCCCGACGGCGGCGTTCGATCAAATCCCAGCACCAGCTCCAGGGTCTCCGCGACAACACTTCTCCCCCATACTGCAGATACAAGCTACGTCGCTGCACTCGCCCATGCAAGAACAGCACGCTCACGAACAACTCTCTTCAGAGCCCGACCCCACTCTCTCTGGTACACGATTCTTGATTCCTTACTCCACCAGTGCGATGGTGTGCTGCAATGGTTTTTTTGCCGGAACATGGAGCTGGACGAATCAGCTCTGGCTTTTTCAGACTTCTGTTGATCTTACAAGGGAGTTTTGGAGGTGTGCTGGGTGTGGAATTGCAGAAGAAGGAGATGAGTCTAGTTTCGAGGATGCAGAAGCTGATCAGATAGCTGCCGGGGCTGCTGCAGCTGCAAAGAGAAGGAAGGTGCATACAAACAACGTTGAATTGGAAGGATCAGCTGCTGCAATAGCGCCGTCCATGTTAAAAAGCACGGTAGAGATAATGCAGACGCTGCTGGCTTGCGAGGACAAGAAAGACAGACGACACAGAGACTTGCTGGGAGTGGAAGAACGTAAGCTCCATATTGAAGAAGCCAAGACGGAGATCAGTAGAGCTGGAGTAGCAGGACTCATCACTGCCGTCAACACTCTTGCCTCCGCCATCCTACTACTCGCAGCTGACACAACAACTACTACTACTACTACAGCAGCACTAGATCATCATGTCCCATAAAACCCACAAAAGTCCCATTCTCTTACTTCAAGATGCACCCACTACATAATTCTGATTCTCTTACAACCAAACACACACTAGATGACTCTCTCTCTCTCTCTCTCTCTCTCTCTCTCTCTCTCTCTCTCGCTGAATTCAGACTTTTGGAAATTTGTGAATTTCCATTTGGGCTCAAAAAATTCATTTCTGTTTGGGATGGGTTTTTGGTCCTTTGATCTTCATTCGTTTAGGACAACACCAGCTGCACTTCGCCTTCTAATTTGTCCTTGGAAATCTAGTCTCATTTGCCCTTCAGCTTCCTGGGAATGGGTGTTTCTCTTAGGTTAGATCAAAGCCTGCAACTCGGATCTTTCATCATGAGAGCTATGAAAATAAACATTGGAGAGAGTATGATCTCTTGTTAGAGAATTTTAGTCCTGCAGTGGTGCTCAGCAGAACTACTTTCAAATTTGAAAAAGGGATTTTCCAACACTTCAGTCTTTGCTATGCTGTATCACATAAACCCTAAACCCTATTTGATACCCTTAGCAACTTGCAAAAGCTTGAATTTTTCACATGGGTGGTCATTTTTGCAATTGTGTATTAAAGTGTTATATGGGAAAACCAAGTGTTCTAGGTATAATGTTTTTCTTCCATGATTTGAACAACAAAGTTTCAAAGTTCACACTTTTGTCTTCACAATTGTGGAGATTAATTTGCAATTTGATTGAGGAATTTGTGAATTGCAAATTGCATTAGTGCAGGATCTATCCTTAGTTCTGAGTGTCTAGTCAATGTGCTCTGGTTCCCTGTTCTGAAATCTGGATCAATAAGATATGTTTCCTGTATACAGGATGGCAAAGGCCAGTGTTGGGTGGATATTTCATTTTGTAAAGAATTGCCAGTTCTGGTTTTTGGCCTTGCCTACGAAGCCAAGGCAAGGATATTGTGTTTAGATTCATTATAGAGTTGAGTAGCTTAAGTGATTTTGAGCCTGAGGTGGTAGGTTTATTTTTATATGAGGATTTTGAAATATGACATTTTGGTTTTTGTTGAAACTTGAGATTAGTTATAGAATTAAGATATCTTGAAAGATTTGGTTTCTTTTAGAGGGTTTCTTTGAAGATTATATTTTTGCATGGTGAAATCTTTGAAATTTCATAATTCTTCTTTTGCCTTAAGATACTGTTTAATGTTAATGTGACACACCCCTTGTTTTATTATTTTGAAAGCAGAGACCCACCCATTCCAGTCTCTGGAAAGAAGGTTCTTTGAAACAGGAATCAAAGAATGGCTAGTTCTGGTTACCTATTTTTAAAAGCCCTCAAAGAATGGGAGATTTTGGTTATTGATTGTTATTTGGTCTGTTTGAATTTTTTTGGGAATTATGGTTTTATACTTGAACTGGTGCTTTGATTTTTTATAACTGTTGTTATGAAACCCTAAAAATTGCCTTGATAACTGTAGGTGTTCTGTTCTTGTTTAAGATAATCACCCAATTTTGGTTAAGAGTTAACCGATATTCAGTGGTTATCCTAAACAATATGGGGAGATTATCCTAACCAGTGATTAGGGGTTAGGTTTAGGACCAGCACCCACCAGTGCACCATCCACTGGATGCCTGTGAATACTCAGTTGTGGATGAACCTCAACCGAGTTAGTATATGGTTTCACCTTGGTAACCAATTATGTAAGAAATAGGTCTCATGTATATAGGTAGATAGGCAAGAATATAGATAATTACTAGGTAGTAACTAGATTGGCTTATACATAGGTGAGGGCTGTTTTTACTACCTACCTACTAACAACCTGCTAGTGGGCTGTTAGAAGGTAAGTAGTAAAAAAACAAAGCAACTGAGCTAACCACCATGGTTAGCCATGGAACTGGAACCCAACAGAAAACTGTCTCTTGACCACTTATCATCCATCATTCATGGTCTGCTGGCAGGTGCTTATTCACCGTGGTCTGTTTCTCATTGGTTTTAACTACAATGATTGGCCCGGGTGATAAGAGTTAAATAGTCACTCACTTTGTTACAGTTCTTTTGAGGTTCATGGGTGGAGGATGGGGGAGGAAGTTAGTGATTGAAGGTTGCTGTTGAGCTCTTATAAGTCAAGTTCTACAATCCAACACAACCTTAGAACTTTGTATTAGAAGAGTCTTTGAGTTTTGTATAACCTGAAGTGAGGGTGTTGTCTTGTTTGAATAAGATCAGGTTATCTAAGTATAACTTTAAAATAATAATAATAATAATAAGATGAGCCTTGCATTTTAGGCAAGTTAGTGGTGCATTGGACTGATTGTGCATAATTAATATTACGAAATCTTTATTTCGAAGTATGTGCATTAATTGAACATATTATTTTTATATTTAAAATGTTTAGTTAAGTGTAATGAAATTGAATTTAGTCTTCATTGAGACGGTTTTCAATTCTTTTTTGAAAATGATCAAAAATTCAAGGAAGATTCTGAAAAACAAAACTGGAGGTCTTATCATATGGTATCGAATGACAAGTTGAGTTTTTGGGTACTAAATCACGGCTCTCATTTTGTAAACCTGGATGGAAACTTGATTGAATGAAGTGATTCATTTATATTCTAAATCTTTAAGTGATTATAAAGGTAAGTAAATAACCTAGTTTTGAGAATAGAAGGATTTTTCATTGCTTTTAGATTTTCCCAATCACCTACATATCATTAGATTTAAAAGAGATTTCATTTTTCAAGTCTCATTTGAACATTCAAGAAATCTCCTATGAAATCTTAATTCTCAATTTGGAATTCATATTGGGAGTCCTATCCATGTTTCTCACATGATGCCCAACATTTGCCATTTGTGTGAATTATGAATATTCCACTTTCTTGGGCCTCTTCATGTTTTGAACTTATGCTTCACCCAATTTTGAAGGTATGCCTTCATATCAAGAAAGACATTTCTTTTTGTCATTCCATAATTGAGTCCAATGCATGCTCAAGTTAAGGACATGTGAATTATAACTACTAGTTAATTTTATTGTAAAATAATTTGCATAAAACATTAAGATTTAAAACGTACATAAATGCAAGCTTTACAAGGAGTAATTTCCTTGTGTGGGAGGGAAATTATGGTTTGCACATGGGATTCCATGCCTCATGCAAGAATTTATGATTATTCCATTAATAGATTGGTCACATGCTTTATGTCAAATGAATTCCACAAAGGGAGGATCTACAAGAATTTGAAACCTCCCTTTAGATCCCACCTTGGGTAGGTCCTTTATTCTTCTAAATCCCCCATCTTAAGGCTATATCCTATACATAATCACAAGCAAAAAATTTGTACACCTTGACATAATATGAAATGTGATGATTTTTGTCATGGGTGTCATTTTTCATTGCAAAATTCATGAATTTATAATCCATTGCACTATTTAATCAATCTCAACTCATTACGTTAGCTCATAAGGTAATTTGATGTTTTCTAAATAGTCACATAAATGCGAATGTGTTGCTCCTTGTATTATGTTTACACCCAATGGGATTGGTAGTGGGAAGGCCACAAGCTTTTGGAAGAAGGTTTCAATAGATGTCATAAACCTCATTTGTAGCTATGTATGAATAAAACACAAAATCTTGAATTCATTGAAGTTTTCATGTGAGAAAGAGTTTGTTGGGTAGGAACTATATTTCATTACCCCATAACAACTTAAGTTTAATATTTTTAAAAATTAAACATTCTCAAAGACACTAAGAATAGATTAAAAGAACCTATACAACCTAAAATATTCATAAGAGTGGTGTGGAGGATGTCGTAATCCTAACCTTGGGCTCGCGACCAAAGCAAGGGTTTGCAAAAGTGCGGGCCAAGACTGAGCCCGGGATTCACATTTCATGCTCCCGAGAGTGCAAAGAGTGTGAGGTAATGAACCCTCACACTCCCAAGTGAACTCCCATTTTGGGAGTTGAAGTCCCAATGGATTCCCAAATTTTTAGAGGGCGATTGCAAGGGTCAAAACTCATTGGATTGATACGTTTCGTATATCATTGGAAAACTCCTAGAACGAAAATGTCCGAAATGGTCTTGCATGACCCATTTGGACACTTGAAACACAAGTTATTGTCAAAAGAAAAGTCGGGAGTCGAATTGACAATTTAACTCCTGACCACTAAAAGTCAGGAATCACCCCAATTCCCTTGCGAGCAGGTGGCATGCAACATATTGTTGGAAAGCTCTCGACAAGGACTAAAACTTTGCTTTAGACCTCACCTTGATCGGAGGTCTACACACAAAGTTATGGGCCCCCAAAGTTAGAGGAGTCCCAATTTTGGGAATTTCAAGACTCCCACTTGGGAATCCCGAGACAAAATGTCATTTAGATGTGGGCCGTGTGGAGAGGCACAAAGAATAATATAAGGGGGAAGGTGGTGGTGGCTTCCCCCAAGTCCGGGTTGTGGTGAATCTTATGAATCCGAGTTTGCCCATGGCTCATCCTAGCACCAAAAGTGCTCCAACTATGCACTAACCAACTTGTTGTTTGGTTTGTGCAGGTCTATGTGAATAAGTGAATTGCTTGTCCATCTTCCTAGTCCCATCCTAGAGCTCTAGCACGCCCCTCTACCCCCGAAGTGTTATGAACCAAAAAACTTGCACCTAACTCCTTGTTTTTTCGATGTTTTCACTTCAGACTCACATTTAAATCTATCAAGGAGCTAGGGAATGTGTCAGAGGAGGTCAAGCATAAAATTTTCCCTCCAATAATCATATAATTTGTTGATCATATTTTCAACCTTGAGTTTTTGCCTGCACAAAAGGTAAGCAAGTTCAAAGTGTTATCCCCATTCATGTGGGGTTGAGAGAAGCAAAAATTCCAAGAGTCTTTTCCAAGGAAAATTTGAGGAATGAAAATTTTCACCTTTTGAAAGTTTTGTCTTCAAATCTATTCACATATGTATAGATTGTGAATAGATTTGAAGATCCAAATGTCCTTGTACTAAAAATATTGTGCTTTGAAAGGACAAAACCATACACTTATTGAAAAATTTGACATGACATTGGAAAGCTCTTCATGTAAAGGTTCAAAAAATAATATTTCATGTTTCATTTAGCCTATTTGGGCCATAGGTTATGAGGCTCTAAACTTGCAAAACATTAAAATGTTTCATTCCAACCTAATTTCCACTAAAAAATGCAAAATATTTTATAAGGAAAATAGTTATTTCTTCACGCCTTTAAGCTATGGTGAAGTGTAGGTGAATTTGTGATAAGTAGTGAATTTAATTTGGGTTAAAGTCATTTAATCAATGTTTCAATTATTTCATGCATGAGAATGGGTTTATTTTTTTATTTTAGAAAAATATAATGTCATTTATGTATCCTTGACATCTCAGCATTTGGATTTAATTGTGAAGCATTAAAGGAATGTGCTCCAAGGTGTAATCACAATCCAACAAGCCAAAAAATATGTTGAATCATAAAGAAAAACAATCAGAATTGGATAAATATATATGTTTTATCATTTAAAGCCATGATAATCATGGCAAATTATTATTTTTTCATTCATATGAATGTTAAGAAACTCAAACCAAAAGTCCATTTAATGAAATTTTAAGTTTAAGTTTTGATTTAAAACCTCTAAAAATGAATAGCAAAGCATCAAACAAAAGTCAATTTTGCAAAGGACTATCAAAAGGAGTCATATAATGAAACACATTTGATGGAAAAAATTTTAAGAAGATAAAAAACTATTAAGCACATTAAAAAAACATTCATACCCTAAAATATATGGAATTCTAAAACTTTAAAAATTCGAAAAACTTTCCAAAATCGATCCAAAATTTTAAAACTTCAAAAATCCTTTGCCACACATAAATGGGGTAAGATGTATATGATGTGTTAAGAAAAGTTATATTTTATTACACAAAAAAACATAAAAATGTAAAAAATTAAAAATTGGTTATGATTTGAAATTTTTTATTATTTTTTAAGAGGAAACACTAAATTTACAAGGAATTAGAACATTTTCAAAAATTCATATTTATTCAAAAATGATGAAGAAAAAAACATGTCATGTACTTGGACAAGTATAAACATTTCTTATAACAAGTTGCAAAAACAATTGTTTCAAAATCCATTCATATGAAAAAGTTTCTTTGGGGGAAAAATGACATATAGTCTTTTTCTAAAGTAATCATGTTAGCTCATTGTATTTCATTTCCACCCCCCATATTTTTAAATTTTTGTTACTTGTAATAGAAATCACTATCTATACCACTTTACAAACTCCATGTATGTCAATCAAAAATGATAAAAAAGTTTTTGGGGATTTTCATTAAATTCATTTCAAAATAATGCAAATGTTCCAATGACATATTAAAAACATTTTAATCAATAGTAATTATGTACACAATGTTTTAAACAACTACAATAAGGACTTCCATAATGTAATAAACAAAATGAGAATAGGTGAGCATCATGGCAAGTTTTTGTTGCTAATGATAAATAAGATAAATTTGTAAGACATTATAAGAAAATAAATGTTTTGGAACTAGGCTTGTAATTGAGTTTTAGTTGCAATTTTGAATTACAATGACCATGTGCAACTTATCATATTTTTACAATTATCAAAGAAATTGCAAGGGTTGCCACATCACAACTCATTGTATATGAAATTGTATACATATGCAACTTGTGCAACTATGTTGCAAGTAGATTATTACAACTATTATGCCATTATGTTACAACTACTATGCCACTACATTGTAACTACTATGTTGTTATGTTTCAACTATTGTGCAATTAAATAGGCAACAATGTGTTGACATGACAATGATGTGTTGACAAATCATCAATGGACATGTGACAATTGTATATTTATTTGATATTTAATATTTTTATTAATTTAATTTATAACATTCAATTTAAAGTCAATCAAATGTTGACACGTGGCATTTATACAAATAAGTAAATAGGCATGAGGTAGGTATGCATTGCTATTTACATTTCCTAGGTTAAATAGGTAGGTAAGTAATTAGCTTTAAATAGATAGGTAGGTATGTTTAGGTTAGGTAGGTAAATCATTTGGAATATTCTTTTTTATATTTTGGGTTTAACTTTTAAAGCCAAACCTTCTTTTATCAATTCATTCCAAATGTTAATCATTTTAAAATATTTTTAGTGCATTTAGTTATATAATTTACAAATTTGAACAAGTGGGACAAACAATATGGGATACAAAAATTAATTGCATCCTAATTGCAATTCACTTACAATTATTACAAGACATGCCAATAAACAAACATTTAAGTTATCAAAAAGCTTTAAATTTAATACATTATCTTTTTATCTAATAAATGCAAAAGGTTTTTTTAACCCTTGATTTGGCAAACCCACAATGTTTTTATATTGTTCAAAAAGGACACAAAATAAAGAAAATATGGTTGTCAAAAGCAAACGAAGTCAATGTGTAGCCAAAAAGAAGAGGGTCCTATGAAAACAGACAGCTTGTACACTATCTGATGTGAACCCTGGCGTAGATCGATCTCACATCAGTTGACAGCTCAACATCTCCAAGACTCAATCTGGCTTCCTGCTCTCCCTGATTCCTTCACGATTCACAGACTGACCGACCCAACGACTCAGCAATTCAACAACACACACTTCCGGTCATGCATCTCTACACTGAGACAATTCCAAGGAAATTCTTCAATTCTTATTCACAGAATATGTACATCCTCGAGAGCTCAAGCAATTCTGGCCATTAGAAGTTCTGATGCAAAAAGAAGAGGGTCCTAAAGTTGCCTCCACATATTGTTTTTCATTCTCTTCGATTCCTCTCATTCAGCTTAGCAACCAGAGCTCAACTACACATCAGACGCAACGGAAAAGTTTCAAACTCAGCTAAGCTCTCCTCCCTGTCCAGCCTCCTCACTATCCCCCCTTACTCCAAACACACTACTCTTTTTCTTCTCAAACGGCCCTCCTTGATCTTTTATTTCGCCTCCCGTTCGCTCCTTCCAAAAGCTTCTCCAATACTCAGTGCCGCCTCCCTCACACTCCAAGCCGCCATTCTCCATAATTGCATTGCCGACCTCAGTCATAATTTGGAGCCGCCATTCAAGCTCCATACCCATTCAGTGCAGCTGTCATGCAAAACTCCTCAGTACAACTCCTCTCCCCAATCCAGCAAAGCTTCTCATGCAAAAGCAGCCGTCATAGAAACCAACGGCTCAATTAACTAACGACCCAACTTCCCTGATCAGTGACATCCAGGAGTCGGAATAACCTAATTTCAAGTTACAAATGTTTGGTCACTAGCCTTAATTCACATTTTAACATTCAAAACATTCATTTTCATCATGGCTTTTTTATGTTGTTCATTTACTTATGGAGTTCAAATAGTTAATGTAGATTGTGCACCCATAATACTTTAAATCACTAAAAACGAACAAAAAACAATGAAGATATGAAGTTTAAAAATAAAAGGTTGTATTTAAAAAAGTCACTATGTGATTTCAACATACTTTGTGTTTTTTCTATGTTGTTCCTTTGCCTTTGAAATTGCAACATATTATGTAAGAGTTACATTGGTTTCCCATGATATTTTACATCACATAAAAATATATATAAATAAATAAAAATCCAAAAAATTTCAATTATCAACCAATGATCAATGATGGGTGGTTCTACTTTAACATAAGCTATCTATTAAGTATACAAACTATTATGATTCATAATAATTTATAAGTAATACTACCAAATATTAATCTAAAATCTAAATCCTAATTTATAATAGTCATTGTTATTATTATAGCTAGTAGTTGGGTAATTACACCAAAATAATAATAATAAAATAATTGCAAAAAAATTGGTAATGAGTGATTCAATGATTCCAATTATATTATAGTTTCATATGTGATTATCGTGCAACTTGCTAACAAAGTCAAGCATGGTGACCAAAATTGTATATATTATTTGTACATTCATTTGTATAAAGGTCCATTTTGGGACTAATATGAAATTACAATAGAACGTTGTGAATTTTTGACATGGCATTTTAAATTTGTATATCAAGGTCATATTTCCATGGGATAGTTGCAACATAGATATAGATTAATTGTTTCAAAGCTCTAGTTGTAGGGGAAAAAGGTTTTGGCAAACATAATTTCTTATAGTGAGAATTGGTGGAAGGTTTGGAGTTAAACCACACATGAGGAGTGGAAAAGGAAAGAAAATTTGGTATTTTTGAAAATGTATGTATGTGATTGAAAAATACATGTTGAAGCAATTGCAAGGAAGTAGTTTGAAACTTTTTTTGAATGTTCAAATGTGGCACATAAATGTCAAACATAAGGTTGTGTGGCACCATTAAATTGCTTGTAATTTGTATTTAATTTAATGAACTTGTTTTCTTTATATGTACATGTTGAATCTAACATCTTTTCTCCTTGTTATAGGTGTGAAATGTGTGTTTTGAGAGTGCCCATAAGTGTTAAAGGTTTTATAATTAATGTCATCAAAGACAAATATAATTCAAATCAGTTGTAGTTTTATATATCTTGAACCAACCTAATCCACTATTGATCATAAATAATAATGTTTGCCACTCATTTCTTGCATTTTTTTGTCTCTCTTTCATGCATGTTAGTTAGATTCACATAGATTGAGTTTATATTTCATTTTAAGTCATTTTTCTAATTTAAAATTTTGGTTGTATGGTTGTGTTTTTTGGGGGAAATTTTACATAACAATCTAGCTTAGCAACACATTGGTTTTTAAAAAAAAATAGTATCATAGAAATATAGTAGAGACTTTCAATATTATTTTTCTTTACTTTAAGGCATGTAAAATTAAATCATTATTATACTTGCACAAGTATCTATTATGTTTGCACCCCAAAGATTATCATTATTTTTCAAACTCCTTGGAAATGGTTGTAGGTGTGATAACCTTACCAATTTCCCTAGCATAAAACCCATGGTCAATTTACAAAATGGAATGCACATTAATGATGAATTGTGACTATGTCATTTTCTACATTTTATTTCAAGTATTTAAACAAGTACATGTTCTATGCTTACAATTTCATATTCTTTATATGTTGAAATCTAATAGTTTATATGTTAACCATGTGTTAAATGAACAATGTCATTGTCCTTCATAAAGACTTGGGAATTTCTTTTCTCATGCAAATTCAAGCGTCATAAATTGCAAAATTGAAATCTTATAGGGATTTCCATCTAAGATTATTTTATACCAATATTTCATATAAAACAACTCCATGGCAGGTTTTACACTGAGCTTTTGTCATTAAACCAATTATAATCTTATATTTATTTTTTTGTTATAAGATATTTATTGTCATACCCATTGAAATTCTTAGGTTTTGCAAGGAATTTGTTTATTTTGAAACTTCTTCAAGCTGAGGTGACAGACTTTTGGGGTAGCACCCTCAAGTTTATCACCTCAATCGCTCATAGTAAAAGGACTTCCCTGTTGTGTATGATCTTAACACCCAAAATCTAGTTTCAAAAATGAATTATGTCAATTTAGTCAAATAATTGATTTAATAATTAGTTCCTTTGAAACCTCCTTTTGCATGTTTTTATTAAACTTAGGTTGTTATGGGGTAATTAAATAATTTTCATACACAAAAAAATATTTTTCATTCAAAAACTTCAATGAATTCAACATATCATATTTTATCCTTCAATCATAGCTACAAATGGATGTTTTTGGCATGTATCGAAACCTTCTTCCAAAATTGTATGGCCTTCCCTGCATTAGTTCCATTGGGTGCAAATGTAACAACAATAAACATTGTTAGCCACTTAGGTGATTCTTTAATAATCACCAAATTAACTATTGAAATGGCCTAATAAATTGAGAATGGTTGTACAAAGTGCGATGGATTACATATGCATTTTAAAATATTGTAATTCAAAATGTCAAATCATACATTGATTAAGGAGTTTGATGTGGCATTAGAAAACTCTTGTTGACAAGGTACAAAAAAACAATATTGAAAAAGTTATGAGGCTCCAAACTTGGAAAACATTAATATGTTCCATTTGGGAAGAGAACTTTGAGGATCCTAGAAATTTAATTTACCATTCCAACATAATCCACAATTGGACTTACAAAGTATTTCATTAAGAAAGTAGATCCTTCTTCAAATGTTTGAGCTTTAATGATATGTACATGAATCTTGAATTTAGTTTGGGCTCAAACCATGCGAAATATTTGTTTCAATTATTCCATGCACACGCGAAAGGGTTTATGGTTTTCCCTTGGCAAAGTGTATTGTCATTTATGATCTTAGAACTTTTACTACTTAAAGTTAGTTGCGAAGGACTAAAGGAGTTTGCCCCATGTTTTGAAATTTTCATTGGCTTAAAATCAAAAATTATTATTGTTACTTAATCTTTATGAACCCTGAATGTATGTTTATCACATTGATTAAGAAGTAATTTTGAAATTCTCAAGGTGTTTGCAAGCTAAAGTGTCCATTTTTGAATGTCACAATGTATTCATTTCACACTTTTATGAATTTTAATGTGTCTCATGTCAAATAGTTTTTTTAGTTTTATGAAAAAGGATTTAATCATATGATTCTTTTATGATTTAATGTGACATGAAAGTGGGTTCATTTGAAACCAATATTTTTTAAATTTCCAAATGCTTGAAACTTTTAACCGTAGACAAGTTGCAATGTTATATTCTTTATAAAAGTTGGAAATGGATTCACTATAATCATAGTTTGTCATGAAATAACATGCACGGACTCTTTTTAAAAAAATTCTTGGTTTACAACTTCAAAATGAGGTTCTTTAAGTCATTTCAACATCAGGTGAAAGTTTTACTAGCTTTTAATGACACTAAAAATTAGTGGAAAAGGCAAAGTCCCTCATGTCATGATTTTATGGAATTAAAAAATATTTATTCACAAAGATTGTAGCCTAGGCTATAATACATGGTAAAATGTCATTGATATTTGGAAAAGATGGATATTTTTACAAACCCACATTTCATTTTTTGGCTCAATGTAAAAAATACATTGTGAAAAATCCTATCATGGATTTTAAAAAGTAATCAAATTTGGTACACTCTAGTTTACAAATATAGCCCCCCTCCCACCCCCCTCCCACCCCCCACCTTCCCCACCCCCAATTAAATTAATTTCAAAATAATGAAAATGCTTCAATTGTATATTTAATAATATGATAATCAATAAGGTAAAAACACAAAAAATTGTTAGAATATAAAGATAGCTAATAAATTACACTTCAATTTTCTCCTAAATGTTTTTCCTTTAAAGATGACAATTTTCAGATTCAACCCAATTTGAAACTATTTTTTTGGATTTTTTTCAATTATTTATGGGTTTACGAGAAATTGTGTTAAAATTTTCCTATATTATAAATAGGTTGCTATATAAATTATGGGCGTAACACCTCAAATCCTTGAAAGAAGGCTTTTAATATGGTTAAGCAAGGATATTGAAGTGGCCACATGTGCCCAAATTTGGAACTTATGGGTTGGATTTGAAAGGCCTTAGTGAAGGGGGAAAAAAATAGCCTTTAAAACTTTAAATGTTTTAAGGATTGATTACCAAGGCACCTTAAACAAATGGATTATATTATTAAACCATAACTTCAAGGCATATTGTGTCATTTTAAAATAACCTTAAATTGATAGTTAATATAGTCACACATTCCCAAACAAGTTGATCAATTATAGGGGTTTATGGTATGGCTTGGTTCAAGTTCCTCTTATGGTGCTAGGTGTTTATACTTTAATTTACTTTAGTACACATGGTTTTGCTAAGGCATTAAGAACCTACATGTAGTAGGTAAAGTAGGGATAGTTGAACAAAATGGTGGGATTTTCTTTATAACAAAAGATAAGATAAATGTAAGAATTAATGGAGGATTTGGGGTGGGATTGCACATGATAAATGGAAAAGAAACGAATATTGAGTTTTTAAAAATAATATGTGTGAAAGAATTCACATGTAGGAAGAGTTGAAAGGGAGTAGATCATGGGTTTATTAAACATTCTTTGAATAGGGCCAAAAAAAGTTAGGGAATGTTTTACATAATGTTGTGCAACCATTAAATTGTTTTAATTTTGTACTTTATGTTATGAACTTGTTTTTCCTTTATCAGCATGGTGAATCTAACTTCATGTGTGGTAGAATTAGTGCAAGGAGTTTTTAAGGTTAAAATATCTAAACTTTGTTCCAATTGTTTGTCTCTTTATTACAAGTGTCAAACGTGTGGTTTAAGTGTAAAAGGTTTTATATAATAGTTGAAAGGAAAGCCTAATTCAAAGTAGTTGTAGTTTTATAAAATACCATGAACTAGATAAAAGCCCACTACAAGGGGCCTCTTTTGTGTGTTAATGTTTTTTTTTTTCCCTAGGTGGTGCATTTTTGAACTTCAATGTCATTATTAAGAAATATTTTCACAATATTTTTCAGTATTATGATGGCCCATTACATAAAGAGTCAATTGTGGAAGAAACTACACATTTTGATTTCATGTTACATGATGTTAGAGTATATTTGTTTGAAAATAATATTTTTAAGATTGTATTAAAAAACACAACTATATATTCCAAAAAAATTTGAAATGATCTTTTAAGTTGAAGATCTATTGAAACATATGATTCCACATATTTTGAACCATGTGACAATTTTCATTTCTAAAAAGAGTTTTTGTCAAAAGAGACATGATATATGTGTGGTAAATTGAAAATCTACAAACAATCACATTCACATGGAATGTGACAAGCATAGTTAGGGTGGGTTTGTTTTTTAAGTCCATTATAAATGTTGATTTTGATGGCTAATGAAACCAAATTTTAATGTAGTTTGAAATGAGAAACTAGCTTTGTGATACATGTATACACCATAAAAATACCCATGGACCAATTAATTTGATTATTTTCAAGTAATATAAAATATATATTTTGTAAAAATCAAAATTATAAAGCCCAAACACCAAAATTGAAACCCAACATTAAATGCACGACAAATTTGGAGCAATTTTACTATAATATTATAATGCTATTTTTAATTATGCCCCATAGGGGTTCCTTATAATCCGTTTTCAACCAACAACCTAACACATTATTGATTGTAAACATTGGTGTTTGTAAGTTTTTTTTTATTTTATTATTGTCCCTTTCTTCATGTAGTTTAATTAATTTGCATAGACCAAATTTGTGTACCTTTTAAATATTGATATAAAGATTAACATGTTGATTGTATATGTGATGTTGTTTATTTTGGTAAAACTTAAATAACAATCCACCCTAGTAGCTTACTAGGTTCTTTAATTAAACATTACTAGATAAACACATCAAAAACTTTCAACATTAGTTTTTTTTTAAATTTTAAAACAATCAAAACTATGACATGGTTATATTTGCATGAATATGCATTATTGAATTTTCACACCAAATTTCATTATTTATTTGTTAGTTAATATAATTATCAACAATAATGTGGAAGTATAGTTGAATTCAATAGATAGTTGAATGTAGTAAACCAATCAAATTATGTAGACAACCAAATCCTAAATCTAGCTAAAATCTACCTCTTATTAAATGATGTATCTAACTAAATTATAACTAATCAAATATATAGGCAATTAACTATAGGTTGTCAAAAATGGTTATTGGTAGAGGAAGATAAATGGAAGTAACTATAACTAATTTTTGGGTAATATAAAAATGTAGTTTTGAGGAACAACCTTTCTTTTGGTCTTCAATAATTTTTTCTTTTGTAAATGAACTCTTGTTTATTACTATGTGTGTGCAAGCATGCAACTATGTACATCAATCTTTGAAAAAATGAAAGTGTGTTGTAAAGGTGCAATGTAATTTTCTATATTGGATTGAAGTCATGTGAAGAAAATGATGGAAATCAAGAGAAGTAGGAATGTGAACTACAATAAAGGCTAAAATTAAAAAATTACAAGATAAATTGAATTAATTAGAGGAGTAGTTGCAGTATAATACAAAGTTTAATGAATTTTTTCTTTCGGGAATTCAACTCTACCTTGGTTATTTTGGATACATGGAATCTAGGATAACAATGATAGGCAAAAACCTAGTAACAATAACTCTTAAAGGGAAATCTATAATCAAATTACAATTTTGATTAATAAGATGATTAATAAGATGAATCTTGACCAATTAATTTTTAAAATGGTGATAGACGGTGAACTTTTTTGGTTCACATGCAAGGTCCCATTTAGATAAAAGGAATGATGGTTTTGTTGCACTAACCATGGGTTGCAACCCCAACTTAAAGGAATTTTAGATGGAATTTGTGCAAAACATGAATTAGAAACCTTGTGGTGATTTCATTGTGAGATTACATTATTTAGATTTCAACCTTTCATTCATGATGGCAATTACCATACTTGATGGAAATTTTTAATTATTGATTTCTAGATACATATTACATTTGCAACACCCACATTTGAATACAATTACAACACAGATGCCATTTGGTATTTTTTAAATGTTTAAAATAAAAAGGTAAAGTAGAATTGATACTAATGAAATTGAGCAACAACCTTTTCATATGCTACTTTGTTTGCCACATTAATCCCTTTTTAAAGGTTCATTTATTATGTACAACAATTAGCTAGGATGAAATTAACATAAGAAAATTGGGATTACAACCTTTCATAAAAACCTCCCATTACACAATTTGCACAATTGGAATGAGATAACCCATTATGGGATGCACTCCTTGCTCATTATTAGATGAATGATACATAACCCTGACAAGTTGGGTTGTTTTCACATAAAGGTTTTCTACATTTCATATCCTAAAGGTCATAATTTGGTTGATGAAAGAAAAAAGGAACATGATGTAAGATTGATAATTTAAAATTTGGATACATCCATAGACAATAAAAAAAATCATGACAAGTCAAAAAACCCAAATTAATTTTTATGATTTGTCAATGATAGTAATCAATACATATTAAAATAATATTGTACCTCCAAGGCCAATTTGGCACTATATCATTACATAATCTATTAAAAACGATGCCAAATTGACACTAGGTTTGAAATTAGGCACTATTTCCTAGGGTTCACCTTTGGTTGCTTAGACCATGAATAACACCATAGTTAGGATATAAAGAAGTTGGGATGTGAAGGAATAGTGAGACATGACTTACAAGGTACATAATATATACCACCATGACTTTGAGTGAATCCAATTATCGTGAATCTCTTACTACTATTATAGTTGTGATGAAAAGCTTGGGTGGTCACTATTTTCAAGATTAGGTTAGTAATAGGCAAGGATACAAAAAGGGAAAGGGGGGAAACACAATCATACTTGCATAGCCCTATCAACAAACATTATAATTTGGCTTCCAAGTGTGAAATTATATGTGCATAGTGGGTAGGTATGTTTGTAAGATATTTCAATTATGACATTGGATTTTAAAACTTGGAAGATTTCCATACATGTGTTATACATTTCATATTTACCTAGTCTATAGGGGGGGATGTTTAGCAACTCAATATTGTGATGATGTTCCAAACATCCACTTCTTCTCATAACATTTAAACATGTTTTTCTCCAACAACTAATTGCCAAACTAGTTCCAAGTCATTTAGATCTAAAGGAGAAGGAGGAATTTGTTAATGCAAAAAAAACTATAAAAAAAACATGATATGGATATCAAGTAGTTGTGTAGCAATTGTTATGTATTTAGAAAAGTGTTCAATGTTTTGTAAACACATCTTTATATATTTTTACACATCCCAAAACCAAAAAAAATAAAACAAAAATGTCTTGCAAACTTGGATTTTTTTGGGCACATGTCCAAAGACCAAACTAAGCATTTGTGTAAAAACAACATTTCTTATACTTAGTCAAGCAACATTACTTGCAATGTTCTTCTACCTTTGGAATATGCAACATTTGCATTAGATGGTAGGTATAATATTAATAATGCAAGTGTTGAGCCATAAACAAATGGCATTCTAACTTCCCAATCCAAAATCAATAACCTTTGACTTATTGCATGTTATATTTCTATAAAACGGAAAAATATATTAATGTCTTTTCCACTAATGTCATGTATTTGTGATGACATTCCATAAAAAATGTGGGTTGGAATAGGGAATGAATGCTAACATAAAAATTTGGACATGATGCATGCCAATGAATGAATGTTCACAAAACTTTTATTTCTTGGGTTAGTCACTCAAACTTTCCACATGTTTGTGTCAACCCAAGAACTTGAATACCCAAAATAATTCAAAAACAACATGTACATATCAATAATAGGAAATTTGAAGTTTAATATTGAAATTTGAATTCTCATTAGATTTTTATTTAAAAGTAGGTGGTTGCTTACCATATAGATGTGTGATTATTATTGTTTTGTTTACATTTCATTTGATAAATAATGGTCTTTCATGATTTTTTATGGTATTTATGGGTTGAATGAAAATTAATTGGTGGTTGTTTCACCCAACAATACATATTCCATTCATAAAATAACTATTGTTTTGTCTTTTTCCATCACTCATTCATCAAATCAACATTCACCATCTAGTTTATAGTGATCAATAACTATGAAATAAATACATAAATCACATTTATAAAATATATTGAAATTAGTTTCATCAATATGGAACCATATACCACTATGCACAAAAATTCAAAAGAAATAAATTGGAACATAATTAAGTTGGAATCAATTACAAGCAACATTTTAAGTAATTTACAATGTATTTACTTAAAATGTTATTAGTTCCAACTTAATTTATAAGCAAATGATTACAAAATCACCTTTCAAGTTTTGAAACCCAGAAACAAGTTCAAAGAATTATGGATGATCATTTGCCTAACATGTCAATGACAACAACAAATTAGTGGTGAGGAAATGCACATTTTATCATACATGTTGCCACATGACAATCACTCATGTCTTGTTTGAACTCAATATGGGCACTCAAAACATATTATAGAAAACAAATAAGATATTTTTTTTGTGAGGATAAATTGTTAAGAAATGTATATATTTCCTTAATTTTTTTCTTCTTGTGCTCTAGGTAAAGGTAATGTTATTTGCAATTCTTTTATTAATAATGTCAATAAACAATTTATGACAAGATGAAAAATTTCCCATTTTGGACCATTAAGGACCTCTTTCGTTAACCCTTGCACAATCACAAATTTTGGCCAACAACAACTTTCCATTATAATTTTCCCTCTAGTTATATCCATAGGCCCCTCACAACTTTGCAAGTCAAGTTACATGGACCAAAATGCAAATTGTGAATCAACCTATGAATTATAATCATAATGTGATATCTATCAATTTTTATTGATGAACATGTGTTATTTAAAGTTCTAGAAAGTTCCCTACAACAAGCCTACACTTAGAAACATTCAAACATTAGTACCTTACTTATATTTTGAAAACAATTCAATTTGCAGCTCTCCAATGGAAAATGTAGTAGGATAGATAACAAGATTTCAATCACTTTGCATTAGCTTGTTGTCATCACAATTTCACATGCAACTCATGTGATGACAACAAGCTAATGGAAAGAAAACCTAACAAAAGTGACAGTTGAAAAAACACCATAATGAAATTTGACCCATGAAAGTTGGATGCTATTGAATTACATGCTAGCTACCTTTCAAGTTATTTCATTTCACTTTAACATTAGTTCTTCCAAAGTATTACAACACTATAGTCAATGGTTAATTATTTTATCTAGTTCAATATATAATTTCATACATTAAAAATATTTTTTCAATTATGCATCTACCATTAAGAAATCTTGTTTCATTATGACATCTTGTGTTAGGCAAAATGTTGTAATCTTTTAAAATTTTCATTAAAAATTTCCAATGAAATAATTAGCTTTCAATTTACTGTGTTTGTTTTGCCTTTGTTTGTGAAATGACATATTACACCATTGTTCAAGGATTTACCAATTTTTTATATTCATGACCTTTTGGAAATGATTCATAACATTAAAATTGCATCCGATCACCCAAAAAAAGTCCACAAGGCAATTTGTTCATGTTTAAATAATTTGTACAAGTTTTTAATTTCCTAAATGTTTACATTTCAATTTTGTGAAATTTATGTTGATATTTGTGCAAGTTTTTCCAACACTTAAAACATAATTGATGATATCACTTGAAATATAATAAGAAAACCCCAAGAAATTGAAAAAAATAAACTTAATTTTCTCTCAATGTAAATTACCAGGTGTTATTATAATATTTGGATAGCTTCACCACATG
>Ga0209611_10001636_pt1 | contig 38647 bp, 30 predicted proteins | sample S1TSphgellanicum_3_FD_187693 | JGI IMG/M metagenome (GOLD analysis project Ga0209611, IMG submission 187693) | Host-associated microbial communities from peat moss isolated from Minnesota, USA - S1T2_Fc - Sphagnum magellanicum MG (SPAdes) (version 2) | ecosystem: Host-associated > Plants > Peat...
AAAAAAACAAAACCAAAAAAAAAAGATAAAAAAAGAAGCAAATACGTAGCCTTAGATTTTTCTGCCCATTTCTTATTTTTTATTTTTTAATCCAAAAAAAAAGATAAAAAAAGAAGCAAATACGTAGCCTTAAGTCTTTTCGAAAAAACAAATCCAAAAAAAAGATAAAAAAAGAAGCACAGACGGACGAATAGTTGTGTAGAAATCAAACGGGTTTCCAGGGGGTGCTAGTTCCAGACGAAAATGCTTTTCTCTATGGCCGGTTCCGCAACAGAAACATAAAAAATGATTATGCAGCAGAACGTCACGTCGCAAACGGGAACACCAAGTGAATTTATATATACTAGTGTGAACCCGATGCATAATGCACCCATTGAGCTCCCCCCCCACCCTGTCCTTCCCATTGCCCACTCCGGTTCTTTACCTTGAGGCCTGAATTTTGCAAAGGAAGGAAGGCAATAATGCAATTTTTCAAGAGCAAGCTTCTCGACCACCACCCAACTCCTCTTCTCCAAAATGCCATAGGAGCTGCTTCTCTTTGTGACTTCTTTTGGTGGAAGGAACGCCAACCCACACACACACACTACAGAAAGTCTCAATGATCTTCTTGCAAGCTCTCTCCCTAACACAAATGTGTCACCTAATCTTCCGCAAATTCTTCTTCCCTCTTTAAAGATTCGATGTGAATAACCTCATCACCTCACAAATCCGTCAGCTAATCTCCGCGATGCCTTTTTTTTCTTTTTTCCTTTTGGTGGGGCGGGGGTTCTTTGTCTCATGTGGCTTCTGCCTCCAACTTGATCTTAGTCTTCTTCTCAGAAACTCAATCCTCAAAGCCGGCTACTGCTGCTGCTCAAAAAGGAAGTAGCGAAAACCAAGACTCAAAAACAGGAGAAAACACAACCAGTTCCTGTTCACACACTACTGAAACCCTCCATGCTCCAGCTTGTGAAATCCCTCTTCCATGCTCCATCAATTGGGAGAAGAGAAAATTTTGCTTCATATGTTTGCATTTTTTTTGTGTTTGTTGAGGATGATATACAAAACCAGATAAGCTCATGCAAAACAATTCATACAAAGATGGTGAAGAAGCCAACAGTGAGTGTGCCCAATTGAGGAAGGCTTTGTTTCTTCCACAAGAAAAAAAAAACTCTGAAAAAAGAAAAACAGACACAAACAATTCCTGCATTTACCATTCCATTGCAGACATTATTATGCCAGGCTTTGAAATCTGTCTCTACAATAAACCAGAAACCAAAATCAATCAAATGAAAAGCTTGAAATTGTTGCCAAAAGCTAGAGAGCTGTCTCTACAACAAACCAGAAACAAAAACATCAATCAAATCAAAGCTTGAAATCGTTTGCAAAAAGCTTGACATTTGTCTCTACAACAACCAGAAACAAATCAATCCAATCAAAGCTCCTCCTCAGCTCTGGAAGCTTGTAAGTTTTGAGCAGAAACTTCAAGGAGGAGAAACAGCTTTAACCAAGCCATAAAAAAACTCTACTCTGAATTCTACTCTATCTCAATGATGTCTGAAGTACCCCATTTGTCTTCTGATTGATCGAATAGTTCAATTTCCTGACCATCCAAAAACAAAAAATCACTCAAGAATCAGACTCAAGAAACATTACATTTTTAATTTATTTTTCTCTTCACTTTGTGATAATTCTTTCTTTCATTTTGTGTTGTGGAAACCTTCACTAAGAAACCACAGGCATGGTATGGTGCTCACAGACATGGGTGCTCTTGTTTAACCCCCCCAAGACTTTGAATGACTTGTTTTTCTTACACCAAGATGTTGTCGCACAATCCAAGCACCCTAAGTTAAAGCAACAACCACCCAGGAATCAAAACCCCTTCATGGGTACTACAGAACTACTCTGCCACTTATGGACCAGCCCTGGAGAAATTGAAAAACATTCTTTATATTCTTGCAGGGAACTCTGCAGCAACTCATGGAACTCAGGAGTCCAAACATTCTTCATGCCCTGCAGAAACTCTGCAATTCATGGTACTGGTGATGGAGAAACAACAATGATCCTTACTCTCACCAACAAATCATTCAGAATTGGATGCATTTGCGCTATCTTCTGATGGATCCTGTCAATGAGGGAGCATCAAAACTTGACAGAGCTGCTGCAATCAACTTCTGCCCTCTTCATGGACATCAAGGGAAGATAGATCAGGATAAATGTGTATCTGCCTCAAGCTCAACCTCTTCATGGACATCAAGGAAGATCAGAATCAAGCTCTGCTTCTTCATGGACATCAAGGAAGATGAGTATCGCGCTCCTTTGCTTCTTCATGGACATCAATGGAAGATAGATGAGGATCAAGCTCCTCTGCTTCTTCATGGACATCGATGGAAGATAGGTGAGGATCAAGCTCCTCTGCTTTTTCATGGACATCAATGGAATACAGGTGAGGACCAAAGCTCCTCTCTGCCTGCTCATGGACTCAAGTGAAGACAGATCAAATCAAGCTCCTTTGCCCCTCATCTTCATGGATATCAATTGAAGATGATTGAGAATCAAGCCCCTCTGCCCCTATTCTTCATGCACATCAATGAAGATGAGGATCAAGCTCATCTGCCCTCTTCAAGCTCGTCTGCCTCCTCTTCATGGCCACCAAGGAAGACAGATCAACATCAAGCTCATCTGCCTCTTCATGAAATCAGTAAAGATAGATCAGCATCAAGCTCCACTGCCTCTTCATGGACACCAATGAAGATCAGGATGAACCTGAAACCTTGAGAAGTTGTCATGGATGGGTTCTTCATGAAGGAAAAAAAGAATTGAACTCCCATGGCAGCATGGCAAGTTGGTGACAAGTGCATTCAAGGTGTGATTCTCGCAGCGATGCAGCAGCATCTTTTTTTGTTTTGGGCGCGAAATATGCACGATTCTCTGTGCGCATTTGAACTTCTCTTCCGTTTGCCTCGGCGATTTCCCTCCATCAGCGAGACGGATCCGGATACCAGACGAAGCAGGGTGTTTAGGGTTTCGATCAGATCGAGCATTTGGCAGAAATATTGTTTGGCGCCAAATGTCGCAGCAGGAAAAGTAGCAGCAAGACCCATTACAGAAAAATTGCAGAGGAGGAAGAAGCAGCAAGACCCATCAAGGCATGGCAGAAGAATATTGCAGAAGGGAGCAGTTGCTTTTCCCAACTGCCGCCGATTCTGCAGCAGAACGTCTTATGCAGCAGAACGTCACGTCACGGACGGGAAGACATAGTGAATTTATATATAAGATGATGGGGTAAAAAATTTTCATTGTCTCCAAATTCAAATATTATTTATTGTCTAGAGTGTTTATTCCAATACAACACGAAATAAAACATCAAATTTAGTGGGGAATGGTGTGGATGATGTAAGTGTATTTTTGATAATTTCCACTAGTTGGATTTTGAACCAAAAAAATGACAAAAATCTACTTTTTGGCTCATAATCCATAGGGTATAAATATTATTTAAAGTGCAAAATTTTTAGCTAATGTGAAGTTTTGTAAATTTGGTTAGTTATATTTGTTGTTGATAAATGTAAAAACTTTAATTTCTGAATTTTGAATCGTTGACATAATTGAAGTAAAAGAAACATGAACTTGGAAATCAAAATTGATGATTCTTTAGGTGTTGTGGGTCATTTTCAATTCAAATGCTCAGTCCATATCAATGATCTAAATAAGTGTGTAATCAACATGAATTGCTTCCATTGTTTTCCTTCTTGACAAAGTCGTTCAATTTTGCCAAAAAAAAAATTTCCTAATTTTTCATAGTAGTTGAAGACTTGTGGAACAAATGTGGCCCAAAAATCTCATATTTGCATTATGACATATGGCTTATGGGGTATAACTATTTGGTCAAAAAAATTACAATGCATGTCTAAATTATCATCCTACATTTATCAAATTAACTTACTTTCATTTTTTGTCCTTATGAATACATACCATCTTATCACAAAGTCATTTGCATAATGCAAAAAAAAACCCTTTTTGAATATCAGATTGTAATTGAACATCTTCACATGCTACAAGCTTCAAAAGAATAAATGCCTTGGAGATGATAGAACATAGGCATCACCCATAATGGAAGTATGCAAGAACAAGACACTCCATCCTATTTGTTATGGAAGTGAATTTGCACATTTGGCACTAGATGTTAATTGGCATATAGGGTAAAGATGCCCATCATTGAACACAAGTTGGTGGGTGAACACTATAATAGTTCAAGGGGTGGTTGGTGATAAATAAATCAAACACTTACCATCATTCATCACATGATCTATGACCAAATGCATGGAAGGAGACATTTTTAAAAAGTTTTTTTCTTACTTCTAACTAATGATCTTGAAGATATGTTTGGTAATAAACATAATGAACAACATTTGTTGAAAGGAGTGTCCATTTATTTACAAATTTTTATTGGTAATAAGGTGGGAGTTTTCACAATTCAATGCAAAAGGATGCACTAAAAATCTAAAAATATTTGTATAATCATGGGACTTCATGTGTTTGGTGAAAGGTGTGCTTTAAGACATGTTTACAAATTTTTCATTTCATTATGTGAGGGCAAGGTTTAAGCATGGGCTTTTAATTGTCACAATCAAATGCACAAAAATGAACATAAATCAAGGGTGTGATATAGGGTAAATCAAGAGATTTTGTGGCTCATGATATGAGAACAATGTTTGATGATGGGTGAGCATCTTTTACACCAAAAGGAATACAATCACACCACAAATACCTTAAAATCATCATATCTTTCAATGCACATTAGCTTAAGAATCCACACAATCAAAGGACCCATTGTTGCCCTGGGATACTTTGGTCCAAAATTAATGAATATTCATTAATTATGTACATTTTGCATTTCCATCCAAAACATGAACAAACACAATCTAAACTTTAGAACTCCAAGCTCATTCCAATTATTCAACAAGTTATAAAAACCTTCATTGATTTTAAACATGTCCAAATTACTACAAAGTTATGAAGATGAATTCCAAAACTTTATAGAACTTTTAATTATTAGATCATCACTGCTTCATTGAGGAGTTCAATATAAGAATCAGACACTTGTAAAACTTGTTGTTAATCTTCAACCAATCCAATAAGAGAGGTGAGACATAAAAGACCACCCTCAAGATTAATTGAAACAATTGAAAGGAAAATTATATATAAAAGGAAACCTATAGGACTACTTACTCAAATTAGTCTAGGAGATCCAACCATAATATAAGAAACGTCATCAAAAGTTGAAGCTAGCCATTGGAAGAAAGTGATAAATGAAGAATTAAAATCATTGCAAAAGAATAATATTTGGAATTTGACAACATTACGTCCAAATCAAAATGTAGTAGGCTACAAGTGGACATTTAAGGTCAAGTTTAATGCAAAAGGTACAATTGCAAAATACAAAGCAAAATTAGTTGCAAAAGGGATTTTCAACAACAAAAAAACACTGATTATCTAGAAACATTTCTTCGAGTTGTGAAACTTATTTCAATTTGAATTTTGGTAGCCTTTGTAGTACATCATATTTTGGACATTCAACATATGGATGTAAAAACAATTTTTTAAAATGGCTAACTTGAAAAAAATATTTATATGGAAATATTTGAAGGATTACCTAAAGAACACAACAATTGGAGGATGGTTTATAAGTTATAAAAGATTTTATATAGGTGAAATCATAGTCAAATGAGCCAAAAACTATGTCAAACAATAAAAAAACTATCAATTTTGTCAAAAATATTTATGTGATGACATTTTAATGTCATATTGATAAAAAAAGTTTGTGCTAAATGGTTTATATGAATGTTGAAGAATTTAAAAAAACCATTTAATTTAATAAATTGAGTTTTGGTTTTAGTAAAGGACTTTGGAACTCACCAAACAATCAATTTTATAAAACACTAGGCTTAAGGACTTTTATAATAAAGAAATTTTGATGAGAAAAAAATTGAAATGATGATAACCTACCATCCACATATGAAAAACATTCATAATTTAAAAATTGTGGTACTTGAAATTCTTAAAAATTCAAAATATAATTTTAGAATGTTCAAATTTCAAAAGTCATTTGTTAGATGTAAAAAGGTCATAATCAATGTTTTTTTTTCAAATTCCTCAAGTAGGTGCATTGGTTCAAATCCTCAACATTATTGAGTTAGTAAATGGTGACTGTTTTAGTGGACTAGTAGATTTTTTTTGGAATTTGGCCTACCTCTAGTGACTTATAGGAACACATTGTTTTTGGTGACTTTTAAGTTTTTTGGGTCAAGATATGGTGAATGTTTTTTAAAATATCAAAAATCCCTTTGTTGGATTCATTGGCCCTTTTATTTGTCACCAAGTTACAAAAATTCACCAAAAAACATACACTAGTCATAATGTGCATGACATATGAACAAAGTTGTGGTTTATGATGTAAAAAATTAAAGCTTAAATTAATTATCATATTTTTGTATGATTTGAAATTATGATGATTTTTCAAGATGAAATGTAAAATTTGACAGAATCTATACACTTTTAGACAATTTGGATTTAACACAAATCATGTAAGTTATCAAGGAACTATAAATATTTTTCAAAACATGTTGCAAACAAATCTTTCAAAAATTCTTTTTTATGAAAAAATCAAAATGTGCATAAAAGGCCCATTTGTGGTTGAATCCCTTGTTATTGTTAGTTCATTTGGTTGTGATTGCACCCATATGGTCTAAAACAATTGCCTTGACAACAATACTAATGCTTAAACTTTTTTTTGGTCTTTAATAGCTTCCATAATAATGAAGCAAACTTTAATGTTTACATTAAGTTTGAAGGAAAGAAAATGATGATGATTATTGTATATGTGCATGATTTTATAATTTTGAGTAATACTGCTAATTTAGTGGAGAGTACTAAGATGTCACAACCCCACTTTGGCCAAGTGTGGGGGTGAAGCCCAACACTTGGAAAAGTTGGAGGTTTGGAGTCCTTCGGGAGTCCCGAATGTTCAGAGCTCGACAACAAGGCCCAAAACACCTTGCATTGGGGTGTTCTTGGTGTCATTAGAAAGGTCTTGAAACGTAGATATCGAAAATGGCCTCGCATTGGCCATTCGGACATATGCAACCCAAGTTATGGGCAAAAGAAAGGCCGGGAGTCAAAGGGTTTAGGGTTTAGGGTTTAGGGACTCCCGACCACTAAAAGTCGGGAATTGACCTCTTCCCGACGTCGCCTTGAAGAGTGCGACATGGCATTGGAAAGCTCTCGACGAGAGCTACAACTTTGGTTAGGACTCATCTCAATCCGAGTTTGGGGCGAGGAGCTGTGGCCGTCCAAAGTCCCAGGACTCCAACCCGGGACAGTTTCGAGACTCCATTTCGGGAGTCCCAACAAAATGTGCCATTCGGATGTAGCCTTCGCGACCAGCTGCAGAGAATATTATAAGGGGGAAGGTGGTGGTTTCCCCCGAGTCCGGGCCGTGGTGAGTCTTGTGTGTCCAAGTGCCCGTGGTAAGTCCCAACACTAAAGGGTGTCCCGAATGCTAAACTAACTTCTTGTGGTTGGTTTTTGGATGCAGATTCACAGGAGATAAGTTAGTCCCTCTTCCTAGTATAATCCCTAAGCTCCCAACTCGACCCTTTACCCCTATTTAGAGTTGGAAGCCGGGAGCGTGCCTCCAAGTCTTAACTTTCCGCAATTTGACTTTGTGAAACCCTCAAGTGGGTTTCACCCCGTGACTTGGGAGCGCATCATAAAAGGCCCATTTGTGATTGAATCCCTTGTCATTGTTAGTTCATTTGGTTGTGATTGCATATGGTCTAAAACAATTGCCTTGACAACAATACTAATGCTTAAACTTTTTTTGGGTCTCTAATAGCTTCCATAATAATGAGGCAAACTTTAATGTTTACATTAAGTTTGAAGGAAAGAAAATGATGATGATTATTGTATATGTGCATGATTTTATAATTTTGAGTAATACTGCTAATTTAGTGGAGAGTACTAAGAAGTTTCTTTCAAAAAAGTTTGAAATGATAGATTTAAGATCTTTTCACTTTTGTTTAGGGATGGAGATCCTTTATGACAAGGAGCTTGGGATCCTATTTACTCATCAACAAAGATACATTCAAAAGAAGATATTATAAAGATATAAGATACAATCCTATAATTTAACAATCACGTTAATGGAAGCTGGATTGAAATTGAGCAAATAAGATTCATCTCAAATTGAAGTGGAAAAAACAAAAATGGTGAGCGTTCTTTACCAAAATGTAGTTGGTAGCTTCATGCATGTTATGATCAGCACATGGCTTGACATTGCATATGCTATTAATTCAGTTGTTCAATATTTATCAAACATTGGAAAATAACACTAACTTGTAATTAAAAGAATAACGAGATACTTGAAACAAACTATGAATAAAAAGTTAGTGTATAGAAAGACCAACAAACCTATTCTATCATAAGACTATTCTGATGTTGATTAGGTAGGAAATGTTGACATGAAAATATCCACTTTAGGATACTCCTTTCTTGCTAATGGAGTTGTAAGTTGGACAAGTAAGAAACAAAGGGCAATAGCTTTGTCAAACATTGAATATAAATACATGGGCTTGTTTCGAGCTTCAATACAAGCAATATGGCTAAGAAGATTAGTTGCAAAGTCTAGGTTAGAAACAAAGAAATCTTACTCTTATTTTTTCAGATAATCAAAGTGTTATTACTCTTATTAAAAATCTTAAGTTTCATATAAGGAATAAACATATTGATATACAAATTAATTTTATAAAAAAACAAATGCAAGTAAAAAAATTCAAAATCAAACATTACAACATTCAACATATGATTTCAAACATTCTCACAAAAGTTTTATCAAGATAGAAACATGAACATTTCATGAAGTCGATAGGAGTAATTGAGCTTCTCCTTGAAAAGGAAGATTCTAATACTCAATTCCTTGCTTTTTTAGCTCTAAGCATTGACCCTTAAAACATACCAAAAAATGTAATTAACAAAAAAAATAAAAATGTCTAACTTTAATCAAAGGGAGTGTAGAGAATATGTTTAAATTAGGATTATAATTTAGTATTTATTGGCTACATATAGAAGTATTGGATCAATGACTATTGAAGGGACATGCATGTTCAAAGAGGTTACACCATGTTATATTAGAACACAAATACTTTGGCAAAATTGCAATAAATGACTCATTGTATTTCCATCATCTTGAGCTTTCATTCATGTCCACTCTTAAAATTTTGATAAGGTTCCTTTACATTAGGTTTTTAAAAATTGTAGTTCCACACAATACATTGTGATCTCAATGGAAAGCCCACTAAAATGGGGTCTTGTTTTTTTTGTTGCATGCATAGATACTTTTTATTGGGGACCTACAATTGGATTGAAAATCTATAAATTACGAATGTTGGAAACTTTGGAAACATTTCATGTGTAAATTTTTTTAAAGAGAATTTAAAAAAAAAAGTATTTATTTTTAATGAAAAATGTGGAATTGAAAGGATCCAAATGGATTGGACGTCCATCCATGAATGGTAGGTTATAGAATACCTGAGGTTAAACTCTTCAGGTTAAGGTTAGGGTTCTGAAACTGTTCCCCATTGATTAGGGTTAGGGTTCGGTTTTGCGCTTGCTTCCAGGATGCTCTTCGTGCTCTTCCAGTAGCAGCAACATCATGGGGTTTCTGCAGTTGCATCGGAAGGGATTCTGTCGACGGCTCTGTCGTCGTGGTGTGTTGATCGATCCATCAACCCACTTCACTCGGATCGCTGCTTTGAGTTTCTGTTTCTCGCCCTGTTTTTTGGTCTCCTACGTCTTTGGTTTTTGCTGTGTTTTTTCGGAGGGAGATTTGATCAAGGCTGTGTTGATTGCTTCAGATTGTGGGGAGGAGGATCGGATCAACCCGAGTGGTGAGTGAAGTCTCTGGATTCAATCTTTTGTCTCTGTAGTTTTGGTTTGCGACAACCATCTGTCTGTGAAGAGAAAATATTGCAGCTCTTGTGTGTTGAGGCTGCTGGATCTTCTGCAAAAGGAACATAAGAGTAGAATCTCGATTCTATTTCGTGTGGCAGTAGAGTGAAAGAGGAAACGAAGCTCTCCTGAATTGCTGGATTGTCAAAAATGAGAGCAGATTCATTCATTCTTTCATGCCGAACTGTGCTGGATTGTCAAAACAGTGAGAGCAGATTCTTCTTCCGTTTCTTGCATTAGTTCAGTCAGCATTAGCGCCTGTTAAGAGGAGAAAGCGCGATGGCCAGTTAGAAGAAGAGAAGTGAGACATTGCCGAACCCGCAGCAGTGAGAAGAAGAAATGGAGAATGCAGAGATGTTCAATGCCGCCACAGCGCCGCTCAGGTTTCACGATTTTCTTGACCGCATGCGGCATCCACAGGCTGCGGATATTGTGCGCTCCATCAAAACGTAAGATTCTCCTTTTGTATTTGCTCTTTCTTCAACTTTTGTAAGAGCTCCACGATCATAGGAAGAAGAGGAGGGTTTTGTATCCGTCTGTCAGGGTTTCAATACTGATTTGCGATTTTGAACAGACATAGGCCCTTTTAAGGCCTTTTTAGCTTCTGGAAATCAGTATCTCCTCATATCAGAACTTAGTTTATGCTGATTGTTGTTTTTCCAGTAGGGTTCGGAGGTGAAGCTTTCCTTGCCCCACACATTTTGCCATCTTTATCCCCTGCCATACCAGTGTCTCTCCTGGCAGAATGTTCTGCAATGCACTACTAGTTCCTCTCTACTTACAATGGAAAATTTCTAGGAATTGCGCTGGGAAGAGTACATAGATCTCGAAAGGGCAGTATCTCAGGCCATGCCCCGAAGAGCCATGCTCAAAAAATCTGTGCACATTCACAAGATAAAATAGCTTTCTAATAGAAGTACTGCTCAAGTTGAATCTATCACCATACAAGTTGCTATCCAGATCTCAGTTCCTGCTGTCATTTTGCTTCAATTTCTGATCACAGGTCATTCAACATCCTGTTGCTCAATAGTTGGGTTGGTGATTTGTATATCACTTTTTGGCAGTATCTGTTCCAATTTAGTTTGTGCCAAAATTGTTGGTTTTGACAAATTAGTCCAACTCATGTATATGTAATTGGTGTTTCATGGTTTGATCAGGAGCATGGCCTTTTGACACCCTTTAGGTGGTGACTCTCACCCCTTGATTTTTCCTTTGTGCAGATTCATAGTGGATTTCACAAGCAGAGTTCCTGATCCAGATCATGACAGTGAGAGCGTGCAGACGTTTCTCAGCACTACTGAGGGTGCCTTCCAAACCCATCCTCTGTTTGCAAATGCAACAGATGAGGAGCTAGAAAGTGCTGGCGAGGTTTCATTCATCAACCTGTTTGTGTTTTCTTCATCTATCGTCCATCATTTTTTTTTTCCAAACTGTGGCCGAATGCTGGTTGCAAATCTGCAAGTTCCTGTATATCTGAGTTACCCTGGGATATTGCTTCTGCATGTTGTCTGGTGCTCATACCTGAGCTGGCTAGACCTGACTAGACCAACTTCCACAGGTCATGCCCAGCCATTGCACCTAGATTTAGCTAAACAAGAAGGCTGAACTGCATCTTCTCTTGTTTTAAGGGTATTTCCAGCAGCTTATTGATTTGTCGAGTAAACTCTACTTTTATTATTCTTACTCTGCTTTGGTTGATATCAATGTCAACCCAGTGAGGTTGCAGGGTTGGGAGTGCATCTTTTCTCATATTGTACTCTTTCTAATGTCTCCATGGTTCTGCTGATGCTCAGGGTTTGGAAAAGTATCTAATGACAAAGCTATTTGCTCGGGCTTTTGCCCCTGTTCATCAAGAAGTTGAGCACGATCAAAGACTCTCAGAGAAGATGGGTTTGCTGCAACAGTTCATCCGTCCTGAACATCTCGACATTCCCCCAAGCTTCCAGAATAAGTCTTCATGGCTGGTATGCAAGTCCCCTTCTCTTCACTCAAATGTGTCTTTGATACTGGATATCTTCTGTCCACCTTCTTGAGATTAGTGGATTTTTGGTTTTCTCAACTTACATTTAGTGAGATTGCTTTCTTGGGGTGGAAACCAGCTTGCGCAGAAGGAGCTTCAGAAAATTAACACATACAAAGCACCCCGTGATAAACTTGTGTGCATTCTAAACTGCTGTCGGGTCATCAACAACCTGTTGTTAAATGTGTCACTTGCAACAAATGACAATCCTCCTGGTGCTGATGACTTCCTCCCTATACTTATATATATTGTTATCAAAGTAAGCCTGCTGTTCCATTCAACTACTGTCCTAATTGATATGTGATTGACCCGTACACAGTCAGTGTGATTTTGTGTGTGGGTCTTCTTGCTATTCCACTATTTTCTCTTCTGTGCCACATTGGTGATTAACAGGGAGTGGAGGAATATTCATGCAGGCAAATCCACCACAGCTTTATTCTAATCTTCTATATATCAATCGGTACCGCCACCGCTCAAGGCTAGTATCTGAGGCATCATATTTCTACACAAATCTTGTGTCAGCAGAAGCCTTCATCAGCACCTTGGAGTCAAATTCTGTGTCTATGGATGAAGGTGAGTATGAGAAGCAGTTGCAGGCAGCTAGGGAGGCACGGGATCGGATGAACACCACATCATCACTGTCATCAGGCACAGCACCACTACACAATGCTCATGGGCCTGCTATGAAGGAAGAAGTGCTTACAGCATTACCCTCAAAGGAAGCATCAATCAAATTTGAACCTGGCGTATTGTCCATCCAGAGAGATGACCAGATTGAGTCCCCAGTGTTGCCTGTTGCATCAACAGCAGCTGTAGCTCCCTCTACAAAGCCTTCTCATAGCCCTAAGGAAAGCAAGCACAGGAATTCGTCAGCAACTATGAGAAAGCTGGAAGCTGCAGCCATCCCTGCAGTTGTAGAAGCTGATGAAAGTGGACAGCTTGCAATGGACTACCCTTTTCTATATGCGAGTGCTGGGGATCTGAGAGTCGTAGATGTAGAGTCTTTACTTTCTTCTTATAAAGAGCTTGTCCTGAAGTATGTTGCCCTCTATAAAGCTGTGGAAGGGACAGGGATATCAGAAAGAAACAGTAGGATTTCTTCTCCCCTTCTTAATTCCAGGGATACTGGTAAAGCTCATGTCAGAACAACTGCAGAACTTGGGAGAACTACAAAATCGTTGTCTCATGGTGAGTATACAGTTGTAAGTGAGGAGCAATCAGTTGTGAAAGAAGAGGAGGCACCCGAAGTGAAGAGAACGATTCACTCTGATGGGTTCCAGGACCTATTTGATGGAATGCATGTGCGTGTTGAGGGCTCTAATGAGGGCAATGCTTCATCTCCAAAGAGTCCGACAATTGCAGATATGGGAAGGGAGGAATATCCTCCAGAGAATCATGGTGGACGGGCAATGGAGCCACAGGCAGAGAGAGACTATATTAATGAAAGTGGAATGGGAGAAGAACATGTGGTTGCAGAAGACATAGGGCACTCATCCCATGAAATCTTAGAGGTTCAAGACACATCAAGAGCCAAGCAAGACATAGTGGATAATGCATCAAAAGATGATTGAACCAACTGGATGTAATCACTTCACTAAATCAAATTACTGGCATGTATTTTGAATTGCATATGCTTTAAGGGGTTATGTTTCCTATGAATCTGTAAAATATATGCTACATGCTGGCCTAAAGGATAGGCTAATTGCATGCTATCCTGCTTGAAGAAAAATAAAAATAGCAACAGTGGACTTGTGTGATATTCAATGTGAACTGTCTCCGGTTGAAGATCTGATCCATAACCAGTGAGTAGATAGTGAGGACTGAGAGAGATGAAATTGGGATTATGTCAGTTTGTTCTCAAGCTGCAACACTTTGACAGCATACAAGAAATAGCAGATACCCTTCTAAGAATGCAGTAAAAATAAATAAATTCAGTGGGCTATATGGATCTGAAGGACCTTATTCATAAGTCTCTTATAAAAATAGATTGCTGCACATCACCAGTAGTCTCCACAAGAACAGAGTCCATCCTTGAAGTGATGAAAGCGATTGGCATCTCTTACAATGATTTCTCTGTCAACTATCTTTGCAATGAATTTAGTAGCAGTGTGGCAATCACCACAGACTCGCAAGTTTTTGAAAATTCGAATCAGAGTACCAGGAGGTGTGCTGATGAGCCCAAATGCAATGGCCAGCTTCTCACTGTGGTGACATAAGCGGACAACCTTTTCTTCCTCCTCTACATCATGCAACACAAATTTGGTATCTGGCACATACCCTATCTCCTCCATCTGCACAGCCAATTTCTTTAATTCTGCACGGATTGCAACTATTTGGGGATGGTTTTGGTCATCCACCATAAATGAATGCATACGTTTATTCACCTCGATCCATGTTCGCCCCGGTTGTTTCTGTACACCCCTTTCCAACCTCTGTTGATGTATATTTGCACTTTTATCCCATTTGCCAGCAGCAGCATAGATGTTTGACAGCATCACATATCCAGCTGCATCTCCAGGGTCTATTTCAAGAACTCGTTTTGCAATGCGCTCTGCCATCTCCACATTACCATGTATTCGGCAAGCACCAAGCAAGGACTTCCACACAGAAGCACTGGGTTCACAAGGCATCATCTTGATCAGATCCTCTGCCTCATTCAGACGGCCAGCACGGCCAAGAAGATCAACCATCACAGCATAGTGCTCCACTGTCGCAGAAATGTTGTACTTAGAAGTCATGGTTTCAAAATAGCGCAGGCCTTCATCCACTAGGCCCGCATGGCTACAAGCTGACAGCAGGGAAACAAAAGTGACGTTATTCATTGGGACACCTTCATCACACATCTGTTTGAAATGTCCAAGAGCTTCCCTACCCTGCCCATACATGGCATAACCTCCAAGCATGGCAGTCCAAGAACCAACATCACGCATAGGCATGCTGTTGAACACTCTTTTAGCATCCTCTAAGCTCCCACATTTGGCATACATGTCAATGAGGCTATTACCCACAAATACATCAGTCTTGAAACTACTTTGAATGATTTGTTCATGAATATTTCTGCCCTCTTCAAGTGCTGATACACTAGCACATGCATTCAGAATCCCCAGGAAAGTGACAGCGTTTGGCTCCACCCTTTCCTGTTGCATTTGGGAATACAATGCTAATGCCTTCTGCCCTTGCCCACATTTCACATGTCCCAAAATTATAGAATTCCAAGCAACCACATCATGTGCGGGCATCTTGTTGAACACTCTCTGAGCATCCTCTATACTTCCACATTTGGCATACATATCAAGAAGGCTATTACGGACAAAAAGATCAGACTCCAAACCACTTTGATTAACCTGTTCCTCAATTTGCCTGCCTTCTTCAATAGCTGCCACACTAGCACATGCATTCAGAATCCCCATGAAAGTGACAGCATCAGGCTTCACCCCTTCCTGTTGCATTTGTGGAAACAGCATGATTGCCTTCTGCCCTTGCCCACATTTCACATGTCCTAAAATCATGGCATTCCAAGCAACCACATCACGTGTGGGCATCCTGTTGAACACTGCTTGAGCATCTTCTATGCTCCCACATTTGGCGTACATGTCAACAAGGCTACAACTCACATACAGGTCTGATTCACAGCCACTCTGAATGATCTGCCTATGGATGCGTCTGCCATCATCGAGCAACCGTAAATTTGTACATGCATTAATCACTTGAACAAATGTGAACCTGTCAGGAATCATGCCCTCTTGTTGCAGTTGTTGAAAAAGCTCCATTGTCTCATCAAATCGTCCAGCCTTCACATATCTTGCAAGCCTTGTATTCCAGGAAAAACTGTTCAATTGTACTGCACCAGGTGCCATTGCTGCCAATTCTGCTTCCACCCAGGGTGGTTTCAAATTGCTGTCAAGCCATAGTACCTTCTGTGTCGTCTTGTGCTTAAAATCAGGATACCTTTCATTTACCTACAACCAGAAATTCAAATCCAGTTGATCAGCTACATGTTCCTCATTGCTTGCCACAGGCCAGGGAACCACAACAAAACCCCAATTCTACTGAACCTCATACATCATCAGCATGTGAATTGTGCACAACAACAATTGATTTCATTTTACCTTTTCTGCCCTGTGATCCCACCACTGTGACGGATCTGAGAAAAACTCTCGCCAAAGCTTCTCAACCATCCTTCTCGGACCTGCCATCACTGACAAACTGGTGAAAAAACAGTCCAACTCACAGGGACTTGCTTTCCTCATGCCAAGGACCACATCCGCATTTGTCATAAAGAGAGAGTGAGACACACACACCCAAATCCTAATACAGAGGGCAAGTACCCTAAACCCTCATACAGAGGGTCCTTACCGGGACGAGTATTGGCATTTCCAGAAAGTCTCGAATCCGCCCTTAGTGGTGGTGCAACACTCTGCGAGTATCTCAGAAACTTGAAAGTGGATACTTCTTCACCAGCAATCTTCTTCTTCTGCCGCTGCTTCTTCGTCTTCTTCTTCACCGGGCTTAAAGTCCGGGAGCATTCTGAAAGACATCTCTGGGAATCAGCTAGTCTGTAGAAGCTGAAACCTTTCATCAACTGCGTTACCTCTGAGCTTTCAGCCAGAGGAGAAACTGAGTGTATCTGTGGCGAAGGGAAAAAGGCACACCTCTGGCTAGAACCATGTTGGAGCAAAACTCCACTCATCTGTTACAAATCCCAAACCCACAACCGAAATGCTCAAAATCCAACCCCTAAAAACCTCACCCAAAACTCTGCACAATTCTCAGCAATCCCTGTTCCTTGTCTACGCACTTTCACCGTTCCTCAGCTTCCCCATCACGAGAAGCTGCAGAGCAGATTCCTTCGTCCTCCCTGCTCTGTCGCCCGCCTCGCTCAAAGAGACGAGAGTTGAGACGATTGCTCAACTCTGATTTCTGTAAATCCCCAAACCCTAACCCTAATTTCATGGAAAACCCTCGACCCTTGTTGCCTTGACAGGTTTAGAGTTCGAATCCTTCCGAGCGCTTGCAGTTTGAATCCAATCAATAACTTCCAATCAGCCATTTTTCTGTGTGCCAAATTTCGCACTGTTGTGAAAATTTGGAACTTTTTGGAAAATTCAAATTCAATGTTTTTTGAGAAAAAAACCGTAAAAAATTCGAAATAATTTAAAAGTTCAATGCAATTTTTTATTTTTATTTAAAAATTTATTCCTGTGATACCCAATAGGCATCATGGAGGGGAAAAAAAAAAAAAAAAAAAAATTTAAGGTATTTAAAAAAAAGGAATGCCCTGCAAGATTTTATGCTCTATCAGCATACCTCCAAATCCACTAAGAAAAATCTCAAAGGTTTTTCCCAACTTAAGTTGTAGTTTTTAGGCAAGGATTTTTTTGGTGGCAAAAATTCACCATTTTGCTTTAAAAAAACAAAGTACCAAGGAATGTGGTGAAGGGAACTTTTTGAAAATTTTCCAAAAAAAATCACCACATTTCCATGAAGAAAATTATGAAATCATCAAGATTTTTGGAGGATTTGGAAATTTTTAAAAACTTTCTTCTATTGAAATCACCATATTTAGCTAATAGGTTCTAGCAAGCAATGGGATTCCTAGATTTTCTACTTCTTTATTTGTCTTGTAGTCAAATTTGATTAAATCCTCTTGTGTTTGATTGCCATTTTGAGAATTTTTTGAGCAACATGAGAATTTAAAAAAAAAAGAACTAGTTCTAGGTAGGTCATTATAAATGGACATTGTCCATAAATATGTGACCATTTAGTGTTCACTCTCTCTCTTGGAAATGTTCAGCCCTAAAAAAAAAAAACTTTGTTCCAAAAAAATGAAATCTTGGTCCCAATGGATTTCATTTTTTTCAACACATTCACACAACCATTTTAAAATGTTTAAAAAAAAATTTAATTCTACTATAATCAACAAAACATCCCTGATATTCATAAAAAGCTTAAAGTGGTTATTTAACATTTTAACACAAAACTAGTAAAAAACCTCTAATCAATTAAAATTTTCAATTAAATCCCTGTAATTGACATTTAATTTCTTTATTTGTCAATTCCTTGATTATTATTTTAGTGATGATGATTCATAGGAGCTAGTTTAGATAGGAGAACTTTAGATTCTATTAGTGATAGGTTGTAGTTGTTGTGATCAATTGGACATAGTTTCAAATTGGAATTTGTTTAGTTCATTCCCCAAGTAAAAAACCATGAAAAGGTGCATTTTCAAATTTATATCTTTTAAAGTTTTTTTTCCAACACCATATTCATGAATAGATTTTCAAGTCTTTTCCAACAATTTGTATCTCATTTTTCTTTAATTAAATTTGAATTGAATTGAATTAGAATTCAAATTTCATTCAATGTAGTTGAATTCAATTTAAGAATTTGAATCAATGCAATTCAAATTGCATGCAATGTCATTTAATATTATCATTCAAAATGGAACTTAATTTTCACATTGAAATCAATTCATTTTTTTATTAATTGGTCAATTAATCGTTGTTAGTAATGTGTAACAACATAGAACCCAATTTTGAAATAATATATTGATGCACTCCCAACTCCTTGAAGGACTCAAATGTGAGTCCAAGTAGAACACAGTGGAAGAGTGAGGAGTCGGGGCACGTTCCCTAGCTCACAACACTTTGAGGGGTAAAGGGGGCGTGTTGGAGCTTCGGGATGGGATTAGGAAGATTGACAAGCTTTATTCATTCACATGGGCCTGCACACAACCCACACAAAGTGGTTAGTGCATAGTTGGAACACCTTTGGTGCTAGGACGAACCACGGGCAACACGGAAACATAAGATTCACCACGGCCTGGACTTGGGGGAAGTCATCACCTTCCCCCTTATAGTATATTCTATGGATAGCCACGGAGCCTACATCCAAATGGTTTTTCTCTCTCGGGACTCCCAAGTGGAAGTTTCGAAATCGCACCAAATGGGACTCTTGTGACTTTGGAGCCCCATAACTTTGCAAATAGACCTCGTATCGTGATGCAATCTAAAGCAAAGTTGTAGTTCTTGTCGAGAGCTTTCCAATAGTATGTCGCACGCCCTTTGCAGCCAAGTAAATCGGGTCGATTCCCGACTTTTTCTGGTTGGGAGTCAAACTGGCAGTTTGACTCCCGGCCTTTCTTTTCACTATAACTTGTGTTTCAGATGTTCAAATGAGCAATCGAGCGCATTCTAGACATCTACGTTCCAAGAGCTTTCCAATGATATAAAGAACGCCACAAGCCATTGAATTTTTGACCCCTGAAATCGCTTTCTGAAGTTTCGAAAGTCCACCGAGACTCCATCTCCCAACGTGGGAGTTGTCTTGGGAATGTGAGGGTTCATTTCCTCATACTCCCTCACACTTCTTACACTCCAAGGAGTATGTGATGTGACTCCCGGGCTTCTTCTTGCCTTGCCTCCCGGGCTCCTTCTTGGCCCGCAACCTTGTAACCTTTTTTGCCTTCGTCACGAGCCCAAAGCTAGGGTTGTAACATATATATTGAAAAACATTATTTCAAACAAGAGGTGGTTGAAATCTATAGGTCTTTTAACTTTTAAGTTTGTGATTTTGTTTTGGATTAACTAGGATTGTGTTATTGTTTTAGGTAGTAGTCGGAGGTTTGAGTGTTGAATTCAAAATCCAATGACACCACAAAAAAATTTTGGCACTAAATTTAGTCCAAATTTCTAAATGAAAGTCAACATAAATTTTTGAAAGTCAAAGTTAGGCTTTTCCTTCATACCCCTCACTTCAATCAAAGCTTTGAATAACTTAAAATATAATCCAAGCTCCAAATGAAAACAAGATTGGAATAACCAAGATTTTCATGATGATATGAATGCATATGTAAGGGATGAATAAAGTTTTAATGTTCTTGTGTGGAATTGTCATTGCAAGTATATAAAATTTTTAAAAATGTGAATTTAAAAATACTTTTGGTTACTTTTTGAATTAGTCTAAATGCAATTCCCAATTGTGGGCTTTAGTTTTATTGAATCTTGATCAATTTGGTTGATGATACCAAAAGCAAAGTGAGGGTCCCCATGGTTTGGGAAGGTTAATGTGTGATCACAACACAAAATCACAACAAACACCTATCTTACTACATAGATCATATTCCAATTGTAAAAAAACTTTCATGAATTTGCATATTTCAATTCACATGTAGCATATTAAGATTACTTTGTGGGATTTTAGTTTGTGAAGTTTTATTGTTAAAAATGAACTCCTTGATACCTTGTTTATTAATGTTTACCAAGTTCACAATACTATAAAATATTTTGTGATAGGTCATTTTGGTAATAAATTATATACATAACATTGTTAGGAGTGATATCCTTAAACTTTAGGTCAATGTAAAATTATCTTATTGGGAGAGAGACCCATATTGATGTCATGGTCTTTTGTCATGGTCTTTTTGCACTAAAGTTTTTAGGCATACTTATTGATATTTTATAGAAAAAGATCCAAACCAAGAAGATAGTCCACTGCACTCCATAACTTTTATAAAAGAAAAAAACACACAACAAACAGATAAACATCCAATGAAAAGGGAATAGCCACAGACAAAGACAAATTTTAAAGAAAAGGTGTTGAAATAAATGATAACAAATGATAGAGTAACTATGCCCATTGTTAAACATAAGCAAGTGATTGATTGGGGTAAAAGTTTTGATTTAAGCTAGTTGGTGTGCATTTTGCATCTTATGAAAGTACATTCACAAAATAAAGAGCTGGGGGTGCACCCTTAATAAAGACTCTGGTGACTGTTTATTCTAAAATATTCTTGGTATATATTGAGAATATTTCATTTGTAAGTTGCAAAAAATCATAAGAAAGTCCCAAAAATATGTTACATTATATTTTTATGTGAATATGTGTTTTAAGAATCTTTCCAAAATTATGTCATTTTCAAGTCCTTTATGAGTTTTTTCAAGTAGTAACATCATTGTAAAACACTGGTTATAATGATTAATCAATGATTTTAAGAATTCAAATTTTGTTAAATTCATTTCAAATTATTGCAAATGTTTCCACAATATATTAAAAACATTATCGTCAAAACATACAAAAGAAATGTGTAATATTAATATAACTTTTGACACAAAATCATGAAAAACAAAGCATTGATTACAATTCCTATGGCTTCTATCTTTGTGAGTGTACCCATGACCAAAAACGTGGTGTCGAAAATTTGTGTCTAGTTTTGTTATAATTCACACCCATGCATATTGTTTGTGTTTGGCCATGGGATAAATTTAAAACATTTGGGTTTTATTTGCATTTCATTTAAATTAAAATATGTTTGATGAGGGAGTGGGTTTTTGCATTTCTCGAAAAAGATAATTATTATTGTTCAATCTTACAATCCAAATGTTTGGTATAGGATGTAAAATTACACAATAAATCACTGCTTTACACAAAAGATTTGTTTGGTAATGGGGTGATTTAATGCATAATTACAAGATTTAAGGTTTTGTGGTACAAACAATATATTGAGTGAACAAATGAGACTTTGAGATTCAATTCATAATAACATTTTTACATTCCAACACAAAACATATTAATGATCGTAAGAGCATGTAATTTCTCCCTGCAAGCACATTGGATTCCCACCAAAATCATGCATTTGAATCATAAGTTAAAACACAAAAGTAACATTCACTTGAATAAACTTTCAAGCTTTTCAAGATCCTTTATCATATTTTTCAAGAATGTCAAAACATTCTAAGGTTGTGATAAATGAATTTCAATGTTTTTTAGAGCTTCTATGTCCTAAGGCTAAGGTGTTGAAAGATAGTTTAGGTGAGAAGACAATAAATTTATAATCATGAGAAGAGGAAGGATATGTCAAACTAGGAGTCAACTCACAAGATTGTGAAGTATAAAGTAGTTTATAAGTCAACTTGCACAACAATTAACTATGGAAACATAAAGTTCTTATGTACATTAACTTTACTAAGAGAAGTACAACAAACATCTATGTTATCATTGGATCCAAGGGCATGTAGTCCTAATAGTAGCAAACAGTTTAGGTAGATCTAGTTTTAGCAAATTTTTGCATGAACTAGCCAAAGTATGAAGTTCACACTTACAACTTGCACATCAATTATAGATCCCAATTTAGTTTGGGGTGACTTCACAAATTTCTATGTAATAATTTCTTTTAGTGAAGCTTTGCAAAGTCATGCACTCTTCAAGTATCCAGAACTAACCAATTTTTTAAAGTCTTGGGATAGCTATAAGAGGTTGAATGTCATACCTTTTGTAGGTTTTGACTAAACAATGCCAAGTTGTTGGAGGCTAAGGAAAGGTTAAGTAAGGTGGGCCCAACAAGTGTGCTAATGGATGAAGAGGATACATCGATTATAGATTGGGTTTTCGGCATGCAAGAGTATGGATTTTTCATTACCTTACAGTAGTTGAAGACAAAGGTGGCAAAACTTACCCAAACAAGACTTCCTTTCAAAAATGGATTGCTTCTAATAATCAATGGTATTGGTTTAAGTGCCAACATTTATAGCTCATTATTTGACTTGTAAAAAGACTTGAAATTTGCAAGGCATAAGGTAGAAAAGTTAATGATGTAGGTCATTTTACAACAATCTTCAAACACTATACATTCAACACAAATATAATGCTAATCATATTTGGAATTTGGATGAAACATGGATTCATGTAGGGTGGCAATTTGTGGCAAGGGTTTTGATAAGAAGGGGCTCACCTTAGGTTTAGAGCACCATTCCCAAATCTAGGGAATGACTAACAATAAATTGTGTTGTAAATGCAATTGGGGTCTCCTTGCTTGGGTTTTACATCATGGACAAGAAGAGGTCAAAGGGTACAAAGCAATTAGTCAAGTAAAGTTTATAGCTTGTCCAATCCTTGGATTGAACTTGTTTTTGTTTTGTTGTTGATTATGGTTGTTGTTTATGGGGTTGTTGGGTCATTTGTTGTAACAATGTAAAAGATATGCATATGAGATGAATAATGATTATTGGTTTAGTAAATCAACCTTCTTTGTTTGACCTTATCAATTTTCATTTTGGTGATTAAAACATGTTAGATTAAAGAACATCAAATCTTTTTTTTATGAAGTTAGCATTGAAATTACATTTTTCAAAATGCCCTTGATCACATTATGCATGGTAAGGTGCCCTGCAACTACACTATGAAAAAACAACCAAACTTTTACAATAGTTAAACTACCTTCATTGTTCACACTTGATGTTAAATCAATGTTAAATGGATGTTAAGAAAGGTAAGAAAAATGTTGTATTCAAACCAAGAATCTTAATTAATATCAAAACCTAGGTGGTGTCGATCCTAGGTGGCACCCAATGTTAAGTGAATGGTAATTTAATGTTAAATGAATGTTAATTTATCACAAAATCTTCAAAAAACATGGATTTTGGAATACCCATACACCTATCTACTTACCACCCATTCATCAATTTACTTACCCACCCACCCACCTACCAATTTATTCACCTATCCACCCACCCATCTACCTACTTATTTACTTATCACCTATCCATTGTAGTAAAAGAAACAATGTGTAGAAAAGACTTGTTATCATCACATGTGTGAATGATGATGGAAAATTGTTAAGGATTAACATCAACCTAGTTGTTAGTAGGGTTGTTTCCATGGTAAGGTGTAAAAAAAAAAGAATCACAATTTGACATTTCTCATTGTAAAACATTTTTAACGTGTCTTTATAAATATTTGGAGAAGGTTTTTTTATGGAAATGTGCAATTAAAGGTGGATAACAAATTAAATTGTCATAATGTTGTGAAATTGGTACACATATCAACAATTCAATTTTCAATTGGAGTATATTATTAAATAATATAAGAAATAGTCACGCCAAGGTTAAAGTCCTTTCCAAGTACTGCATTTTCCACATGGCAATTTTCTATTTGTTTATATTGCATTTTTCACATAATTTCTCAAACAAAATATCAAATTTGAAACCAAATATGACATATAACACGATAAAAACTCAAGTGTTTTTGCATCAAGCCTTAAATTATAATCAAATCTATAACTTTACTTTGGACCATGATTCCAAATTCAACATTATAATAATGCTTAAGGCTATTTGGATATCAAAATCTAAATATGTATATGTATTTTTATTTTTGAATGTTTTGAACACATGGATCCCTTCTTGTGGAATATATTAAAGTTCACAAAAAATTGAAATGAATTGGTGAACATTTGATAAGGAAAAAAAGATTTTTAAAACAAAAAAACCACATGTTCACATGCTTTTCTTGAATGTTTTAAACATATAAAATGATTATTGAAAGATGGTGAATTTTTCATGAAAATTTTGTAGTTGCAACTTTGAAAGTATAAGAAATTATTTAAAAAATTATATGAATTTTTTGATATATAATGTTCCCATTGTGATTTTTCAAAAATTTGAAAAATAGTTTTTAAGGACTATCCACACACTCTCTGGCTCCTTATTTCATGTTTTCATCCTGGGGTTCTTTAAACCTCAATTGTATTCATGTATCTCAGTGGTTTTGAGGCGAGAAATGTAGCTAGCTTTCAAATTTCCCTCATACTACATAGTGCAAAACCCGAATGAAGTTATTACATGGCATTTTTTTTATGTTGCCCCCAATGGTGATAGGGAAAAGGGAAGGTTAAGCATAGGGAAACTAGGTTTGGTTATGGATTAGGTTTCTTTCTAGTGATTAGGAGGAACTTCAAATAAAACATTTGTTGCACACATAAGCCTTAATAATTATTTTACCTTTGGTGTCCCCTTGTTCAGATGGTGTTTTTTTTTTAAAGGCCCCATCCTTTTCTTCCCACTTGGGGCCGAACATTGTTTTTGTTATAGTTTAGCCCTAAAGCAAATAGGGGAATATGTTTGTGTTATGAGGGCCTTTGTTTCCTTTGCATTAACCTTTAATTCTTCACAAACCATTTTTTCTTGTAGAATTTTCATCCTTCAGATTCATTTTTGCCATGTTCAGATTCTTTGATGGAATTCTAATTAGAAATACATTTGGATTTATTTTTAGATGGGTTCAAGTTGGTATTCATCCATTCTCTTCACCTTTTAGTTGGTGGGCCTAAAGGCATGGTATTTAAACACCTTTGAGATTTATTTGATTTAAAGGACTTAATTAGTGAATTTTTTGATTATTTTTGGTATGTTTTTATGTTATTATAGGGCATATTCTTGAGAGTATATGATGCACCCCCAAACTTTTTGAAATGTGAGTCCCAAAGTGAAAATAATGGAAGAAAAAAGAGTTGGAGTGCACTTTTTAACTTGTAACACTTTTAAGTTAAGAAGGGCATGTTGGAGTTCTAGGATGGGGATTAAGATGAGTGACAAGCATGTCAATTATTCATATTAATTTGCATAAACCAAATAACAAGTTGGTTAGTGCATAGTTGGAACATTTTTGGTGCATGGAAAAACCACGGGCATACATGAACTCATAAGAGATTCATCACGATTTGAACTTGGTGGAAGCCATCACCTTCCCCCTTATAATATTTTTTGTGATTCACCATGGGGGCTACACCCAAATGGTGTTTTTTTCGGGACTCCCAAGTTAGGAATCTCAGGAAAAAAATAGCTTAAATGGATTTCTGGCTTTTAATGGTCAGGAGTCAAATTGACATTTTGACTCCCAACCCTTCTTTCAACCATAATTTCTATTATAAGTAGTCAAATGGATCATGTGAGTGCATTTTAGACATCTATGTCTTAAGAACTTTTCAGTGATATAAGGAAATTTTCAATTCAATGAGTTTTGACCCCTCAAACTGCTTTCTAAATATTCAGGAGCCCATCAAGACTCTAACTCCCAAAGTGGGAGTTCATTTGGGAGTGTGTGAGCTCATTCCCTCACATTTTCCTGCATTCCTAAAAGTGTGAATGTGATTTTTGGGTTGCATTTTTGGCCCGCACCTTTCCACGCCCTTACTTTAGTCATGAACCCAAGTTGGGGTCATGATGGTATAACTAGGGCCTTCAGTGTTGTGAAGTTATTAGTTTTGGTTAAGCCTTTTGGTGGCATTCAATTGATTGTAGTAAATGAGGTTTTATATTAGTTGGTGAGTAAAAACTTTTATCTTTAGTTTTGTGATGCATTTTCAACCCATTTGTCCCCCCACCAATTTGGGGTTGTAGTCAGGGGAGGTTGTGAAGTAGTGGTGCATGGTATTATACCAACCTTATATGTTCACCTTGATTGTGTGGTGTTGTAAACTTAAACATTGCAAATGTTTTCAACAATGTTTCTTGTAGAGTTATATTCTAAGAGTTGTGTGTTGCAAGTAGGTAGTTATTTCAGTTTATACTTTTCATCCATTATTTTTATGCCCCATAACCCCCTCTTTTCTTTATTTACATTCCTTTTAGGGTGATCTTTTTGTTATTTGGTCTTCCATTGGCACCCATCAAAAGATCGTTTGGGTGGTCCTCTTTTTGCCCTAGTTCATTTTCATGCCTTTTGTAGTTTAACTAGCCTTTTCTCGTCTTGTTTATTTTTTTCTAGTTGTTAAAGAGAGGAAAGGATCACTTTCAAAAAAACATCTCAAAAAATGTGCATGAGCACTTGTTTTCGAACCTCATATATTGGATTTGTCTTTTAATTATCATTACACTTGGTTGAAATCTTACATAAGCCTAGTTTTGAATGTTTGGTTTTTTGCTTGCCCAATTATTCCATCTTTTCAAATGGTCTCTAACATTTTTTCCTCAACATTACACATGAGATTGCGCCTCCCCCATCTTATGGCTTGTGGTTTTTCTTGATGCACATGCATCTAGCCCATAGATTTGATAAGGATACATTTATTTCGTTGTGTTCATGGGAGAAAACACATTGCCACACATGATGTAATTTGGGATTCTTTCATATCCATTGCTAGGCATACTGGGCTCCATGTGTCAGTGAACAAATTCATGTTCTCTTAGTGCCATCTTTCTATTCAGAATGGATATTGTGCACACTTTGGTTGTCATTGTTAACTCAAATCGTGTAGCTTTTGTATTGTGAAATGTTTCTTTTCGAGGAATGGCCATGATGACTATAGTTTAGGTTTAAGTTGTGTCATATCATGACTAACACCTTAAGGATAATTGTATCCTTCTTGTAATAGAAATATTTAGATGTTTACACCAACATGCTGACGACTTTTTTCATCAATATGTCAACATGGCATGGTTGGTGAAGGGCTTTGGAAGACCTCCTCTTTTGATTTGACGTTCATTTTATAGGCAAAGAATGTTTGTGGTTCTTCATATAGTTCACAGTGCCATTATCTTACAATGTGTAGTTGCAATAACATGAAAGGCCTCTTCTAGGCTTGGTGTTCTTCCAAGTTTTTTGCTCATCTCCTTGCATGACTTGCTTCATGCTATTGATGATGGATTTAGGTCCTAGGTTACTTGATTTCTTTTCTTAGGGCTCCCCATTGTGCATTTTACACTTTCAAGTGTTGCTTTTGTTTGGACTTCAATCCTTTTTTTTTTCTTCTCTTGTTCACTTGTCAGGTGTTTTTCCTATGTTTTGATATACCATGCTAGGTTTGCAGCCGTGACTTAAAGGAAGTAGGAACTAGTACTCGCCATCTGCTTAGTTGTTGACATTTACAACAATAGGATCCTCCATTGTATTTTGTTTCATTTTTTTGCAAATCATTAATCAAACCCTGCACAGAACTGCACAAAGAGCTGAATTGACACCCAGAGGGTGCTCATTACTGGGGATTTAGGGTCTTCCTGACAAGACTTATCACATGCAAGTGAAGTGTTTGTTCATTTTTGTTGTGTTAGGGTGGAATGATGATGTCTCAAGGTGCACTGGTGAATGCCTGTATACTTAATGCGCACATGATCTACAATGAATACACACTGCTGAAATACCATCAAACTTACGGTTTGATCAGAAAATTGGGTAGCGTCAATTTTATTTACTTATTGGCCTTGCCTACAAAGGCAAAGATATTGTGTTTAGATTAATTATAGAGTATAGTAGCTTAAGGGATTTTGGCCCCTAGGTAATAATAGGTCTATTTTTACATGAGGATTTTTGAAAGATGATATTCTGGCTTGTGTTGAAACTTGAGATTAGTTATAGAGTTATAATATCTTGCAGGATTTGGGTTTCTTATAGAGGATTTTTTGAAGTTTATATTTTTGCATGGTGAAATATTTGAGTTTCTATAATTCTTCTTTTGCCTTAAGATACTTTTCAATGTAAATGGCAAGGCCACAGTGTGTGACACACCCCTTGCTTATTTATTTATTTATTTGCTGGGCATTGCTCTCGGGCATAACACATCTCTAGCTGACATATTGTACCATAAGTGGGCATAACCCAAACTTTTGTACTTTGCACTGAAGATTGATTGAGTTGCATTTAATTTGTTGCATCTGGTTAGTGCCTGTGTGAAGGATAAGTACCAGAGGTGATAAGAAACACTAGAACAAAGTGCAAGTTGCCTTTCTATGGAACCCTGATTTACGTCTTTCTGGGTGTGCAAAAATTGGGTTGTGTCAATTCTTGTAATATAGTAGTGTGTAAAACAATTAGCGCTGGGCTAATTTGAAGTTGAGTAATATTATTAGCCTCGCTAAAATTGCCTTGCTACAAATGGGATGTTGAATTTGGCTTAACCTTGAAACATTTTTGCAATAGTTTTTTGGGAGACATAGTCGGTTGTGAAATGATATTTTTTCTGGCAGTGGGTGGTACACTGAAAGTTTCATTTCACTTTTGTTGTTCTTGTTGTCATCAGAAGGATATGTACTTCATTTGATAATCCAGTTTTCAAAGAAGAAAATTTGTTATGAAAATTTGTTCTAAGGTTGTTTCTTCAACACCTCTTTGACACCTCTGTTTTTTGTGGGTTGGATGTAGTTTTGAGCATAATGGTTTTCATATCACTTTTTCTGCCTCTTTTTAGTCCCCTTACAAGGCATGATGGACACATCTTCCTGGGCCATCTGCCGTACCTAACCTTTGTTCAAAATCCACACACCCTTGTGCAAAATCCAAATATACCCATTGTGTAATCCACACATGCCCATTGTGGAAATCCACTTGCGCAAATCCTGAAAACCATTATGTTATGGAACATGCCGGGTACAAGTCATTCTGCCTGTTTCGCTGCCTGTTTGGAAATTTTGGCTAACCCTACCAGGCTTGTCCTCAGGCAAAATGGCCTGTACTTGGCACATTCCACAATAGAGTAAATTTTTGTTACAGACTTTCAGTCTGAAATGATGATTCAACTGCAACTGAACTCAAGTACACAAACCTTCAGAGACACTCATCACTCCACTTTGCTGCTGCTGCTGCTGCTGCACACATGATCTGTGGCAACTGACAATCTCCCAACTTCCATATTGTTTTTCAAGATTCCAAGCTTCCTGGGAGTGAGCTTTGCAGTTGTAACCTCACCCACAATCTGTCAAAACCTCTTGTGCTGTTTGTAAATGGCTGCAAGACTTAATGTGAATGATCAAATCATCATCACAGGGCAGTTTTGAGTTTTGTCTTCTGCTTGAATCTTCTCAAGTCTCCTTCATCTCTTACTGTGGTGGACTTTGTAAAGCTTCTTCTCTTCTTTCAAGTAGGCCTTGAAATTCATAGCTTACAAAGTGCAGCTGAATCAGGAGTGTGATTCTCTCAGCAGTTACTCACAGCTCCTTTGTTTTTCTAAGTCTTCTTCTTCTTCGCCATGGATTCACCAGCTGAAGTGCAGAGCATTTATGATTTCATTGTCAAGGTACCTACTGCCACCCTTTCTTTCTTTTACTCTTCCTGAAAGTTTGGTATGTGCAAAGCTCTGAGATTTGCTGACCACTACCATTTCATCTTGACATCCTCAATGTGAAAGAAGAATCTTCAATGGTATTTTATAATATTTTCTTGGGCTGTGTTTTTTGTAACAGGACATCAATGGGAATGATGTTTCTCTGAATGCATACAGGGGCAAGGTTCTGCTCATTGTCAATGTTGCATCTCAATGGTAATAAGATCTTTTCCTCCTCGATAACTTGGTTCTAGTCTTCAGTTTGCTCCTTGGACAGTGAGCCCCCCACACATGTCTATGGCTTCTCTTTTCATCACTGACATTTGATGCTGGGGTTCTTCTCTCTATCACAAGCTGCAAGCTTTTCATGTGAACAAAGAATATTATGCTTCTACATTTGCTTGAAGATATGCGTGTTTGGGTGCCATCTTTACTTTTTTTCCCCCCCCATACTTGTGAAGTGGAAACTGTTGTTAGTATTCAAGATGGACCATGTGTTATCTCTTTTGACTCTTGGGTGTTCGTCATTTTCCTGATGATTGTTGGTTTTACAACTTGTTCATGACATCTGGGGCTTGCTTGGTTTTGGGTGAATGTCTGAAGTGGGTTTACACAAACCAACTACAAAGAGCTCACAGATTTGTACGACCAGTACAAAGGGAGTGGTAAGTCTCAGCTCTTTCTTGTCAATATGGAACAGGATTGTGCCTGGTTGTGCATGACAATGTAGTTGCATCAAACCTTGCTTGTCAAGTTCAATACTTAAAAAAATAATTGGTGAATTACTAGTCAATGTGTTCCTGTTGTAGTTCCTTTTTGGCTCAGATTAGTGCAAGGTCAATTCAAAGAGAAGTGTGTCTTGATCTGGTGGATGTGTGTGTGAAGATTTTGAAATTCTGGGATTTCCATCGAACCAGTTTGGAGGTCAAGAGCCTGGTTCAAATGAACAAATCAAGGAATTTGCATGCACGAGGTTCAAGGCAGAGTTTCCACTCTTTGATAAGGTATAATGATATATTATCCTAGTAACAAACTTGCCTTCTAAACTCAAAGAAGTAGAAACAGATTAGCTTCCCCCATTTTTTGAGATCCCCGAGGACCTGTTATCAAGTTGCTTGTATGCTCACAATGCATAACTTCTCCCTCTTCTTTTTTCTTGCTTACTTCATCCAGACAGACGTGGGTTATGAGTTTTTGTCCATTGAGAGGGGGGTTACATGTTTTTTATCCATCTACAAGAAACAAGATGGTTATGGGTTGCTCTCAAACCTTTGCACTGTATGTTATGTCAGCTCAAATTTCTCATCTGCCACCTAGTATAATGTCTACATAACCTTGAGAAATTTGAGCTGATTGTTTCACCTTTGTGGATTTTGGCAGATAAATGTGAATGGGAAGAATCAAGCTCCCCTGTACAAGTATCTAAAATCACAAAAGGGAGGACTCCTTGGTAACAGCATCAAATGGAACTTTACCAAGTTCTTGGTCGACAAGGATGGCAAAGTGGTGGAGCGATATGCTCCCATTACTTCTCCATCTAAGATCGAGGTAATCTTTATTCTTTCTAAATCCTGTCTTTTCATCCCAGGTTCACTGTCTCTGTCTCATATCTCCATATTTGCTAAACTCAAATTTCAGTTCCAGTACTATCCTCCTCATCCTCTTATGGAACACTAAAAACTCGCATGGTGATCAAAATCAGTGGCTGTATCATGATATGCATGTGAACTTTGCAAATGCATCATTCTATCCATGATGTCCTTTGCAAGTTACGGATGTAGAGTGGTACTGGCTAGGTCAGAAACTGCTAGTAGGCACCTGGATACATGAAATAACTCTTGAGTGTTAATCTGTTTGTGCTCTTTGTTTTTGCAGAAGGATATCAAGAAATTATTGAATGCTTGAACATTGTGGGCTGAATTTTTTTCCCTCACCCGGGCTGGGTAAAAAGCTTCGAGTTTCTTGTGTCCTCCAAACTTACATGGAAATCCAAACTATGGTCTGTTTATTCTGTTTGCCTGGTTATTGATGTATTTTGCAGTACAGGCTATCTTGTACTCGTATATTCTGTCTTAAATCTTGCGATCAGAGATTGCCAAAATTTAAAGTTTTCTGTTTAGTTTCTGTTTCTGATTGGTTGTAGCAAAAATTTGAATTGGAAAGTTCTTCTCCTTTGCTTTCTTGGTATGACCTGCAGGTGTGGTTTTAGCATTTCCACATCCTAGATTTTCTGACACCAAGAAAGGACATGGGTAGTGACTGATTCCTGCACTGTGTAGTGTACACTGTTGCTAGCTTCATGTTGAAATAGATAGATGGGTTTTTTGAGCCCGGAATTGAACTATGTTTGGAAATTTTACTAGTTCCAGATAATTACGAAGGTGTTGTAGAAATCCCGTAATTTGCACAAATTTCTGATTTCTGTGCACTAACTTCTATGGTGGCATATTCATGAAGGACAATGATGTTGAGTGCAAGTATAAGTATGACTTCTACTTTTACAAATTGACATTTCCACATTGATTTTGACTGTTAGATCTATAGCTAGAGCGCCTAATTAAGTTGGGAATTGTCCACACAAAATCCAGTCAATGATATGCTGTAATGAAAAATGTGGGGTCACACACTCCCCTCTTCATCAATTCAACATTGATGAAATCCAATTCTATAGGTCTCCAGGAATCAGATTGCTCCAATCTCACGAGCTCAACAGGTCAATTGTTAGCTTTCTCATTTGTCACAGACCCCAGGTTCCCACACTGAACAATCTTGCTCCCATAGAAACACAAAAGGGCTAACCCCCTCCACAACAACTCCACTGATCATAAACTCTGATGAGTTCATTAACCTCAAAAACACCACAATACTTAGTGTTACCCAGACAAATGATGATTTCCACACAAAAGATTTCTATAGACTACTCTCCACATAATCTGACTCAGGAAGTTTGACAAAGAAAATACTATGCTCCTCAACTGGCTTCCCCGTATCACCCCAAACTCTGCAGGAACAAGATACCTCTTCGGAGTTACCAGTAGCAAGGGTACTCTCTCCCTAGCCACAAGACTACTGAACACAATCTGATTACAGAGATGCCTACAAATAACACAATGAAATGCCTTGTAACCACTCTCGAAATCCCTTAAGCTCATCATCATGTCCCTGGTCATCAACCCCTACTTCTGCTACTAAAACTGCATTCTTCTTAATGAAGTTCATGGTGCAATGAAATTTTCATAGCCTCAATGATGAGAATGCAATTTTTCATAGAGGGCATTCCTCCCCAACCAGTAGACATAAGATGTTATCTAAGAGAAACATAGGTAACCCTAGGTAAAACACATGATCAATTGATCAAGGACTTTCAATCAGAAGAAATGGCAATTTGAACTGCCATTTAGTAAAACACCCGGGTGAAACCAAAAAAAATTGCTCGAAGAAAGTTTTGCGAAAGTTTGCAAAGAGAGTTTGACATTTGAGAAGAGAGTTTGCAATGTGTGTGGAGAAAAGTTCATGACATTGGCAAAGAAAGTTTGCAAATTTTTTTGAACTGTGACTTGTGTTTACTGTCCAATGTGCTTGAACACGACTTCCGAAGATCATGTCAAATGTTCAGAACAAGACTTTGATCATCAGATATTGAGCTATACTAATAATATACAAACATTTGAAGAGATCCCGGTACTACTTGTCCAGAGCTACATAATAATTTGTCTTCAGCAGTAGCAGCAGCAGCAGCAGCACATCTTCATTTTCTTCTCCTGCTGCATAATTTCTGACTGCAAAAAAACAAACCTAGAGCCAAAAACCTGGATCTCAAAGTCCTAGAGAAAATCAAGTCCTGCTATGGACCTGGTTGGTGTACGTATGATCCTTGAGAATTGCAGTCTTTCAGTTGGAGATGGAAGATCATGAGATTTAAGTATTAGAAGTCTAAGAGGAGCTGAAGAATAAGGTTGTGGACTTAGAGAGAGAGAGAGAGAGAGAGAGATTGAAGCCAGATATTAGATTGAAGTGCTGATCTAGATCAGAGGAGAAATTTATATTTTGATGGGGAAGATTTAGGATTCATATTTGTCATGTGATTTGTGCGCCATTCGGTAGGATTGTGATTGCATGATAGCAGCAGTGGAAGGGTTTTGGGAGAGGACGAAGGCGAAGCCATCTTGGGTGTTGGAGAGGAGAGAAGCTGTGGTGAGTTGCCACACTAGAGCACCGGCGCCCGGACCTTGGTTCATGGCAGAGTTGTAGATGGCATCATACACCAGCGACATGAAGTTGTCTCTCTCGCCCTCGTAGAAGCCCGGCGTCCAGCTCGATTTGCCGAACTCCGAGAACAGCACCGGCTTCTGTAAGTAGCCCGTGTCCTGGATGTGGGCAGTCACCCAATTCTGCATAAAGGCCAGCATCTCCGGCTCCGAGAGCTGCGGCATCCTGCAGCAACATCCACAGACAAGATCACACACAGATTATCATAAGGAGCTCTTGTAATATATACGATTCCCTAGAAGTGGGATACTTTTTTTCTAACTGTACTTTCCAAGAATAGACTAAAAAGTTCGCAAGTAACAGGGATCTGTGCAAAACAGGAATAAATGTTGAGCTCAAGAATCATCATCATGTGCACACAGTTTAAGAATCTGACTGAATATTCTTACCATAGATCCGGATATGAATGAACGGTTGTGAAGTCGATGGCCCAGACTTGGTTGTTGCGAATGAAGTCGGTGCCCAGCTGTGTGAAGTAGGAGTCCGGGTTCACAGTTGCTCTGCTGAATGTTTGAGAGCCATAGAAGCCCTCCAGACCCACTTCCAGCAAATGGTTGGAATCCAAGCTCTTCACATACGAGGCCATGTCCAGAATCCATGTCTAGTGCACAAAGTAGACAGATCAAGTCGACAATAATAATATCAGTCTTATAAGAAACGACGACAATGATCTGAAAAACATGGATCAGCAACGCAGTATGTATGCTGCCATTATTTTAACTATCTAACACAACAAACAGCAGAAGAATATTACTAGGCATTATTGAGCTGCACAATCACAGCTAGTCATGTGCAGCAGCACATTGAGCAAAAAACCCCACAAAGGATGATATTCTCATGCATACTTGTAGGATGTTTCCCGTGGGATCTGAAATACAGCGCGGCTCGTTGATGAGCTCCCATGCAAAGATGGCAGGCTCGTTCCTGTACGCGACGCCTGTCACGGTGTTGACTCTCGTCAGAACTGTCTGCAAGAAGAAAGAACGTCACAAAAACCACAACAGATCATGAGCAGCTCGACTTTGAAATCAACAATCTTAGGAAGAAGAAGAAGAAGAAGCTCTGCGACCCAAAGCTTGCAATTAAATGCAAATTTTGTACCCTGTCAAGAAGCTCTACAAATCTCAATGCATTGCATTGCTGAAAAGAAGGAAGCTAGATAGATAGATAGATAGATAGATAGATTTTGTGAAGATTTTAAATTCTTTTGTTGGGTGCTTCCAGGCTAACATGAGTCACATTCGAATACTTAGACCTGTGTAGTGGAGATTGATTACCCTTATTGTTGTGTCTCATATTCTTAGTGGAGATGCACTCTGACAAGGGGATGATGAAAAACCAAATATTGATTATATTTGAGCTTCCCTTTTGTGTTTTGTTTTCATAGTGGAGATGGACTCAGCTAGCAAGATGAAAAAAATAAAATAAAAATTGCAAGCACAAACTTGTCCTTGAGAAATACAATTTTTTGGACATTAAAACATGAAAACCAAAACATTGGTTACACTTGCTGGGATTCTGGCTTTTAGTGGGGATGCAACTTTGTCAAGAAAGAAAGAAAGAAAGAAAGAAAGAACGATTGCAAACTTCACAGACGTGATTCCGACATGACCAGCTTGAGGGAGCAGTTGAGGAGGAGTAGTACCTTGACCATGTTCTGGTACCAAGAAATGATGGTGGGATCTGTGTAGAAGGCGTCTTCGTTGGGGAGATTGGCACCAGGTTGGTACTGTCGAGCCCATTGCACATACTGCTGCTTTCCTCCGAAGCTCGGATTGTTGTTCACAAGGCTGAGAATCAGACGGATTCCTAGTCTCTTGGCTTCCGAGATTGCGAAATCCAGTCCCTGGAACACATTCTCGTTGAAGACGCCGGGTGAGGTTTGAAGCGCGTTGTAGTCGTTGCCATCGTTGAAAGCCCATGTGCGAACCACGTTGAGTCCCACCCCCGCTGCTTGCTGCAACACGTCCGTGACTGCGTATTTGGTGTAAGGATTGGCGCCGTATACCATGAGCCAGTAGATGTTGGCTCCGTTCACATACATGGGTTGCCCGTTCAACGCGAACTGTTTTCCGCGTGTCTGCACGAAGCTGTAGCTTGCGGAGATGGCCTCAGATCCTGTCGTTGCATACAACTGATCACTAGCAGTTGCTGCAGCTCCTGTCGTCGTTGCGTAACTCTTGCCGGAAAACGGATCCAGCTGCTGCTGCTGTGCTCTGCATGCCCGCCATTGCGTACTCGACGCCGTTATGAGTAGCATGAAGACTAGAGCAAACTGCTGTCGAAGAGTCCCAAAAGTACTGACCATGCGGCTTCTTCTTCTTCGCATCATCGGTAGTGGTACTTGATCTCTGCAGCTTGATCTGAAGCTCGTCGGTAGTACAGCTTGCAGCTGGTTTATGATCTTCCTCATCTCGGAGATTTGTTGCAAACCCATATTGATTGATCAAAGCAACTGTCCTGATTTCGAAAGTCTTTGAATCGGCCTTTCGAGAGTGATTCTCAATTCCTTAGATTAGAAGCTGCTGGATTGTTCAAGATTTCTATATTCTTCATGCGGGATCAGCAGCTAGCTGCTCAGGGCCGGGGAAATTTTGGGTCTTGATGACTACCAGCTAGCTAGCTAGGTACTTCTTCGCACAGCTGCCTGCTTCATCTCGACATTTGTCCAAATGTCTTGCTAAACTTTGTGTAGTATAAGACTAGAGAAACTACCAAGAGCTAGTGCGACCGCGGGGTTCAACAATCTTGTGCAATTCACACCTAAAAGCTGCAGTAGTCAGCTGAACACATTAGCTAGCTTAATGACCAACTATAAAAATCAGCTCGTATTGCTAGAATCTTGAACTTAATCCTTGAAGCAGCAAGCAGCGATTGCAACGACGAAGATTAAAAGCACATCATGATGAGCTTTCTCACTACCCGCAGAGCTCGCACGAACAACGACTGATGATCCGGGGATCAAATTAGCACTCGCAGCTGCTCTAGAGCTGCAGGGACAACAAACAACAATACTCAAAAACTATACTTTGTAGATGATAATTGCATCAGATCTTTCTTTGTTGCACAGCTCTAGTAATGATAAGCTCTAGATGTTCGACAACAACTCGGCAGTCGATCGACTGTATGAAGACAATATGTGACGAATGCGACAGGTAGGTAGCTAGCAAGTGTGCATCCGATCGACTGATGGATTTTGAAGGCCATGAGTGCAAGTATATATAACTCCGAGATTCGGGGTGGGTACTAGCTCTACGCAGTGAATTTCTTTCACAGGTGGTGGGAATCGGAGATGGGATCCAGTTCTAAAAACAAGGATCTGAGGATCCTCCTGCCTGCCTGCCTGCCTGCACGGTTCCTGACTGCATCAAAGATCAACTTGATTAGGATTATGTCAACTGCTGCAGCTGATTAGCAAACTTGGCAGGAAGTTATGAATAGTAATGGATTATGAAGGAGAGCCTGTTGATCATCCGCCTCCTGCACAGCAATCTTGCTGCACGCAATCCCTGTGGGACCATTGATCAAGGAAAGCTTGAATTTCCAGTATGCAAAACATTCATGAAATGGTTTGCTTGACAATGAGAAAATACAACTTAGATCCCCTTAATATTTCACAATGGGAAAAAATTGGAATAAAACATTGAAATATAATCGGTCCCACAATTCCCTTGGAGAGGAGATTTCCCTGTGATATTATATAAGCCTTTCCCGGGATGATTAGCTGCCGTGATCCTCAAGCTCTCTCTCTCTCTCGCATCATTGATCAGCAGCTGATGCAAGAGGATTCCAAATCTTAGAGAAATTATGGTATCTAGACCAGACTTCCTCGTGCAGCAGCATTTCAATGATGAATATGCATTCATTCATTCATCGCGACCAGCTGCTGCTGAAATCTAAACTTTCAAATCGTGCCCGCATGAAATTCCAAGCTCGAAATCATGTTCCACACAAAAGAATCAATTGGGTTCAATTTTTTTTTTTTTTTTGGGTTTGTTTTTTTTTTGGGGGGGGGTGGGTCTTGGACTGCAGCTGGATGGATCAATGCAATGCAGCTTTTGCCATAAGTATGTATAGAGAGCAGCAGTAAGTAATCTCATCAACAAAAATAGTTAGAAATGAATTTGATTGATTTATGATATTTTTCTTTTGATTCTTTGAGGATCTTCATCTCATCAGCAGTAGCAGTAGCAAGAGTTGTCATGAATTGAGTGCTGTTTCTTTTTTTGTGTTTTGTGTTTTGTGTTTTGGGTGGTTTGGTTTGGTTTGGTTTGGTTATTTATTTATTTTTTGAGGGGGGGGGCAGATGGGTCTTCTGAGCTTCTTCTCTGCTGGTGAGCTTCTTGTTTTGCTTCTCACATGTATGAATGGATTCCAGAGAGCCTCTTTGGAACAATGTATGCATGAGTTTTGAGCATGATCTGTTTGTCTGGCTGTGGCTGCTGCTGCTGCTGCTGTTGTTGTTCGACACCCAGTTCGTTGTTTGGAGCTGAATGTGCATGAGAAAGATAGAGATGTGTATGTGTGTACTTGCTGCCTGAATGTGCATGAGAAAGCTAGAAAAT
>Ga0209611_10001638_pt1 | contig 38622 bp, 28 predicted proteins | sample S1TSphgellanicum_3_FD_187693 | JGI IMG/M metagenome (GOLD analysis project Ga0209611, IMG submission 187693) | Host-associated microbial communities from peat moss isolated from Minnesota, USA - S1T2_Fc - Sphagnum magellanicum MG (SPAdes) (version 2) | ecosystem: Host-associated > Plants > Peat...
AAGGGAAAAAAACATTTGAGCCTCTTGACCGCTTGCTTGTGACCTTGTTTCATTGGCTGTCATGTTTTTTACTTTTTGGCTAATTCTGTTCATCAAGCCCGCATTTTGGCTACTTCCTGACTCCCCGAGCGTGGTCACCCAGTGTTTCTTAAATTTTTCCAGTTTTCTCACGTCGCACCCCAAGTGTCGATAAACCATAAGTGGATTTAGCTAAATGTGGCTACAAGACAAAATAAAACAGTACAAAAATTTAAGAATCCTACAATATAGTGGCGACCTACTATAGCTTACTATCTAAATATGGCTATTTGTCAGGAACAAAGCTAAAAATCTGCCCAAATCTTTTAAAACATGACGATTTCATAAATCTGCAGCTAAAAATATGCCGAATTTTTTTTTAAAAATTCCAAAAATCCTTTGGACCATGTTGATAAGCCTTAAAAAAATTTCTCAAAATGGCCAAAACTCGTTACCAAAAAAATCACTGTGGTCATCTATTAGGGGCTTGGTTGAATTAGCACCTACATGGGTAGCATGGTAAAAAATAAAAAGCCTTAATTGTTTTTCGCCAGGGTGAACCAGCACCTCCCTTGGTACTTTCACTTTTTTGAGGCTAGGTCTTTTCATGACCATATTAAGCCCCAAAATGGTTAGATTTGAACTTGAAGACCCTGATTTAATCTGTGGATAGGATATTTATAATACTTTGAAATAATTTAAATGGATTTAAAGCTTTACCATGGTACTAACATGTGTGCTTGTTCACCCAATCAATCTTTTTTAGGTTACTTCTAACCATGGTAAACAGTCTATCTCGAGATTTAAAGGAGGGTAATCCAAGTTCAAATTTGGCATATCCTGGGCTAAAAAAGCTCTGAGCACTCTTGGTGAAGATGGTAAGTAGAAGGTACCAGTGTAGGTGCTAGTTCACCTTGGCCCCTATCTTATTTCTTATCTCTCTCTTACACTTTGTCCCTTGCAGGGCCGAGGGGGGCAATATTATCTAGTGTTTTCTTTCGCTTTTTTCTCTTTCTTTTTTTTTCTTTTTGGATTTGCAATAATGGAAATTTTTTAAACTGGAAAAGCTCATTTTACACTGAAGATTAGGTATGCACATTTTACAATTACAAAATGTTTTTGTTAATTTTTTGGTCCAGGTTTGTCTTCCACAAAATAACAAAAATTCATCACTGAAAAAATCAATGGATTCCTATCTGTGCAATTGATAATCAGAATTAATAATATTGTTGTTTCCCTTTCTCTCCTTTTTTCTTTCAGAACACATTTTTCCAAACCTTAAATGCTCTTTACAACCCAGCACTAAGTCTAGTGTTTTCTTAATACTTTTTTAATTTTCATTTTGAATTTCACTAAAGTAGTGGGGAATATTTGGTGAAAACACACATCTCACACACATTTGCTGAAAACAAACATGTTTTTCCAAGTTTTCTTCCAAAAAATTTTGCAAAATAACAAAATTTGCCACCAAAAAAATCACTCATCTTATTTGCAATTTTAACAGTCAGAAAATCTTGTTATTTCCCTTTCTCCCATTTAAAAAACACAGACATTTTCCCCATCTCATCTGACTCAGCTCAAAATTTTCTACCCACCCTCCCTTAATTCTTGCTGAAGAAACACATTTTAACAGGGAAAAAAATCATATTTTTCCGGATATTTTCTCAAATTTCTATTTGCAAAAGAAGTAAGAATTTTCCAACAAATAAACACTTAAACTTTTAATTTACAAAAACCATTTATGAAATTCTCATTAGTCTGGGAAGTTAGAACATCATTGGTTGTTGTTCAGTCTCCTGGTTACTAATTCAAATCCAGTTCTGAAAATCCTCTTGGGTTAGGAATTCTATTGCACCAAGTTTCCAAGAAGGGGATCCACTGAGATAGAACTGATCCTGTAGCACCAAGTTTCCAAGAAGCGGATCCACTGAGATAGAACTGATCCTGTAGTGGGCCAAACCCCATGTTTGATTGCTCAAATTTTATTTTTAGTTCATTGCTTTTCTTCTTTATTAATTAGTTCTATACCTTCTTACCTGCAGGCAGGAGGGCACAACCAAGCTTCTTCATAAACAAATGGCCTCTTTGATCAGTTGATCCCTTGATGATAATACAAGTTAATTGGTAAGTACAAGTTAACAGCTGTTAGGTCTTATTCTTCCTTTTAATATACGACTCCTTATGCTGAATGGACAATTGAGATCGGGTGCCAATTATGTAGACCTAATTAGCAGCTCTCATCCATTCTGGAATGCATGCCAATGTTGTGATACATGTAACACAAGAGCGGGCAGGGTTTGGCTGATTGGGGCTACTAGCTTGCCCATGGCTTGCACCTTGGCACCACGACAGGCTCACTAGGAGTGGGAATGGGCCAAACCCTGACTGCTTCATGATTTGTTTTGAGTAACAAACATGTAGGGCAACATTTTTTCTGGCAATGTATGTACATGCTAGTTGCGCTAACTAAGTAATACTTCTCAATCCTCCCATTGTCACTTTGGATTTGTGAAATCCCCTTTTTTTTATAAAAAATTAAAGCTGCCCAAATTTATTCTAAGGAAACAAATACACCCTCTGGGCTTTCAACTCCAATGTGTTGCTGGCATAAGCATGCAAAAAATTCATCAACTTGTTTTTGTGAACAACCAAAAAATTCTATTGTTAAGGGCCTGAATCGGTTTTGTGGGTGTCAGTTTTGTAATTCTTTTCTTTCATTTGGGCCACATTACAAGTTGCAAAACCTAATATTGAAATCATTTGAGATAAAAGGTTGGCGTGTGTGAGATCCATGATGATGATGTCAACTAAAGTATGAACTTGTCTTTGGATAGGATTCTGTAGACAAGATGTTTGTTGCATGAATGAAAGAAACATGTGAAGTTGTGTCATGTACCACTCGAAAATTGACTTCTCAATCAATGGATCCAATGACATCTTGCACTACATCTTGTGTCCCCATATGTTCACTAATATGTGCATATCTCAAAAGATGGATCCCTAAATGGGGTCAATGGGTTGTGTACATGCCATGAAGAATACTTGCCACTAATCGATGGGGGGAGCCCTAACCAAATTTGAAGGGCAGTGGAAAATATTGCTTGTGGTAGGGAAGCTATTGATCACCTTGGGTAAACTATCAACTGCACTGATACCATGGTACAAACCCTAAATTTTTGTGAGTTAATTCTAAACATCATAGATATCCCAGCCTTGGACTAAATTATGGTCCCTAACTAAGTCCAAGTTTAACAATTCCTCGATTAAGTATTAGTTTTGAGAAGACTTATAAGAAGGTGAAGGTACCAATGAAGGTGCTAGTTCACCTTGGCCAACTGTTGCACATATTAATTAGAAGGGCTTTCTTATGTGAAGTTAGAACCAGTGTTGGGCAATTGTTAACTCTTATGAGAAACCTCTGGTTCCAGTTCTAAAAAATAAATTAAGAAGGATTTCAGTCCTGGGTTCAATTTTTCAGCAAACCAAAATGTCAGTCTGGTTCCAGGACCAGTTCTACAGAAAAGCAAATCCTAGTTCCGGTTCTAAAAATGAGACTGAGTTTCAATCTGGTTCTGGTTAACCTGGACAAAAACCAGCAGTTAACTACTGGTTAATCTCTGGTTAGCTTGGGTTCACTTTTTCTTTTTCTTTTTTCTCAAAACTCTCAAATCTAGGTCCGATTTCAGTTCTTAACAAAACCAAGAATCTGATTCCACTATGGTTCAGTGTCTTTGAAAAAACCAAAACCCCAGTTTCAGTTCCAAAAATCAGACCTGATTCTGGCTCAGTTGTTACTAACCAAAACCAGAATCTGACATTGTAACCCCCCCAACTGAGTACCCACGTAACACTGATTAGATCTTGGAACTAAGGTTAATTGGTTCTTTGCTCTAATGGTAAAAACGTCTGATCTGAGTTTAAGAAATCACAGATTCAGGTCTAATTTTGGTTTGTATTGAAAAGAATTAGATTTTAAAAAACCTCGGGTCTTTTGAAAAGTTTCAATATTTGACAATGTCAACAAAAGAAGCAGTAGTTTTATAGAAGGTTATATGATCAGTTCTTTGATTTTTGAGAATCCTGATTATATATCAGTTTTGTTCTTTGATTTTCAAAAATCCCTAGTCAAGTGTCAAAACCAGTCTTGGCCAGTTCTTATTGTTTCCCCATAAAGGGGAGGGTTTTATGGTTTTTTTAACTTTTTATTTTTCATGCAAGGCATGAGTATCAAAATTTTCAAAAACAAATTAGACTCACCTATTATCAATTTCCTTGTCAAAGTAATGCCCTTAGTTACCTAGTCACATAGTTATTTCTCATGACAGGGGGGGGGATCAGTAATATCCCACCTATTATGCATAAGAGTTGGTTTTAAAATATTCACCTTGAGAACCACCTGATATTTATAATGTTTTCATTTTTGGGGGCTATGTCTACTTTGTCCTTTTGATTCTTCTAGCCAAAATGTGTAAAACTTATGTGGACATAACAATTATTTGTTATTTGTGGTGATATTTAAGAATGAAAAGGAATGGAAAGTTGCAAATTTGTAACAAGTTGGTTTAAGGCTTTTAGATTGACAACCTAACCTACCTTGATGAAAATTTCAAAAGTAAAGATAGGTTAGTAGACTTTGACAAATCAATACCCGACTCATAAGAGTCAGGCTGATACTAAATTGGATGCTAATTATCACTCATAGGTTCACTAATCATTTTTCAACAAATTTATGAATCAACAAATAAGTTATCAATAACCTACTTCTGTACCCTTATCAATAACCAATTATTTTCTCCATAACCAATCAACATTAATCACAAGCAGTGTTTTTTTTTCGGGTGAAATTTCACCAAAGTTCGACCTGAAAAATATGATTTCTACCTACACAAAAGGACTTTTCATGGAAAAAATGACACAAATTTGTCAGATTTAGAAAAAAAAATTCCCAGGTTTAGGGTTTAAGGTTTTTTTTTATGATAAGTTCCAGAAGGTAGCGAAATCTGGCTAAATCATCTTAGGGGGATGATCACCACTTCAGCTACATCACAAATTTGAAGAAAAAACAACCCTGGTCATAAGGGTTCTTTGATGCTTGAAAACTCTCAATCAATGGCTCTTTTGCTCACACAGTCTGGATCAACTGACTGAGCTCCAATTCAGATTTTATCCAGCAGACTTTCTGAACTTCAGCGTCTTCAGGAGAATCATCAAGCAGCACAGAATACACAATACACAACTCTGACACACAAAACCAATTCCGTGTATGAACAAGAAAGAATCATTGAAAACCGATTCTAGCTTAGAACTTAGCTGCATAATCAGGCCTTCTCACCAAATGAACACTTGATAATTGTTTGTGTCATATATGCAGGACATATAACCCCTACTACGTATGAGTTTAAACATGACAATGTGAGAGACAAATAATTTGCCTTCATTAAAACATTTTTAGTTTTTGCCACTAGTTAGTTATCTTCTCTTTGGTGGTGCACCTCGCTAACAACTGCTGAGCATTCATTGTTTCTTGCGCTAAGGGTATCTGCATCCATCCTTCCTACTGGGTGTAAGCCTAAACTTGTATTCTTTTTCACTCCCCATAGACCTCATTACCTTTCTATCTTCTTTAGTGTTGGAATAAGTGCCTGGAATTACTACTGGTTTGTGATAAGTATATGCTCACCAATCTTCTCTTTTGAAGATCTGTGTTAGGATCTGAATGTCTCGCTGCCTAGGAACCAATAAGCAATACCCGATATCTGTCAAAGGGACAAAACTTTTCCTCTTTTCTGTGTTGTTTATTTCCTTAAGAAGGATAGATCACAAATATTCCTTTCAACATCTACCTAGTAGGTGGTTATTAGAATCTTTGAATGATTTTAAATATATATGTGTGTGTGTGTGTGTGTGTGTGTGTGTGTTAGAGTTATCCATAATGTAGGTCGGTTATGGGGTTCTTGTCCTCTGTTTGGCCGAAACACAGCACAAGTGGCAAAACAAGGGATTCAAGCTAAAATATCATTGAAATTAGAACCTGCAAACACTAAAGAACACAAGTTTACGTTTTTTAAGCAAGCAAGCTGAATTTCTTCAAAATGCGGACAAGTAGGCTGAACTTTATAGGGAATTGATTGTTTTAATTCATTGTATAACTTTGTACATGTACAACCTTCAATTTTCCCTTGCTGTAAAACTATATACTTACAAAATCTCTAGTCTTAGGGAGTGTGGTGTACTTGGGACTGGACCCGGCTTTTGAACTAGGCTAATAGGTTTTTGAATTTTAAAAAAATGTGCCAAAACCATTACCAATGAGTTTAGAAATTTGAAAAACCAAACTCAAACCTACACCCCAAGAACTTAACAAACAAGGGGTGTGTCACACTGTGGCCTTGTCATTTAAATTAAAAAGTATCTTAAGGCAAAAGGAGAATTACGGAAGCTCAAATATTTCACCATGCAAAAACATAACCTTCAAAAAAATCCTCTAAAAGAAACCAAAATCTTCAAGATATTATAACTGTATAACTAATCTCAAGTTTCAACACAAGCCAAAATATCATCTTTCAAAAATCCTCATATAAAAATAGACCTATTATTACCTAGGGGCCAAAATCCCGTAAGCTACTATACTCTACAATGAATCTAAACATAATATCCTTGCCTTGGTAGGCAAAGCCAACAAATATTGTAATGTTAAAACTGGGACCAGAGGTTCTTCTCAAAAGCAAAAAGCGGCCAACACTAATAATTACTAATTACTAATGTTGCACTAATATATAGGAGGCAAACTGGTTGATATAATATTTGTATGTATGATGATGGTATGGAAGAATATAGCAATCTGGTGTCACCTAAGGTAAGGTAATAGCAAACCTTAAATAAAAATACCAGACTGGTAGGGGCCTGAGATAATACCAACCTCATACTAGTTTTATATCAATCTCAATACTTAGTTTATACCAGTGTTGCTTGGATATGAAGATTTGAGACATTTCTCAGGTTGTCTATATGGAATATTCTTTAAAAAATATAACATAAGCATATGCACAATACAAAAATTATGAATATAGTTGATTGGACGGATATGTATTTTATTTTTATTTTTCATTTTGGCAGATATCCATTTTCCAATTTTCAAACTCACACTAATCACAAGATATGTATAAAGGTTAGGAATATGTCCTGACTTTTGGAATTAATTTTCCAATCATAGACCTACCCCACTAGAGCATTAGAAAACAACTAAAAACCAATAACTTGTGGGGGAGTTGAACCTCGGTTCTTTAAAGAACCCTACCCAATGTAGCACAAGTTTCCTACCCCAACCACACTCCACATACACCCCACCTAACCCACAAACACACCCAGCAAAACAGAAGCCATCCCTATTGTTGATGAGCTCGAGAAGTAACCTCTACATGAATAAAGAGACCAAATTGTTAGTTCAAATGAAGTGCAAAGTGTAAACTATCATTCAAATTTTGCAATCCCAAAAATAACAATAATTTTTTAGCTCACCTTGGCAATGCCAAATTAATCCTTATCCAACTCCAATTGCTCAAAATAATTTGATTCCTCAATCAAATCATAATTGTCTTTAGCTAATATAGATTCAACTTTCAAAAAGTTTGTCAAATCCTTATGTTGTGAATAATTCAGATGAGGATCGTCACGTTAGTTCTTCACTATGGTGATGATTTAGTCTAAATTATCCACTTGTAACCTACAATGTTTCAAAGTTGTCTACACACCAACAAGATTGAACACACGTTCAATTTCAATTTGTGATCCGAGAATTCCCAATATTTGTTTAACAAGGAAGCTAACATTTGGGAATTGGGTTTTATGAATCCGCCACCAAGTTAAGGGATCAACACATGTAACAAGGGATATAGATAACCTCTTGAACAAGGACAATTCCCCAACAACAAATGCACATGATGACTCTTTTATAGATGCACCCACACCAAATATATTATTATTTTCTTCAATAAAATCACCAAATCCAGCAACAAATCCAACAACTTTTACTACACATGCTTGGACAGTAAGGTTTAGTATCTCAAACATAGTCATTAGAAAAGGATTACTACATTAGCATCATACTTTGCAGCAAGACAAATACATCCCCATGTCCCACATAGTTTTCCACAAACTTTAAAGACTTGAACTTAGGATCAAGCATAAGGGCAAACATATTATGCATCTAATGAATCATAGGCTTGTAGAAATTGCAAAAAAGGTTTGATGACCTTAACAACTTCTACTTGCATGTTGTTTTCAAAGATGTTAAGCTCAATATCAAATGCATCCAAAGAATCAAAAACATCAATAGCATGTCGAACCTCAACTTCCAAAGTCAATGTCAAATTGATACATGTATTAAAAGCATCAAATAGTAGCCAATGCCTTCGTGACTAGTTCATCACATAGGCAATGACAACCTGATTCAATACAAATGTGAATGCTTCTACAATTACCCATACCTCCACCTTAAGAACCCTTTGTTGTAAAATAATCGTTTTTTGTCACCCATAACATAAAAGAATGGCTTCTTTGAATTCCAATACCTCTTCAAACATGATTCCCTTACTACCAAATCTTGTCTTCATTGGGGTCTTAAGTTTCTAAGGCCACAACCCCCTCTCAACACATGCCCTTTCCCATTCTTGCTTTCCCTTTTCTGACTTCTTTGTCCATGTGATTATCTTTTGTAAATTCCTTTGGGCAGCCTTCACATTAACTTGTTTCAAACTTGTAATCACCTTTTCATCATTAGTAACATATTGGTAGGCTTTAAACATAATGTGACCAAAACACATACCTTTATAAACCTGCTGAAGTTTCAAAAGTCGACAATCAATAATGGAACACAGTGCTATTGCCATAAACATCAAGTTGCTACCTTCATCTTTCACAAAAGCAATCATACGATGCATTAAATCATACTTTTCAAGTAATGAATGCAACTAACTAACCATGGAAAGCCCAATAATCTCATGAACCTCAAATAAACCAATGGTAACATGCTGGGGCATCCAGGATTCATTCAAGTAATTGATTACCAAGGCAAAGGTGTCCACGCCACCTCTGGACATCCAAAGGTCAAAACTAGTTGATAATGTTATTGCCTTAATAAGCCTTGGTAACACATGTAATTGCATGGTTTTTTTTAGGTAACATTTCTTCTACAAACACAGCCCGAAAAGGAAAAACAACACATGGGTAGAGGCGTAATACCAACCTCCTCAACCAAATATTGTCATAAATGGAAAGGTGCTTGTACCCCTTGCAAGTATACAAGACTAGGTTTTCAAAAAACTATTATTATGCCTCATCAGACTTCTTATAAAAGTTTGTAGCACCAAAATATGATGTGATTGCACACCTGGATGGTCGAAACCGCTTCTTCCCAAACTATCGACTATGACTTATAACAACAACAATAAGTTTTTCAATAATGGCCAACTTTTTACAAGCAACCAACTTTAAATGCACATGATTCAACATGGGTCCTCATGGGAGTGATCCCATTAATCTTGCCACATTTAATAAAGCCTTTTTTGTAAAATAGAACATTGGCATAAATCAAAAACACTAGCTTGTTTTGTTCTACAAATAATGCACCACAACATCTATAACTTCTCAAGATCCCCAGGTAAGTTGTCATTTACGACAAAAAAACCCCAACACGATGAGGTTTGATTATGTGGTTTCCAAGCTATAGCTTGCACTTGTATAGCTGTTAACTGTTACATCTGAACTTCAACAAAATCTAAAGCAACAATAGTAAAATTTGAAGTAATAACAACAACATTAGGATTTGAAGCAACAATAGTAGAAGTAACACCAATAGAACCATGCATATGCACACTCTAAACATTTGATGCTAGTGGTGTTCCACCAATAGAACCATGCATATGCACACTCTAAACATCTGATGCTAGTGGTGTTCCACCAATTACACATCGTCATCTTCAATCATCGTTCATTATTGTAAAACCAAAACTCCAACCTAACCCTAAAAAACCAACAAAATGCAAAAAAATCAAAAAAAGTTCAGGGCAAGGCATGGAAGTTCACAATTTGATTAAAAGAGGTTCATGGACACATGGACAAATTATAACTAAATATGTATAACAAACAAATCAAAGAAACATGAAGTCTAAAGGGCTTACCTTATCAATGGTTTATGTAGAGGTGTTGTTGCAAACCAAATTGCTAGAATTTCCACCAAAGCTATAAATATTCCAATTAGAAGACAACTTCAATGAATGCATCAACCATCAACAGTAGAGTCTAGATGAATTAGGTGACAAAAATTGGGTGTTAGGCTTGATTTGAAAGATCATGCTGGTTGTTTAGGTAATTGAAAAAGTTGCTTTATGACACTGTTGTCTGCAAAACAACAAAAAAGAAAAGCAAGTAAGCATATTCAATCAACACTTCAAGCCAAAGAAATCATCATTGGTTTTGCGACATTGTTTATTATTTGTAGAACCAAAAAAACCCAACAACAGCAACCAAATTCATTAATCAATAACACAACCAATGAATATTTTGTTATATATTACAACATTCATTATTGTTCGCAAAGCCCAAGGAAACCCTAAAAACAACAAAACAAATTCCACCATATTCACAAGCTAGAAATCATTGTTCCTTGATGATGACATTATTGTTCTCTGCAAAGAAAAACCAACCCACAAAAGAATTTGAAATAAAGAAGATGGGAAGAAAATATTGAAACTGGAATCAAAAATCCAAGAAATGACTAACAAACATCCTTTTGTATATGGTACTCTACACAAGGTCACAAAGACTTGGAAAATGATGGATGACATATAAAACCAAAAGAAAACACTCAAAAGATGTCAAACAAATTATGTGGAGATATATTCCAATTGCCAAGCTAGAATAACAAATGCTCACAAAAAACCATGATAGTGGTGGAATTTGAAAAAATTGTGCAGGTTTTAGCCTAACCATTGGTTTCTACAAATTGCCAACAAAACTTAATCAATATGTTGAAATAACCATGAACCAAATAACTTACAACAATTGCCATGAATGATAATATTTGGAAAAGTATGCCTTTAAAACACAAAGTCCATGTTCATTATTGGTCAACCTACTATCATCACAGAGCATTACCAAGATATCCTTTAATTAAATCAAATAATACAATAATTACAGCTACTTTTGATATGCTAACAACCTGGAATGCAATATGTCAACATCCTAAAGTTGGAGACAAGTATCACATATACCTTGGTAGCATTTCACAAATTGGAAATCAGGATGGGTTTCTTGTTTAAATTGTGCTTCAATTGAACCATGGGGTTCATTGATTGGAATGAAAACATCATCTCCAAACTAAACAAGGAAACATATGAAAACATAAGTAAGTTTTTCAAGCTGATAACCATATTTCAAAACCTTGCCTCCACATTACAAAAATTATAAATAAACATTACTTTGACTTATGATGCAATACACCAAATACAAAACCTTTGGTTGTCATTAACGGGTGTCAATTAATGCAAGACAAATCACTATGGTAGAATTTGAACTTAACCTTGACCCCCACAATTGGCATATTTACAAGAAGGAAATGAATGTTTGGCATATTCAAATATATTGAATCAATTTTTGGGAATCTACACATTGTGACAAAAAACATTACACCATCCAAAGATAATAATTGTGATTAAACTCTTGACCTCACACTGGAAACATGAAATCAAATTGACATGTACATTTGAAGACAATTTAACATTAAAAATGAAACTTCAAAAGGCCATATATAGCCATTGCCTAATTGATTTCTATCCAACCCACTCCTAACTTAATAAAGCCCTATTATATTTTGAAGCTCAAACCATGTTGGGTTGATCTAAAATAAGGATGAAGCCAGCTAGTTATACTCATTGATGCATCAAAAAAACAAATCATCTCCTACAATGCAAATTAACACATCCAATTTTGAAATTTACTCGAGATGAACATAAAATTGAATAGCTATCATGAGGCAACTCAAAGAGTGCATATCTTCACCATTCACCATCCCTTCATGATCCATAGATCGCACTACATGTTCCTAATTTCTACATCATCTTTAACCCATATTACAGAGACTTTTAGCTATACCTTCTCATCATTACTCACTTCCCACCTCTATTTTACTTGGCTATCTGTCATTTCTTTGTGTCCTCATTGAATACATGAGGGTTTCAAGTTTCAACCTCACATTCTTGGTTCATTCCACATCTTTGTGAAAACACAAACTGCATTCTCTTTACTAATGTAACCAAAAGTAGATCTCACTCACATATCACACATTGTTTTGTTAACAAATTTTATAGAGAAATGTAATTGGAAGCACACAAACCATTCCAATATGTGAAAATGACATGGAGTATGTGCAATTATAGTGTTATGTGGCACACAATAGATCACTATGATGTTTTTATGTGCAAATGGTGTCATACCACATAGCAAAGGGAACATTAAAAGGAAACAAACATAAAGAGAAACAAGGATAACATAACCAAGGCTCTTTTGTTGTTGATTCCAAACTTCACAGCGTGGGAAATAGATAAGTAAAAATCCAACAAATAGTAGTTTAGCTACCCATTTCATCTAAGTCTGGATCATCTTGCTTTACTACAAAAAGAATTATAACAAAGTTGAAAAAGCTTCCCATTCCCAAAGTGTGGGAGGGGTTGCACCCTTTGGCAACAAAATAAAATGCCATATATAGCAATAAAACAAGGTTTGATTTCAATCCCACTAATGATGGATCGAAGGTTGGGAGACTAGAAATTGTCAAGATACAAAAAAAATATTTTGATTGCATCAAGCTTTTTACACCATATCCTTCGAAGATCCACATTATCCCAAATGTACTTTCTACACCTCTTTGGTGCTTTCTTGAGTATGCATCATCAAAAGAAGAGGCATCTTCCATCTGGCATTTTCCATTCATGTCCTAGATTCCATAAGCAATAAGACCAACCTAAAGGACTAAAGTTGCAAAAAGAATAAAAACCCCTTTCCAAAACGCAACGATATCAATGGTCAATTTCAGTATTGTAAGCTTGCATGCACCTACTAGAGGAAATTATTGAAACTAGACATTGGAGGTCATGGCAACTTATCCTTACCACACATGACAAAAGTGGACAACATGTATCAATCATGCATTCCCAACTGTCCATGAGCTTGGAGGGAGAAAAAAAGCTAAGGCACAAATGTGTTGTTAACATTATCAAACATTTCCAAAAAAAAGGAAGTTTGTTGGTATGTAAGAGATGATATGAACTCTAGGAAGCCAAGTCACAAAACATCAAGGGATCCTAATATGCTTTAAAACCTCTATGCATAGTGAAACAACTGATGAGGGTGTTGAAATAGTCCACAACAACAAAATGTTTTACCAATTGTAAATGCTAAAAAAACTAGATAGGTTAGTTAGATTTGGAACATATGCAAAGGTATTGTGGGTCCTTTTTTGGGGGGGTAAGAAATGGGATGGATGGATACTTACCTTGATCAAGTTGGATGGCTTTAACTAGCTACACATGTGAGATATGTCTCTCCACTAAGAACTTGAACCCAACTTCAATCTTTGCATCAAGAAAAACTTGATTGTCATCATCATGTTTACACCACAAAATGCGAGAACTTTGGCTCCAAGGCACGAAATCCTTGTACAAATCCACTATTGCCACTACTGCATACACTTACTCTAGAAATAACTACAAACCAAACAAAACAACAAAGCGAAAGAAAAGAAGGCTTTGATTTTAAACCTTAAACCTCACAAAAAGAGCACTTAGATGCTTAAAGCTCATACCTTCAACTTTGTCAGACTTCTAACCTGACATAATGACCTTGACTTCAAACCTTTGAACTTCAACCTCACACTTTCAACTTGAGACCTTCGACCTCATAGAGAGCAACAAAGGACACTGCTACTCAGAAGGTGTTTGAAACAACTCAAGCTACAAAAGAAAAAGTTGGTCAAGTCAAGAATCGTGCTTCCTCAACCTTGGGAGCATCAGATGAGAAGCCACACAAGGATGATGAAGCTAGATCACTAAACCCTAAATGCCACAAGCTCCATCTCGATCTAACCCTAACCCTAATCCCTAACCAATCATATGCCAAAATGCACTAGTTATGTGTTGAATATGCATATGCATATTCATATTATGCATATCCAGGCATATCCATCCATGAGTGCCCAAATGTGCATACTGGTATGGGCAATTCTTGCCCAGATTTGGATGAGCACCAGTTATTGCATGACCGTTTTATGCTAGATATGTATAAAGATGAATATTTGAAAAAAACCAAATTCCAGATATGACTATATGCGTATCTAGGTACATCCGGGTTCATATCCAGAATTTTTGATATATCTGGGCAACACTGGTTTATACCTACCTCACTGGGGAAAACCATTGGGGCCAATACCAGGACCAGGTGAGATGAAAGTGTCAAAATTGATTAAATACCAATACCAAGCTGGTATGGAAGTACTCAATACAATACACAACAGGTATGTGAAAAGGGAAATATTAGTACAACACCTGCAATATTAACTTGTTTGGAATGGGTATTAGAAATTGCATCAAACCCTTGGCAAGTATCAATCTGGGTATCAGAGTTGATAACTACAATTAGAAAATAATCGGATACTCAATTCTGATATACAATTGTAGTTATCAAATAATAAAATACCCAATTATTATATATCACCACAATTTTTCATTTTTTGAATAAAGTGAAATAACAACTTAGAAAAACCTCCAATTCTTTCAGGAAACTGGATGATTCTTTGAGGTTTTGCAATACCAGAATTGATGACTCTTTCATTCTAAAATTTTCAAATGCATGGAACCTGGGATTATTTACAAAAGCAAAGAACCACCCCCACACTGATAATGACTAATAGCCCCCCAAAACTCTAAAGAACACAAACCGATTCACAATAATGTAACCTAGGGTCAGTTTCCACATTGAAAATTCGAATAATTATTTCTTTTCAAAAAATGATTTTTTAAAAATAAATTGAAATTATAATTTTTTCCATCATCTACTTATGATATTGTGATATGAGTAGTGAAATTATTCAAGGTGCAGCCTATGATAATCATGATGATTTTCAACATGTCAACTTCACATTTTCACAAAATTTCATTTCACTATTTTGGGGATTATTTAATGATGAAACTGCCCTTAGGGTACGGTAGGTTGTTGTAATTCACATTGGACCAAATATAAAAACTGTGACCCGTTCAAATATTAAGTTTCTAATTCCAGCTACTGGCTATAATTTAAGCCATGCTATACAAGGAATTCTACAACTCACTCAAGGATTAAAACACATTTACTATCTCTATATACATGGGTGACTCTAACCCTAACTGCTAAATAGCTTAATTCACAGGTTAAACTTATTAGTGGTGCTAATTAGCAGGCCATGGCATCAAGTTCTGCCCGAGCTTTTGCTTTTGGCCAAAATTCCACCAAATGGCAATTTTTTAGTATTTTCTGAGTCACGCAATATTGATAAAATAATTATCAGATTCTATCCTATGTTCCAGCAGGTAGCCAAAAATCATAGAAGGATGCTAGATTTTGTTTTTCTTTCATATTTTCTTATTGCCAAATCTGGCTAAATCATCTTATGATGATCAACACTTTGACGATGTCACAAAGTTGAGGGAAAAGTTTTTTTTATAAAAAAGTCTGGGCTTTGTGCCACCTTACATATGGCAAGTTCATAGTACATACCAGCAAGAGTTAAAATAGGAAAGTCCCCCAAAAATGTACTCACAATTCACAACAGCACCTAGTAAACATTCATCAAAATGTAGGGCCAAAATGAACTCTTCTGCATCATTTCAGAGTCAGGGAACCAGCAAATTTAGTTAACATAGGAAAATGTTGCATGATAAACCCAAAAAATGAAACTCACAGTTCACATCAGCACCTGGTGAAAATTTCTCAAAATGTCCGACCACAAAATGATCTCTGCATACTTCCAGAATCGGCACCAGACTTGAAATAGGAGATGTTCCATGAAGCTCCCAAAATATGGAACTCTCAGTTCACAATAGGTAACACCTTGTATCAAAAAATGGGCTAAGGTATCAGTGGGCTAAGGTTCAGTGGGGCTGAGGTCGGCATTTTGCTCTGGCAGGCAGGCATTTTGATTTTTCTATTGCTGTCTGGTATAGATTCCCAGAGAAGACATGGAAATTAATACATTCTTTAATAATTTTCTGCCGCAATTGCTCAACGCTCGGATGTTACCCAAGAGGTGTGGAGCATTCCTGAAATAAAGGGCAGCTCGCCCACCGGCCCACCCAAGGTGGAAAACAATCAAACGGCTGCTGCTGATGGCAATAAAAGTAAGTTGGTGAAAACCAAAGGACCCTTCACCTATAAAGTCATATATGTATGTGTAACTGAATGAATAAACTCAAAGGTTATAATAATAATAACCTTCCAAACCATATCAATGCAACAACAACTGAGTGTCAAACCTTCCATTAATGAATGATACGCTATGGTGAAGCTTTCCTCAGCTTGTACTTAAACTAGACTCAGCTAACTTAACCATTGAGTGCAGGTGGAGCTTCACAATATATATATATTATGTACTCACACTACTTCCATGCTGCCCATGCAACAGAAACTTGGACAGAAGCTTTAAGCAGCTGCAGTTGCAGCAAAAAAATTGGCTACTTACACACAAGTATTAACAGGCTGTTGCAAAACAGTAGTGTGTGTCTGCAGGCTAAAATTCTGAAATTTTGTTTTGCTCCTTCTTCCTCCTGCTGCTGCTGCTGCTGCTGCTGAAGTCTGGCAATCCTTGTCAGGTCTAGATGATGAGAAGAATCCACTAATAATTATTAAACTATTTCCTTTTTTTATTAAAAAAATAATTAAATAAAGGGTGTAATCTTTGTCAGTAGAAATCCCACTTCACTCTGGCTTAAGGAGCTGATCCAGAACTCTGGATCTGCTGCATGTTACAAATGGGGTCCTGGCTTCAACCATAAATAAATAAAAATTGGTACATTTTAATTGTCAGGAATCAAAACAAAAAAGTTTTTTAAACTAGTGATTTTCAAATGCTCATATCCAATTGCAATTCTTGTCAGATCATCTTCAGCTTTCCACCTGTTTGAAAAACCCCATTTAACAAATTGCATCCTTTATGTTCTCAGAGCTGTCATGCTCACCCATTCCTTTTGCATATAAGATAGACTAATTTATTAATAACTAGTGACAGTCCTAGTTTCCTACAACATTTTCTCTTTTTTAACCATGGTCTGATCAGAACTTGCTATTCCTGACCTAATCAGCAACTTGAGTAAGAAGAAGTGGGTGGAAGGTTCTGAGCATGTTTTTTTACACTTCTGTAATTCAATTATATAACTCTGTAGTACTTTGTTTTTTTTTTTTCAAAAAACACACATGATTATGAAGCTAAATGATAAATCTAAGTAGTGGATCACCTGAAGCCTGCAGGAGAGGAAGAAGGGCTGACCAGTAGCAAATTGCAACCTTGCAGGTATTATTAGTCTTGTACTACATCCTGATTCTTGATGGATTGTGTTTACAGTGTTGGGGTGGGTCGGGTCAGTCATCAAAGACTTTTTCTCTCAACAACATTCTCATTTTGGGTTTAAGGTAATTTGGCTGCAGATGTGATCTGTCAAGGAGGATACCTAGGATTCTAACCATTCTTCTTTCTTTTCTTTTCTTTTCCAGTTTGGTGATGTAGGTAGCTGAAGTGCTGATAGTCCATATAAAAAAATTTAGCCGAATTTGGCTGTAAACAAGATACAGAAGTAAAATCATTAATTTGCATAGTTGCAAATCTGGAAATTTCTATTATTTTTTTTCTTTGAAATCTGGCACTGAGACATCTTTAAAACCCACTTTTTTGTGCATTTTCTGTTTAAAATTTCGCCAAAAAAGGAAATTTCTGATTATCACTAGTCAGAAAACACACAAATTTCCTTGCTGTTTTAGGATTATTATTTTTAATTAATAACCTACAGATAAGGCACATTGTATAGATATATATCTTAGGAAGAGATCAACACACACCCAGTGCATGAGCCTTTACCCATCTCTACCACAACCAAAATAAGAAATTCTCCTCGAGAGGAAGAACTAGCCAACAGGAACACTGGTACCAACTACCAAGCTCCTCTGAGAACTGGAATCTGAATCAGACTACCTATTGAGAAGTCCTCCATTATATATGTTCCAATTCTCTTTGCAACCAATAATATTTCTTTGAAAGATGTAAACAAAAAGAGGTCGTAATTTAACATTTTTCATTGCAACACATTTTTAATGTGTTTTATAAATATTTGGAGAAGGGTTTTTTTAATAGAAATGTGCAATTAAAAGTGGATAACATCTTAAATTGTGAATTGTGATAATGTTGTGAAATTGGTGCACATATCAACAATTTGATTGTCAATTGAAATACATTTTAATTTGCAATAGTGTGCCATAAACATTGCAATGTCAAAAAAAAGACTAAAAAATATTAGTCTTAATGAGAATTTGTTCATAAAACTTTGCACATACAAAGAAACCACCATAATGAATAATCTCCCAATCAAAAATTTCCATTTGTCATAAAGTTAAGAACTTTATATTAAATAACACAGAAACATTTGGTAGTACATTATGTTATTGTAATGTTGATCATTATAATATTTTTAAATTGTAAAATGTTCTTCCATTAAAAATGTAATTGGGTTGAATATTGTTTTTATCATTCTACAAAAGTAAAGTTGAATTTTTAAATTAATAAAAAATGATATTTTGTTGTTTAAATAATATTTATAAAATTATTGATGCACACTTACATAAAGATACAATTATGAATCAATTTTATATTCATGGTTTATATAATTGATCTTAATTTTAAAACCCAAATCAATTTAATAATTTTTTTAAAAAACTCAAAATGAGTGAAATTTTATGTGTTACTACTTTTGATCTTATATGTACTTTTAGTTTTGACACAAAGTGTATACATCATACCATGGATTTCTAAATGCTTTTGTCAAAAAAAAAGACAAAATTTTATCAGGAAAAAAAAATCATCGGTTCCAATTATTGGACTAAATGTTCTCAAACAAAAAATGCTAAAATACTTTATAAATATAAAAAATACAATTTGGGCAAATGGGTTGCAACATATTTTTTCACCTTCTTGGATAAGGATGAAGGTATGAAATTATTACAACTTCCAATTTCTCAGTACAAATGAGACTAAAGGTGAAATTTGTGAAACAAGTCAAGGCAGAGGAATATTGTGCAGCTAATAGGGTGGGTCACACACCAAAATGTCACACAAACACTAAATTTTATAGTGTTGGGTTGAAAATTCTCTAGGGATCTACTCTTAAGATACCAAACTTGACATATGGAACCCACCTTGGAAAATCAGGTCTGCCCTACGTCATGGGGAAAAGGCTTTCAAGCACAACAATTAAGGCTAGCCTCAATGTCTCAATCCATAAACATGTAGTATGGATCTCTCGGCAAGGATGAACACTTATCCCTTAATATTATTTAAGTATGGATTTTTTGTTTCATATCAGATCAAAATGTTCAGGATTTTGGCTCAAAATTCTGTAAAAGTCAGCTTTTGTGTGTTTTGTACACGTACTATGCAATACTAAAGGTATCTGCAAAACATCAGTTTTACTTGGGAGCCAAACCCTGTGTTTGCCCAAGAATCATTAGAATTATAATAGTTGTAATTAATAATTTGCATGAAAATTGCAACAAACCCAGGTACTGTTTTCTTTTCTTCCTTCTAATTCTTCATGTGAGCCTATAGAGACTTCAAATACCACATTTTATTATGCCTTTGCCATTTCTTCAATAGAACCGGACTAAGAAAATATTGTCTATTCTCAAGAACCCGACAAGATGTCACCATTTAAGATAAGGACAATTCATTCCATGTGATGTACATACTGGCCCACAATATATGAGCTGGTCCAGTGAGTTTGTCCATGATAAATTAGTTTTTGCCGTAAATTGCCAATTTGGGTTTGGACATGAGAAAGTCACAAAATTACAACACCATTCATCTAGGCACTTGTTAGCCTACACAATACTGACAAAAATGCACCCATCAGGTCTGACAGGTTTTCAGCTGACATTCAACATGCTAAGCCCGAAACGAGCCTGCTTCTCTTGCCTGCCTGCCTGCCTGCCTTCCTTGCTTGCTTCTGTGCTTCGGATTTGGTTGTCGTTCAACAACTGACCATGCATAATTTTGTTGATTGTTATGTATTATGGAGCATGCTAGGACAGAGCCATTGTGCCCAGCAAGGTGCCTGTGAGGAATTTGGGCAAGCCCAGTAGTAGGAGGGTGAGACTGAATTTTTGGAATGGTCAGCAAAACAGGCACAATGAGTTGTACCCAGCACCCTCCGTTACATAATGGTTTCCATGGATTTACACAATACTATTTGTGTGGATTTACACAATTGTCATGTGGATTCTGCAGAATGGTCTCATAGATGATAAGTCTTGGTACACCTGCCCAATTTTAGGTCTGGTAGAACCCCCATTGTGCCTTGAAAGGGGGCTACAACAATGCGGAAAAGACCATATGGAAACTATTATGCGTGGAGATTTTGCAGCCTTACATATTTGTTATTCTTTGATGCCAAGGCACATGGTCAGCTTGTCAGTTGGAGCACATCCCCTCCTCCCCCTCCAGCGAGGGTGAACCAGTGCCGGCCAGTGCACCATGCAGTATGTGAAGAGGAAACACTTTTTTTTGGCTGAATTGCTCTCCCATATAGCTAACCACAGTGGTTAATGATGTATTAATGTATTATCTATCCACAATATGTATCTATCAGCCACAGTGAACCAGCACCCACCAGCGCACCATGAAGGATGAATGGTAAGTGGTCAGAAAACAGTTTTCTGTTGGGTTCTAGTTCTCTAGCTAACCGTGGTGCTTAGCTCAGTTACTTTTTTCTCTACCTACCTACTATCAACTCACAAGCAGGTTGTTAGTAGGTAGGTAGTAAAAACAGCCCTTACTATGTATAAACCATCTACTTACCAGAAGTTGCCTATTTTTCCTACCTATGTGCCTGTATATGAGACCTATTTCTTGCAGAATTGGTTACCAAGATGAAACCAAATATTAACTCAGTTGAGTTTCATCCACAACTGAGTAATAACGGACATCCAGTGGATGGTGCGCTGGTGGGTGCTGGATCACTGTGGCCGTATATATCTACTTAGTAGCCATCAAGTTCCCTTACCTATTTACTTACCTGCCTAGGAATTGGGAACCACTTGCATTCCCAACCTTTTTATGTGTGATAATTGCCCACTTACATAGGTAGGTAATGCCTACTAATGTCAGCTGGAAGTAAGAAGGTTTACAAGATGGGTCCCTATGATTACCAACATGGAACCAAGGGTTACTAGTAGGGTTATGTGATCTCCTCCCCCATGTCTTCCCTCCCACCTCTGGCCCCCACAAGATTTACAATACTGTGTACTGCACGTGACCACCACGGTCTTTTCTCACAAACCCATTTACCATGCAAGAAGAACAAGAATGAAGAATTTGATGCAAACTCCCTTTAGGTAACTTGTGCAATCATGGATGCAACAAAAGAAATAGAGATGTCATATTGGGTGAGGTTGTCCAATATTTATTTTTCTGTCAGTTTAACATTTGTGACTTCAAAACTGGAACAGAAACATGTCTAGCACAAAGCAAGGAGATGGGGTTTAGGGTTTAAAGTTGTAACCTTAAAGACTTAGGGTTTTTCAGGTTTAGTAGCCTGCCATACAAATTCATTGGTCACATGCTTTGATTTTCAACACTTCCAAGTTGCAATAACCTACCAGCTAGCAAGTATCCAACATCGCTGATTTGGTTTGAGTTAAGTTAGTTACTCCTTGGACCACAGATCTTTGCTCCACTCCCCTGCATCAAAAGATTCTAGCACAAAGCCAGGAGAGATGCAGATTCTACCTCCATGAGGCTTTGGGACCCAGACAAGGTAATTAAGGGCAAGCGCTATACAGGGTTAGAAAATGTGTAAGTTAGTTTGCCAGCTTGAAGTGCCAGGCATAGTAGACAATGTCAACAAGTAAGGAATCTACCAGTTAAAGAAGGGGGACAGGTTTGAGTGGGGGAATAAAAGGAGAGAGAGAGTAGAGAACTTGGGAGTGGGGACCCACTTAAGTACTTCCAAATTTCATTTACTCAAATAGCCCCTATACACATGCCAATCCACCTTGGGTTGATTAATGATTCTAGTTGAACTAGCACCTTTCAACTAGCAGCAGAGCCAAAACCCCAAAGTTTCTTCAGTTGCAACTTGCTTCTCAAAATTATAAAATGTACCGTCGTTATGCAGCCCTCACAACTAGGGCAAGAACTGCTAGAGCAATGGCCCTTAACATCATCATGAGCTCACGCCCTACTGATACATACCTGCAAGTAGGTACCTATCGCACTGGCAATGTTGCGTTCATTCACACATAGTAAGAGTTAGCAGCGCATACTTGCATACTTGGTTCTGCTGGTAGTCGGCGGTTTTGGAATCATGATAGTGCTCAGTGTTATCAGTGCTTTATCTCTATGAAGCTCTCTTGTGCATGAAGCTCTCTTGCATTCCTCTCTATGAAACTCTCTTGGCCTCCTTTTGCACTTTTCTTTGAAGCTCTTTCATGCACCTCTTTTACATTCTCTCACAATCCTCTTTGAAATTCTATTGCAATATTCTTCAATCCTTTCTTGCACTTTTCTCTAACAAGTCTTTTTTCTACATCTTTTTTTTATATAATTGTATGTTTACAATTGTTACATCCACATTCCTTTTTACAAGATTGTTGCATGCACTCTCCTTTCTATAAGGTTTCTTTCTTTTCTAAAGCTTATTTCAAGTTTTGTTGATGGTTTTGAAGTTTTTTGTTTAGTTAATTTAGTTTACTTAGTTTTCTTTTGTTGTCAAATCTCTCTTTATAAAATTGTTTCTTCTTTTATTTTTATGTTTTCTTTAGATTCGTTTTGTCTCCTTAATAATTTTACTTGTGTATTATGTGTAGGTCTCCTCCAAAGCTTTCTCCTTGAAGTTGTTACATTTTTCCTTGCATTGCATTTTTTGGTCGGAGCATTTGTTGGGGTTCTTTGGTTTTCAATTTTGTCTACATTTTTTTTGTTTACACATTGAAGGTTTCTTTGCAAGTTCAATCTCATTTTTCTTTTGCAAATTGGTTTTCCAAATTTGTCACATTCCAAGCTTTTTGTAGAATAAAAATTTGTAGAAGGCTTTTGTTGCAACTCATTGTTGACATTTTCTCTTCTATTTATTTGATTGCTTTATTGTTGTTTGTTACATGTTCAACTATGTTCTATTGTTATAGGTTGATGTGTCACAATCTTAACTTGGGTATAGGGCTAACTCCTAGGAGGAGCAACAAAATGTCTTCCAAAGATGAAAGAAACACAAGGCTTCATTTGGAATCAAGTTGTGAAAAGGACCAAGATATGGAATGAACACAAGGGAACACAAACACACTCCTACATAAAGTGGAAACATGTAAGAATAAAGGAGAGGAACTTTCAAGATTCCCAAGTTCAACTACAAAAGTTGGAAGACCTTAAGTGTTTTGAAATTTTGGAACAAGATTTCAAAGACCAAAATGTGTCCAAATTGGGCCCTTTTTATACTATTGAAAAGGTCTTGAAAAATGAACAACTAAAGTGATATCACATTCCCAATTTGAAATATTGAAACAAAAGTTATGGCCTTTTGAAAAATCATGAGTCAAATTTCCAAAATGATTCATCATAGTTAAAATTTGCAACAAAAGAATAAAATCAACTCCATTTCAAGAGTTTAATATGATGTTGAAAAAGTCTTTTCTAGGGCTACAATTCTTCTTTTGAGAATTTTCCAATAAAATTAATTAAAATAGAATACTATGAACCCCCAATTGTTGAAACTTGTAACTTAGACTTATGTTTTGGAATTTGGGGAAGAATTGGACATCATTTGGATGAAAATTCCTTCAAGGTGTTGTAAAGCATACTAAACTTAATGAAAATAATGGTGAATTCTCCCCCAATTAGTTCAAGTCAAGCACATTTCTTGTGAATGTGATTATTCATTACTTGTTATTGTTCTAACCAAATCCATTTAGGTGTTGTAGATTTTTTAATAATTACTTTGAAATATTCAAATTGCTTGGGTTCTTAAATATTCATGTGTTTTCGCTCCAAAACTAAGTTAGTTACACGTATTTTATCAATTAAATTTACTAAAATTTGACTTCCTTTTTACATCACCTTTGCTACAAATGTAATTATAGCAAAAGGAACCAAAACAGTTATTAAAAAACAATGAATGTTTTTTATTACCTTGGAAAACCACCATTAATTGTATTTAATGAATTATATTGTTCATCATTCAGAATTGTGTTTGTTTATTCATGAATTTAAAATCATTTCATTATGTTTAGAAATTTTTTTGTCATTTGCAAAACATTTGTTGAATGCACTACAATAAAAATTGTCCTTATACGCCAAGTGATTTCACTAGATTTTGAAAGAATTCATTAGTATTAGTAAATTGGGGCTAGTTAGAAAATAGTGAATTCACTAATCTAATGAAAGGGGACTAGTGAACTACATCCACATTTTGTAATAGTGATGGGTCATTAATAGGATTTAAAAGTTTGAATGTGTTTTTCGTTACATAAACACTCACTACACGTTTTCAAATTTATTATGGGCTTTAATGTATTTCATAAAAAAGGTCATGTGCTGATCCTTTTAGATGCACATCTATTGAATCCTTTTAATGATGCTTATTTTAATTTTGAATGTCTTTAATGACTATAAAAGTTCAAAATTTATGATCATGGTTGAAATAGAATTTGTAAATTTTATTATGATGTAGGTCTTAATGCAAAAAAATCTATTTTTTATTATAGGATGAATCACGTTTGGTGTTAACATTAATATCCAAATTATTCCAAAAATTACAATTTGAATGCAATTTGGTATTTAATAAACCAATACATGTAAACCATGTAAAACATAATCTTTGGTAAAGACTCCAACCTTGGATCCTTTATTGTGATTGCACCCTCAAGTTCTTATATGCAAATGAATAACTTTGTTTGATGTTGATGTTTCCTATGATTCTTCATCCTCAATCCTTTGCATTTTGACATCTTTTTTTTATTGAATTTGGTGTTGGATGCATTGGAATGATTATTCAAATTTTCATTAGGGTGATGTTTACAACTTCACATTGCACAAACTAAATAAAAGTTCATGGATGTGGAACTAAAGGTGTCAAAGGAATCTAATAACTACCTAAAACATTATTAAAAAACAAATCACTGTTGATTCTTGCTACATTTGCTTGTAGTCCATTTTCATCCTTTTCTTTTTCCTTCACCAAGTCAAATCTATCATTTCTTTTGCATTTTTATCATTTCATTCATGAGATTGCAATTGTGAAATAAATTGAAAACTAACCAATTTTCCATGAATTGAAAAATGACATTGTAAATGTTTTTGTTAAAAAATTTGAAGGAAATGTAATATAATGTTACATCATGGGTTCATCAACTGGTAATCTTAATTGTGTCATGTTCTAAACATATAATCAAAGATTTTCTTGAACTTTTTAACAATTGATCCCCATTTGCCTTTACATGTTAAGCCATTTCTTATGTGTTGCAATATGCTCGTGAGTCCAAATGGGCCATTAAGAACTCACCCTCCCCCTTAGGTGAATTTTTATTCTATATTTATTTTCGAAATATTATTGATTTTTTAAATTATCAAAAAAAATAATATTATTACATAATTTTTTGTGCAAAACATATGTCATTTTCAAATCTTTTCATGAAGTCAAAAATATATATCTTTAAAAATATTACTTATAAGTATTTCAACATGCTTTTGGATTTCTTTATTCATTATATTGATTTTTCATTTTTAAGATATGTCTACCAACATTTTGAAAATAACATTATATTAAAAAATTATATTTGTAGTTTTTTTTTCTCAATTTTCTTTTTTTTAAAAGTGGTTACAATTGCTTATGTACATGTAATCAAAATTGCAACGTTGTTGTTTTTTGCCTTGATGAGGGTGGTGTTTGATGTTGTGCTTTAAATTCAACTATCTTGGTTTTCTTGTATGCACTTCAATGGTTGAATCAAAGTTTTGATTGAAATAGTTTTTTTTTTTAAAACTTTATTTCTTCACTCAAAAACCTTTGGCAATATTAGTTTGCAAATCTACATTGGAAATCAATCCAAAAGAAGTTACTTCCATTTCTTTCCAAATGATGTACAAAAAATTACATGGTACACTTTAATGAAGTAAATATAGTTTATAATTGATTAAAATGTAAATAGGGTACTTAAATTTTTTATAACAAAAATATTTTTTAATATTTTTAAAATATTTTCAATTTTAATAAAAAAAAATCTTAATATTCTATGATTTCATAGCATACCAAAAAGTACCCCTTATTTCACATGTTTCATAAAATATACAAAAAAAAATTTCCCCTAACAATCAATTTATATTTTTTTTTGCAATTTTTAAAACTTGAAATTATTTGATTTGTATTACAAATTTAAAAACTTATTTATGTTTGGTATACAAGTTCAAAGCTTGAAATTGAAAATTTATTTTTAAATGAATATGGATTATACACAAGCATTGAACTTACTTTCTTCATCAAACCATTTAGTGTGATTGTTGAAGCTTAATAGCATTGTCCCAAACAAGTCCATGGAACAAATTTGTGGAGTTTTTTTTCCATTTGATTGATTGGAAGGGAAGTGGGAACAATCGTGATGGTGGTTGTAAGATTACAGATTTGCCAACTAGAATTCCATTTTAGGGGGAAGGCTACAAAGTAAAAAACAAACATCAAAATATGGAAAATCGTTTAAGAATGGACTACCCATTGGAAGGTAGTCCTATTTTTAGACAAGAAATCTAAAAACACATTTGAAAATGCAATTCCTTGAAAAATTAAAAATTAGAATTGGAAGGTTAGAATGCAATTATTTAGTCTTCAGACAATACCTCTGTCAGAAAAAATACATCATTAATGAGCTACCTTCATTTTTTGTAGTTGCTACCTTTTGCTACAACTACTATCTTAATGTCATTACTATTCAATTATTGATTTTGAGCGAGCATTCCAAAAAATCAAAGATGAATAGAAAACTTAACTAAACTTAAAATTATAATATTCTCTATCAAACTAATACCAACTACTTTCATCACATCCAAAAAAGTCAACACAAAACCAAACAAGAAAAATAAATGTGACACAACCTTTCATCTCCCATTCCATTATTTCTTCACACAAGTATAATTTTCCCCTTCCCTTACTTTCTTCTATGTTTCCTATAAACCTCATAAGAACAACATACATGAAAAGATAATGAACATGAGGAAAGGTCAAAGAGTAAAAGAATGAACCCACAAAGTTCCACTTCACAAGTCAAACACCTCATCCCCTCCTACATTTAAACCTTCATCCAAATCTTCACATCTTTTAGTTGATTGGAAAACTCATGTCAATCACCTTGTCCTTAAGGATTAATTACCAAGTAATTTCATACCTCAATAACTAAGGAATAGTAAATGAGAACCTATTGCTAATAATTAGATAATTATTAAAATATCCATTAAGCTAATTAAAGTAAGAGAATTACCTTTTAATTTGAATAGTTTTTAATGGAATTCTACTCTAAAGTGAACTTTAGATTATTCTACCCCAAAGGTAATTCACTAACAATACTATCATTCAGTAACATTTCCATTCTAAAATTGACCTTCATTATTTTTCCATGTGACAATAATTACCATCAATTAACAATGACCGACACAATGACAAGACAATAGGAAGGGAGAAAAGAGTTGTGTATAATCAAATTATAAGGCAGGTTTAGGACCTTTTACATAACACTAAACTTTATATTTTGTAAATCTATGATTTCAAAAGATTTTTTGCTATCAAACATTTGCTTGAACAGTGCATTAACATAATGTGCTAGCAAGCCATCCACCTCAAATTTTATGTCATTTAACATTTCATACATGAATGGTGTGTCATTTGTTGAGTTTGCAACATTGCATTGCCACTATCTTGCTTGTAGGTGTGAAGTTTGCTTGACTAATTTAAATCACTTTGGGTAACCCAACACCTACAATAATACCATGGTAAAAAAAAATGTTTGTTGATTAATAAGTTTTGACCTATTTATCAATTCTTATTAATAATTTTTTAGCTAGTTATTGATTTTTTGAATCATTCATTAAGTTATTAATTATTTAATATTGAAATTTCAAAAAATTAATAATCTACATGCATGACTTGATGATGATATGGGTAGGTTATCCATCTTAAACACTAATGTGAATTATTTTAAATAATATTAATAGCGATTTTTCAATTTTAAATACTTACAACTAGCTAATAATCAACAAAATAACAAGTGGTTATCAATCAATTATTTGATAACCTACCCAACAACCAATTTTTTATATATTGCTATTAATCATTTGTGTGGTCCCAAGAAAACATTTCAAAAAAAAAACTTACGAAATGATTATTTCAATAACTAACCAACATTGGTAAAACCTTAGTTTATTTTGGGTTGCTTTTAAACATTATAGATATCATGTCTTAAAAATAAATTATGGACTCCAAATTAGAAAATAACATATCTTGGTTAAATATTGCCACTAAGTGGCCTCACTCAAAAAGGCTAAAAGTATTGGTCTAGGTGAATGCCAATGTTGTTTTTACTCAAGCACCTACTTTGAGTTTTGGATGTGTGCCTAAAAGAATTCAAGTCCACAAGATGTGTTCATTTGAAAAGACTTTAGTTTTGGGATGTGTAAAAATATACAAGGACATATTTGCAAAACATTATGCATTCTACTCGAATATATAGCAATTAGTATACAAACTTGAGATCTATCATGTTTTTTAACCAACCTTTTTTTGTTGGCTATATATATAGTCAAAAAAATTATATTAAAAAATTTTAATATTAGAATCAAGTTTTTTTTGAGATTTTCAATTATAAAACTTCAACCAAAAGTTAAGAAAGATGTGTTCGACTTCTATACATGGTTCAAATATGTAACCAAACATTTAGAAAGATCTTTTTTAAATTTTATTTTCAAATTTAGTTTGTAGCCAAATTTGGCTAAATTGTTATGTGGATCATTGCCACTTTGGCTAGGTCACAAAATTGACAAAAAAAGACATTATTTCTACCACATTGATACAATCAAGCCACAAATGATGTACACTCATATATTATTGACATTTTCACATGTATTGCACATACATACAAAGTTCAAACCGTAGAACATGCATGATTAATCAAATATAAGTAAAAAATACAACATTGAAAATTTTCAAAAAATCCAAGAACAAGAATCATGTTTAGAAATTAAAGAATGTAGAACTTACATCTAATGAAATTAGATTATTCAAAGGCCTATTGGAACACAAAAGATGAGTTACACATTATTTTTAAACTCTATATCCACTTTTTACCCCCAACAAGGGGTATATGATCGAGGTTACTCACACCTTGTGCTATAAAATTATATACCTAGACCTTAACCTCATGGAAATTTTGGAGTGTTAATATACACTTACCTAATGAGTAAATAAATTGAATATATCTATACACCCTTATCCAATGATATATCAACACAACCATCAAATTGAGGATATACTTGCACAACATTGGTTTGAACTTTCCTTTAAAACCATAACTTAAGGTTCATTTCAAAATCAAGAAATCAACAACACTATTTTGAACTCAATTGAATACATTAATATGCTAGTTTCACAAGCAAACGTCATTTTGTCCTAGTTTTGACACCAACTTTTTTTCATTGATACAGTTCAATAGCATGAAACAATTTTTCCAATTTTCTACCAGGCATTCACTAGCCCTCAAATTGACACAGTTGTTTTGAGGCAAGGGAAAAGAATGTATATGCCAAAATCAAATCAAAGCACATATGCATTTCCATACTTCACAATGCATGTGGTTATGATGGTATTTTAAATTATGATTTTTTTCGTTTAGCATTTTATTTATACTCGTTGCACTAATTATCTTGAACAAAACTCTTACATGTCGTTAAACTTTTTTCATATAGGATGCTTTGAAGTTCAATCTTATACATTTGTAATGGCAATCACCCTTACATATGAACACGGTTAATGTTGCTCATTTGCTTTTACACTTATTCAGATTCATAATTTTGTAGAGTTATAGTGCGAAATTAGGTCGCCACACAAAGTGGAACGCTGGCTGATCTTGAGGTTTAGATTGCCTGATCAGCCGTCATCTTATTGCGGCACCCCATTAACTACTGCATGGAGTTGCATGGCTTGCTTGGTATTTGCTGGTGTGTGCTGAGTGGTCCAGGAAAATTGGCGGCTGGAAATTATGAGGAGGGATGGAGCCGAATTGATGGAGAGGAGCAAGCAATGGCGGCAGACGGTGGAAGCCGGATAGAACGGAGTGGTAGGAGATTCGGGAGGTTTCAGGAGGAAGCTAACGGAAGTCTAGTGAACTTTTGGGTAGCTCTAAAAACGAGGAGGATGATCAGCTGATCAGGAGAGATTTGGGAGGAAGAAGAGGCGATCCTTGTGGACATAGCCACGAGAAGCTCTGTTAGCTAGGATAGCTTGGCTGAATGTTAGAACTTTCCGCTGAGCCTGGTAATCGGTCAAGCTACTACAGAGGAATTGGAGAGAGAGAAACTAGACAACATTGGGAATCTAGTGTTTTTTTGTGAACATTTGATGGAAAAGCAAGCTTGTGCTTTAGGGGAATGTACATAGTCTGTAATGTATTGAGAGAGTTTCCCTTACTGGCATCTGTGTGAATGGGCGAGGCAGGAGATGGATACTGTAAAACCTGCTCTGTTGTTGTGTGGAAGCAAAGCACTTGTACGTCTTTGATCTTGTAATGTTCGTCTGAAAGAGTCAATAGGCAGTTAGTGTGTTGTGTGAGATCGAAGGTCTGAATTGTGTGGAGTAGATCAGGAGAACATGGACGCCTGGGTTCGTTGAAGGCAGTTAGTGTGTTGTGTGAGATCGAAGGTCTGAACTGTGTGGAGTAGATCAGGAGAACATGGACGCCTGGGTTCGTTGAAGGCAGTTAGTGTGCTATGTGTTTTCGGACCTTCTCTTTTTTGGTTACAATACAATAATTTTTTATATATTTTATATCCAACATTTCTAGGGATGCGAACCAAATTAATCCCTCCACAACCCCTAGGTGAATAGTTTGACAAAGTTTCTAGAAAAACTTCCTACCCACAAAAAATTGGATGTTGATAACTATTAGCCATAAGAATTGGCAAAATTTGTGAAATGAGTAACAAAACTTGATATTTTTTACCATTTATGAGCACAATATGAAGAATTAAACAAAAAAACCACCCAAAATGTTAAGCCCATCACAACATCCATTTTTGTAAATTTTCACAACAATATGAGTTGGTTAAAACAACAAACTTCTCCTTGGAGTGTAGAAGGCAATGCCTAAAAACAATAAGAAACCAAGCACGGCCTCCACCCTTGAAAAAAGGAAAGAGACAAAGTTTATAATTAGACCCATGCAAGTCGCTTGTTGTTTCTTTCTAATTACCCAAAAAGGGTGGTGGCTAGGTCCACCATTAAAAATACCCCAAAAAGTTCTAAGGTTACAAAGAAACCCTTGTTTTCACATGTGTGAAAAGACCTTGGCATCCCAACTTTTTGACTAATTGAAAATCATAAACTAGCATGTGGCTTTTTGTCATTGGGTGGTTTTTGGACCCTTCAAAGGTAGGGGTTTGGTTTCACCCCGACATGTGCAAGGGCCAAAGATCAACACTCCTTGACTTAGTCTTTTGTGTATTTACATTTCTATTGAAAACAAAGTAGGGTGAACTAATCGGTGTTTAAACATCGAGTAGTAGTAACTAAATGTGCCAACTTTTTTAGGTGTAGTTGGTCAACAATTGTGCCCAATCACACCAATGCTCATGTGTGTGTTTAAGATTGAACACCTAAATTTTTTAAATGATTGTTTGAATTTTTTAGAGGTATTGATCATTTTGTATTTTTGTGTGTTTGTTTATGGGTGTGTGTGAGACCCAAAAACAAATCTTGGCCTCCCTTGTGTATGGGTATGTTTGGTGATGGGTTGTCAATTGTCTTGTTTTAATGCAAACATTTGCCTTAAAATCTAATGTTGTGTATTATGGGATGGGCCTTCTAATATTTGGTTATAGGTGTATTTTTGGACCATTAAAGAAAAAAATTGGACCAAAAAAAGAAAGGTAACATTTGTTGGACCATATTTAAAAGGGGTTTGGGAACAAACTAGGTTATAGGTGTCACTTGAGGGGTTTTTTTAAATAATTCTAACAACACAAACAAATAAAGTGTTTTAATTTGAGTGTTTAGTTATCACATTAAGAGGCATGCAATAGACAAGTAATGAGCACGAGCTTGCACAAAGATGTTCAACACAAATTAAACCCCAACACAATATTGTCTTAAGATCCTACAACTCAAATAAGTAATCAAATCAACAACCCACCTTGGTCTTTCCTTATAGTTTGAGCACTTTAGGTTCCTTCCAAAATTATAGATTTTGATTCTTCCTAGAAGACAACTCATGCTAGCACTACCTCATTCATTTCCAACAACCTCATTTTTCAAATATGTTTTTTCATATTAATTAGTTTAGAAGATGACCACCAATCTTGGGAAAAAGTTTTTATGTCTTGGTATAATTATCTTTAAGAATGGAGTACAACTAGAAAATCCAAATCTAAAAGTAGAGTAGAAACAAAGTTTTTTTCCTTGATTGATGAAACAACATATAAATTAGCAAAATATAGATTTGAAAGTACATCTATCTATGAAGGAAGGTAGTTTGTTTTGTTTTGTAGTTATGAGATCCATCGAACCGGGATGCTTCAAACCGTGTTCTTGGTGTCTTTGGAAAAGCTCTCAACAAGGAGGGGTGCATGGGCTTGGTTCCATGACATTTTGACTTGTAGTGCAAAAGTTCATGAATATTGAATGATTCCTTCATTGAAAATTAAATTAAATTATAGCTGAAAATTTTGGGGGAATTGGAATGAGCCTTTAGTGTTGTTGGAAAGAACTTGATGAATAGGATTTAATGGAATTTATTTGGTAAGATTTGGATTCAAAATGTGGGAGATATTGATTTTTAAATGATTTTTGCTGCTGAAAATTCAAATAAATTCCAAAAAACCAGGTTTTGGAAGGAAAAACCAGTTGAGAATGTGGTATCTCTTGAAGGCTTACCATTCAATTCAAGTATAATTTCCTTTCATATTCGGTTGGTCAAAAAATTGATATATACATTGCAAAACAATGTTCACATGTTGAGTTTCCTTATTTTGTAATGGGTTCACACTTGGACCAACATCATAGGCCACACTAGTCATATAGAAGAAGAACTTCCAAGGGTGAAGGTAGAACAAAAACAACGTTTTTTTGCTCGATAGAGGTATTAACATATAACTTAGCAAAAGATAGATTTAAAGGCAAATCGTATAGAAGGATAATTTTCAAGTGTGAAAGTAAGACATGTAAAACAAAAAGGGTTGAATTTGAAAGCAAAGAATGTGGGAGGCTAGTTTTCAAAAGTGAAACTAAAACATGTGAAGGAAAAAATAGGATATGTAAATAGATGCACATTTACAAAAATGAGATGGCATTACTAAACAAGGATGGATATCATAGATGAACTTTATAATGAAAAGTTTAAGAAAATTTCAGATTTCTATTGGATTTAAGAATTAGTTGTCCCACACTCTATAGTAGAAAGGCCAAAAAACCGCAAATTTCAGATTGTGCACATCAATTGCACATTGAAATTGATTACAATAACTTGCATAACATCAAATGTCAATTTAAAGTGGGAGGACTTTTGAGGACCTCCATGCTCTTTTATTCTTAGATGGTAATCTACATTATCACGTATAACAACACTATTTTGACTGAACATAGTTTCCATTTTGTTGGTCTAATTTCAAGAATTTAAGTAGGTGGATACCATGGGTGGGTGCAAGGCATACCAAGAAGGGTTAGGCCATCATGAATTCAAATGTGCCTCACAAGAAAAGAAGTGGTATGTTGGACTAACTAACATTCAATAAGGAAAACCTTCCACCACTACCTTCATCAAACAAAACACCAAGGACCCCAAAGGTTAATAAACTCTCATCAAAAAATAGCAGAGAGAAATAGACAAATCAAGCATTGGAGGAGGCCATGGATGGAATTAAAAGGGGGACATATTCAACGAAGAAGGCTACTAGACAATATTATATACCTTTTATTTCTCTTTTAGATAATTTGGATGGCAAAACAAGATCTAGGAAAATGGGGCCATTGAAAGTATTAACAAATGAAAAGGATGCAATAATAGGTGATGGATTCTACATATTTAGGAATGTGGACTATCAATAAATTCAATATAACCAAAGATGAAAGCTACAAAGATAATGTAAATTAGACAAAAACCTTTTCGATATGGAGTACAAATAACAATTGATGATATTGGTTCAAAACAAGACATCTAGAAATTAGTTTCCAATAGGTAAAAAGATTAGATGTGAATAAAACACAAGGCTTGATTATTAATTCTTGGGCTCCCTTCTACAATAACTTGCAAGTATTGTACAATAAATATGATTATTTAACAAAATATATATGAAATTATGATGAAATAGAGATCCAAATATGCAAATAATTTGGAGCAAGAATTTTAATTAACTAGAAGAAAATCTAGCAAGTGAAATTCTATTTGGCTTGTTGTATTTCCTCCTAGTGATAGTTGCAAGATTTTGAGATTTGTAATTGGCCATGTGATTACACAGAAATGATTAAGGTGATAAAAGATTCAACACAATAATGTTATATATATTATAATCACATTATATGAATTTTTTGAATAATTTTTGAATTGTCATAACATATTAGACTATTTAATAAGTACACAAAAGCCTTTAATAGTCTATCAATGAATATGGACTTCATGCACCTTCATATAATTTTTTTAGTGAAATAAAAAGTTCAATGATAATATGGTGTGATAACATTGATATTAAGGAAAAAAAATTGAGAAGATTTTAATGACCAATTTCTTTTCTATAATTTGAATTATGGTTTTTTCCCATTAAGTTTTTCATAAGGTAAAATAAGGTTGATTTTTTTTTAATAATGAAATTCTAATGATAACTTACAAAATGACTTGTGCAATTCAAAGTATCATGCCTTCACAATGCTTCTCTAGTGTTAATTTAAACAATTATGGACATATGTGTTTAAAATTTGTTACACCTTAATGTACTTTCATCCAACAAAGCCTTGACCAAATAAAATATCAGAACAAGGTTTAAAACAAGGGTGAAAATACACTATGATGACCCCCTTTGGGGCACTTTTGGGTCTAGTATTATAATACATATAATATAATTGTTCCAAAAACATGGTGCATTTAATTTTGGGTATCAATTTTTTTTTGGGCCCTAAAATAATTATTTTTACAAAACTAATGTTGAATAATATTATTTTTAAAATAAAAATAAATTTCATATCTATATTGAAGGATCCATGAATATATTTATAGTATTCATTGGTATAATAAGGCCACGACCTTGTTTTGATTACACTAATTTTAAGACTTCATTATTCATTAAAATAATCAATTTTAATGGAATTAAATAATGGCATATTTAGCTATGTTTGTCATCTTTTACGTAAATATGATTATTTGTCAAATTTCAATTTACCACACATTTATCGCATCTTGTTGAAAAAACTCATTTTTTTAGATGAAATTTTTTTAATTAATCACATGGTATCCAAATGTAATTCATATTATATGAAATGACATGGTTTAATATACCTTCAACTTTCATAAAGGTTAAAAATCATTTAAATTTTTTTTGAAGTATATTTATGCTTTTGAGTACATAGGGACACTAGATTCATTTCCACAAATATACATCAATATTCCATTTAATAAAATGAAATGAAATAATTTTTTTCCTAATTTCTTACCTAGGTTATACTCTAACATAATATGCAAAAAACAATTATGAAAATCTTCCAAAAGTTCGAGGTGGGATACACTCAAACATGCACATCCCTAGAAAGCAATACAATCACTACTACAATCCTAGGTTTTTCAAAGTATGCACATTGACTAAAAAATTGTTTTTGATCGAATAACATGTATGTTTTGATTAATCAATTTGATTATGATGACTGATTTGACCATATGTCAAATAATCATTTAGTTAAATTCAACCCTGAAAAAACCACTTTAGTCAAAAGGACTATGCTTTAATCAATAAGACCAAATACAAAAAGGTCAAATAAACAAGCTTAATCAAAATAACTATTCGTTTAGTAAAAAAATCCCCAACCCACCTACTTATCAACCTATATTTTTTCACCTATCCAACTACCCACATGGTTACTTACTTACATTTCAAATCATCTTCTTATAACCCATTTAGCCATAAGGTTTACTTGTTAGGTTTAGCCATCAAGTTAAACTTAAATTTAATGATTATGTTTAGCCATTATATTTAGTCATTAAATAATTTTAGCGATTTAGTTTATATTAACTAATAGATCATTTAATCATTATATATGTTTAACCATTAATTTTAGCCAATAGTATTAATCATTGAATACATTTTGGTATTAAATTTAACCATTGAATTTAATCAATAAATAAGTTTAGCCATTGGATTTAATCATTAAATAAATTTAGCCATTAAGTTTAACCATTGTATTTAATTGTTCAATAGGTTTAGTCATTAAGTAAAGCTATTGGATTTAGTAGTTAAATAGGTGTAACCATTAGGTTAGCCATTGAATTTAGTTATTAAATAGGTTTAGCCATTAAATTTAGCAATTGAAATTAATCATTAAATAAGTTTAATCGTTGAATTTAGCCATTAGATTTAACCAACCTTTTTTTTACAATGTTGTAACATGTGAAAATTTAAAAACTTGACAAAATTTAACATCTTTTGATGGTGTAGTCCATTGGTAAGGACATGGTTTGTTATGGTGAAGATGAGAGGTTCAATTCCTAACACTTGCAAACTATGTGTATGTCTAAAGCCTAGGGTGACTAGGTAGATTAAATAGGTTAGGCTAGGTTAAGATAGATTAGCTTAAGGTAGGCTAGGTCATCACCTACCTACCTAGATTTTTAATTTATTTATTAACCCATTGACTTATGATTTGACCAATCAAATGAAGACATGTGAGGTGTTGAAATGACCTTACAACATGTCACATTCACCACTAGTCAAAAATTTTAATCAAAAGCATCGCCTTGGGGTTGGTTAAAAGCACCACCCTAAAAAACCATCCTAGTTGTATTGGACTTGTTAAAATCAACATGTCCTAGAAAATGAAAGTGGTTTTTTGACCCCTTGTCACTTTGGGGTATTTTCTTGTTTGAAAATCTAGTTTGAAAAACTTGGAATTCTAATAGTGAATGTGACACCCCAAAGGGGAACACCGTTGTGTGCTTTCACCCGCACCTTTAAACCCTAGGACCATGGACAACAAAACACAACCTTTAAACATTTACACAACAACAGCAAATGTAAACACTAAAGAAGGGAAGGTGAAGATGATTAAAATTTAAATGAACATGCTAGTGATAATCAATAATGGGTGGGGTAATATGCAACTCCAAAGTTTTTTAACATAATATTAGTTTTTGATTCAAATGTTAATTGCAATTTTACAATTGAACAATATTTACAATAATGTTATTATGTGGATATGTTTAATAAACCTTCTGCTATGGTAGTTGAAGAAGGGGAACATGTCATCAACTTAAGTGATCCTAATGTTAAACTAAAACAAGAAATCCATGTAGTAAAGGATTTAACCCAAAAGGTTATGAGCTTCCAAATGTTGTTCTTGCTCCTCCATTTACTTGAAAGACATATCAAAAGAAAAAAACCCTTAGTAGATTATTTACAATCACATGTTGCGATTTCTACAAAATACTTAAGGATCTTTTTTAAAAAAAAACAATAACAATTGAAACCAAAAAATTCAATTGGAAGGAGGGAGAATAGAAGAGGGCTAGAATAATAATTGAAAGTTTACTTACAGCAAAATGCACAACTCAAAAAATAGTTGAAAGACACCATAAGGCATAGTTTTTGTCAAATTGGTCTATAATGTATTTAAGAAAAGCAAGTGATTTCTTTCACAATTTTTTTAAAGTAGGCTTTTGAACAAATCCATGGAATATATGGGTTGGAATTTGGGAAACACAACAACAGTTCAATGAGAAATGATACAACTAAAAAATGTCAAAATGAGGGCATGTTATAACTAGGCTACACCCTTTTGAAACATATTAACAAACAAAATAGGAGTTTGGGAGGGGGGGGGG
>Ga0209611_10001639_pt1 | contig 38616 bp, 25 predicted proteins | sample S1TSphgellanicum_3_FD_187693 | JGI IMG/M metagenome (GOLD analysis project Ga0209611, IMG submission 187693) | Host-associated microbial communities from peat moss isolated from Minnesota, USA - S1T2_Fc - Sphagnum magellanicum MG (SPAdes) (version 2) | ecosystem: Host-associated > Plants > Peat...
AAAAGCTTAATTACTGGATTTTTTTGGCTAAATTTTTGGGTGATTATTTTAATAGAATGAATCTATTTGGCAAATGCCATTTTATATTATTATGAGGGGGTGCAAAACAAAGAAAAGAAGGAAATAACTTCAAAAGCAAAAACGAGAAATGGCGAGATGATGATAGGACTTTGTCAAAAGAAAAAAAACAATGACAATTTTTTTTTTAAAATTTTTTTGGTGTGAATGGCAAAAACAAATTAGGGTATCAAAAGAAGGGGTGCTATATAACATTGCCTATTGTATGAATGGTCTTATTTTCTTGGCTTTATTAGAAAAATGATTATTAACATTGAAATAAAATAATAAAAATTGACTAACATCTATATTCAATTTGCCCCAAGTTATTAATAAATGCTAAAATTTATGGCCTTGTAGAAGCCCCAAGGCTAAAAGAAAATACCATAAAATCTAGGAGGCCAATTTGCAACTCTTGGGGCAGGTGTTCCAGCATTTAATAAAATATTGACGCTAATGTGCTAACATTTATTAGTAATTTGGGGCCAATTTACAACTCAAAAAATGCTCAAAGTTGGCCCCAAGTTTTTTTGGCCATGACTTTTATTGTCAAGTGAGCCTTAATAAATCTTGAAATAAAAATTTAATAATCTTATTAGTTTTTTTAACAAAACTTAAATAATTATTATATAAACCCAATAATGCTTATAACTAACTAACATTTAACATTTGATAAATATGAAACTTATGAATGGCTTAAACTTGGCTTGTTGAACTTTTAATCCATTAAGATAAATCACACGATTGGAATATCGCACCTGAATCTAAAATAATCAGCATTTATTTGGATAAACTTAAAATTATGTTCTTTATTTAAATCTTTCATACTCCTCTTATAAATCTTCCATTGGAATCAAAATAAAGATGATAATATTATCAATGTAACATTGGCAAAGGCAAAACCAACCAAAACCCTATCCACGACCTTTTGAAATTTTAAAAGGGCATTATTTAAACCAAATGGTAATAACCACCTTTACTACATAAAATTATTCTCATTAAAATCAACCTTTCAAACAATTGTTTTATACCTTGTCACCTTCTTTTGATGTCAACTAATGGTACCTATAACACAAATCCAAAGTATTAAACACCTTATTTTCCCTAAAGGCATTAAAGATATATTTTCTTTAAAAGCATGACATATTTGTCCAAATGCATCCATTTGTTCACCAAATGATAATCCCCACACATAAACATTTAATTTAAATGAAAAAATATATTTTTCATGAATGACATTATTGTTCTTGAAGCATGTTCACTTTTAAACAGTTACATGAACCCAACATTCAAGAACTATGTTGTTTAAGCTTGAACGAAGGGCCTCTCCACCTCACTAAAGCTTGTAAGGTTGCATAAAAACCAATTTATCATCTTTAAGTGTGAGCCTCTTATCATTTCAATTGGATTATTTTTTTCAAATTGAAGACAAAACATACAATTAATCATGTAACAACCATCTTATTTCATGCATTTCACAATTGGATTAATTTTCAGCTCCCATATTTCTATAATCACCTATATTTAGAATGACAAACTATCTTTATTTCTCAAGGTTGAGATTATGATGATTTGCCACAAATAATGTGAAATGATATCAAAATAGCATGTTGCCCTCACATCACCAACTTCCTTTCCACATGTTTTTTGGTGTTCATGATCCCATAATTACCAAGGACATATAATTCAATTTATCATAACATCACCCATTTTGTATTGACATGATCATTCCAACTATGGGTGCAAACAATAGAAATAGGGTGGGCAAATGGGTATAATTAAGCAAAACATATATATTCATTAAAGAAAAATTGTTTGCAATCAATTTTTGTAATTAAAAAATGTCATTTACATATTTTTTAGTTGCAAACAACATTGTGCAATTCAATTGCAAAGAATATTTTTAATCACAAAAATTGGTTGTAAATGATATTTTTTCTTTTACTAATTATGCCAAGCCCAAACTTAGGATCCATGTGAAGAAATTAAAATTCATAACTTTTTTCGATACGAATTTCATCCGCTTTCAAAAATATTTGACATTATAAATTTTGGCATTACGAAACTTCATGGCTTCTTTTGTTGCAACCTTAGCCTTGAGCTCGCGACCAAAGCAAAAGCTTATAGAGGTGCGACCCAATAATGAAGCTCAAGAATCACATTTCATGCTCTTGAGAGTGTAAAAGAGTGTGAGGGAATGAACACACACACTCCCAAATGGGCTCCCATTTTGGGAATTAGAATCCCGATGGATTCTTAAATTTTAGAAGGCAATTGCAAGGGTTAAAATTTATTGGATTGAAAATTTCTTTATATCATTGGAAAGTTCTTCGAACTTAAATGTTTAAAATGAGCTCACATGATGCATTTGGGTACTTAAAACATAAGTTGTGGTCAAAAGAAGGGATGTAAGTCAAACTGCCAATTTGACTCCAAATCACTAAAAGTCGAAAATCATTTTGATTTACTTACATGCAAGTGATGTGCAACATATCATTAGAAAGATCTCAACAAGGGCTACAACTTTGTTGGAAATTTCACCTTAATCAAAAGTTTTCACAATAAGTTATGGGCCTCCAAAATTGTGGTAGTCTTAATTTTGAGACTTTCAAAAATTTTGGGACTTCCAACTTAGGAATCCTAAGACAAAAATGACATTTGGGTGTAGGCATCGTGGTCAGGCACAAATAATATTATAAGGGGGAAGGTGGTGGCTTCCCCCAAGTTCAGGTTGTGGTGAGTCTTATGAATCCATGTTTACTTATGGCTCGTCTATGCACCAAAAGTGCTTTAACTATGCACTAACCAACTTGTTTTTTGTTTATGCAGGTCCATCTAAATAATTGACTTGCTTGTCACTTGTCCTAGTCCCCATCCCGGAGCTCTAGCATGCCCCTTTACCCCCGAAGTGTTGCGAATTAAGGAGCGTACCCCAACTTCTTACCTTTTCGTTATTTTCACATTTGGACTCATAGTTGAATCTATTAAGGAATTTGGGGGTGCGTCATCTTCCCTTTCATCTACATTAGGTTCCTCCAAACAAAATGAATTGGCATCCCAAATCATGTTTGGTTTCACATCTTAAAAATGCATGACACTGAGGAGAACTCAAAAACATTAATAGGATTATTAGTTGAAATCTTATTGTATTGACCACAACCAAAGGTGGTTTATCATCATGGTGGTCTATCACACATGAGTAATGTCCCAAATTTAATATTTCATTCAAAAAACATGTAGGTGACCATGGATCACCTTTGGTCATGTTAGGTTAGTCCATTTCCATGAAAGTAAATGGGCATATGAATTAACTATTGCACATCCACTTGCATTGGTTCAACAATTTAAACCCAAATATGTTACGATCATGTTAACACAATAGTTAATAATTTCCTAATGGTGGAACATTTTCGAAGAAATATGCACACAAGATCTACACATACTATAACACATGGACTCCTAAAAAAGTTATGATATGGGTCTAAAAGGTTTTGACATGTGTTAACCTATGAAAGTCCTTAACATGGCCATCTTGAAATGACTATATCCATTCACCCAATCATGTCCAAATATTGTGCCCCCAACAATGTGACATTATTAAGTAGAAAACACCAATAACCATGTGTTGTTGATATTGGCAACAAATTAAAATATCATTTTTACAACATCATAACATGATGTATGGAAGTTTATATAACATGTGGGTCTGTCTCCACATAGTGGTACTTTCATACTTAAATGCCATACTATAAAAATATAATTAGATTATAATTAATGTTCCCAAAAAACACCAATAGACATATCTTGTCCTTGGAAATATTTCAATGAAATAACCTTGGTATCCAAATGGTTTATTATTAATGACCCATTACTAGCATTCATGAGTGACTATGGGTTTACTAATGGCAAAATGTGTCAAACTTGATGATTATAATGATGACAAAGTTACCAAGCCCAATAAATGGAATGATGAAAAAATGTGCCAAACCTAATGAATGCAGTGACAAAGTGCCCCGTGGTGGTATGGGGTCTAATGTCAACTTTTGGATGAACATCATCCCATTTATTATTGACATATTATCGACATTGTTAATTCAACATGAATATTTAATTAACATAATTGATTTGTTTCGTTTTTTAAATACCTTTTAAGGAATTTCATTGCTAGCAAAATCTTATGGTCGTTTCCTATATACCATGTTGATCAGTGATATGTGGTTTGTTTTTATAAATTTAAGGTAATCCCTAGGGATTATAAGATTGTTCCTTCAACTAACACGTCATAGGACATGGCATGCATAATCATTTATTAGGCTCGCACCATGGTATAATATATTAGTATGTGGGGATTGATTTGGATCACATATTTTTGTTTAGTTAATCCCCAAATTTTTTAAACCCATTCATTGATGTTAAGATTTCATATGGGCATGGCTATAAATCAATGGTAAATCCAAAACATTTCATTTTCATTTTGTCCAACATCATGGGTTGAAACACTAAATTGAATAGAATTGTTTGGGTTTGGTATTGTTGTGTCAACACCCCTTCTTCATTATGTACCACAACCATGTTGAGAATAACCTTTGGCATATTGATGGCTAAACACACAAGGAATTTTAATTATATTCTATAACTACATGTAAAGATTTGACCTTGGATACCTTGACTTAACTAACCTTGAAAACATGTTGAAGCACTTCCATTGGTATTAAAATTTCATCCAATGTAGCCACCATCCATGGTGTTCCCCATCCTCACATAATGTGGCCGCTAAACATAAAATTGCCATTGGTTGAATGTTGTGAATAACAAATGTTTTTGGTGGAAAATAATGGTGTTTAATACGTGCAACTATTGTTGCCTTAGCATATTGTTTAATGCCTTTGTTTTAGAAATGTAATTGAACATCTTTTTAATGTCACTGATACACAATCATAAGTTAATGCCTTCATAAGCTTGGAAATTGTATTCATTAGCATAAATGATTATGAAAGATGAAGCTAATGTTGAAAGTCCAACTTTTTGTTAGCACCCATGATTCAACATTCAAGATTTTGCTCTTTGCTATAGGTGCCATTATCAAAAACATTTTAATTAGATTTGAAACCCTAACATCATTTCCATTTGATCTTTTGCAATATTTTATATAAATTCATTTCAAGCCAATGGACCTAAAGATCTAACTTTACAAAAAATAACTTTAGCCAACATTAAAACTAGAAGATAATGTGTTTCCTTTCTTTAGTTTTCACCAACACATTTGCATTGGAATTCACTTATGTCACCAAACTTCTCACCATGTTTATGATTAAAATCTTTAGGCATGCAAATATCACTTCCATGGTGTTATGTTCATTTGGAATTGATCACACCTTTCCCCTTTTGTATTTCCTATAACTTTGATCGTTCACAACATTGGCAATTTGTGATTAATTTTGTTGTATTTCAAAATGTAAGGTGAAATAATTATTTGCATCATGTTTATAAATTTTATGATGAGAAGATGGTTGGCTATTAAGTGTGGGACCAAACCCATCACACACCACCTTGTTCTAGTTTGGTCCCTTTGGCCCATAAATTTTACGATGAAAGCAAAGTTGGTTACTTGCATGGTTTTATTTAGTTAGTTATGTGATTATTGAGTAGACAATATTAAGGAGTTCATCAAGTTGTCATTATTAAACTTGAATCAACATGCCAACATTATGGATTTCATTCATATGAATGTTCATTCGTGTCTTATAATTAATTTGTGTTTAACTCTTAGTTTAATTTCAATTCATTATTAGTTAGCTTTTGATTAGCTTTTAATTAATTCTTAGTTGATTTATAGTTATCCTTTATTTCATTTCAAGTTCACTTTTAATTAACTCTCAATTAAATATTAGTTAAGTCTTAATTCATTTATAATTAACTTTCATTTAATTCACAACTAAATTTTAATTCATTTTTAGTTATATCATAGTTCATTATTAATTTCCACATGAATGGACATGGGCAACACATGGGTGCACATGGTTCACACATGGTTACACATGGGTCACACATGGGTGAACATGGATGAGATGTAGGTTGGAAGTTTATTGAAAAGTTTTTTTGAGTTAGGTGCCCAATGGGTATAAATAAAAATAAAATCCCACATTATTTTTCAGCCTATTGAACACTAGTTTTGGGTATGTATTTTTGTTATGATCTTGTTATGTTCTTATCATGTTTTTGAAATGAAATCCTTTTGCATTCACATTGAACATACATTGTGTTTTTTCATTTGATTTTTTAATTCCATGACTTGAATTTAAAACTAAACCTATGGTTTTTTATGTTCTTTTTGTGCCTATGACACATTACACATTTATTCACCAAATTTAACTCGTATGTTTCAACAATTAAAATACATTCATTAACATCAGTTGTGTGAGTTGAAATAACATATCATCTTGCATCCATTGCTTAAATCTTTGTTCAAAATCCCATATTATATTTTGAATAATGTGTGTTTTAAACAACCCGTCATGTCATAATGATTAACCTTTACATTCACACATATGCTTATGGAAGGCTTTCATGCAACTCACATTGAAAATCCTACAAACTTCATAGTTTTTTCGATCTAAACCCCTTTGTGATTTTTTCACAATTTTAAAAAAAAATCCACAAAAGGGTAGAATGTCGATAAAGGACCTTGTCCATTAGTGGAAGGGCTAGCACCGCCACTTTTGGCGGTTGTGCCATTAACACTCCCACTTCTATTGGTGAAATTGATATTAGGCATTGTCGTAGTTGTCCTTCAAGTCATGATAACACTCAAAGGGCATATTACCCTAGGTGATGGGAACATAATTGAACAATCAACACATTCACCATTCCTTAATCAAAGTTTCATGGACATGCATGAGCTTGTGATAATTATCCATTGATAACCCTTTCAAATGTTGTAACAACCCTTTCCATGCCATGAATGGGGTGCACAATTTGGAATTATACATAAGTTTCAAATTCCTAATGCATTTTTACCATATGTCAAATTCCTAAACAAAACAAATTACCCTTCAATATCGATGAAGCTCTTTGGTAGTTCCATAGAGTTTGTCCATGTATCTCATTATAATGGTATGACAATTTGTAATTGCCTTGTAATAAAATTCAAATCCTAATTCAAGGAATCCCTTCCTTATGATGGTGACAATGGTGGCATTGATGGTCAAAACCAATTGGTACTGCTTGGAACCCCCATTTTGTAAATCCATTAATACCACTTGTACTTGAAATATTTCTTGTTTTTTAAATTCATGGCACCTCCATGGTGACCTATTATCCTTAAACCATGGGCTCGAAACATTAATTCTTAAAGGATGTTGAATATGTTGAACCATGAGCTTATTTTTTAAATGATTCAAGATCACATGTCATGGGTTTATACCCCAAACACAAAACATCTCCAATTGTGTTCACATTATTTCCAAACTAAAACCATAACTATAACCCAATATATCAACATTAATCAACTTAAAACTAACCGAGTAGTGAAATCAAAACATTTTACATAATATAAAATAATATAATACTATTGAAACTCCAAAATAAAGGGTATTAAATAAGGTTGTTTATTTAAAAAATTTATTTGTCACCTTGAAATCTCCCAAATCATAATGTTTTTGTCACATTTTTGGTACCATTAAAAAGCCTCAATGATATGGGTGCATTAAGGTGGTTTCATAATGTTTACATGGTGTAAGAAATATTGAATGTTGAGCAATTGTTTCATTTCAAATATAATAAAATTGAAAATTAAGGAAAATTGGGATGCGCATTTAGTATTGTTGGCAAATGCTCAAGATTAAAAAAATTGTAAGTCATGTTTAAAATGAAAGCAAAATAAACAAAAAATTCCCAAAATAAGAAGCACACGAACCACATAATTATTTGGTTTAATCCATTTTGACATTAGTGGAAAAATTCAGATCCTCACACATTTTGGTTATGTCTACTTTTAATTGTCATAAATTAATTTTTTATACAATAATTTATTTATTGCAAAATACATTACCTTACAAGACATTAATTGAAATTCAACTAAAAAAAAAAAGATTTTAATGTCAAACAATGATGGAAAACAAAAATCACTTTAGTTCAACTTGTAAATTTGTGAGGAACACAAAATCAAAAGACAATTCACAATACTTGAGACACCATAACAAAATGGTGTTTTAGGAAAAAAAAGGGGGGGATTTTAATGGGGGTAACTTTCATAATGCTACATGCTAATTTGTTTAAATATTATTAGGGAGAAGCCATACTCATAGCAAATTATCTCTAAAATCAAATCCCTACCACAACTTTAACAATCAATCAAACACCAATAGAAATTCGGTTTGGAAAAAAATTGATTTTGTTGTATTTCAAAGTCTTCATATGCATAACCTATGCACATATCCATGAGGATAACAAAAGAAATTTGAATTGCCATTCAAATAAATGTATTTTCTTATGTTATAACAAATAATCAAAAACTTATTGTCATTTCAAGATATATGAATTTTTATGAGTCCACCATAATCTTACATACCAATAATCATGCAACTTAGAAGGAGCTGACAATGATTTAATAATGGATTCAATTTTCTTTAATTTTTTTACAAATGGACCTTCCACTAGTTATTCCATCACACAACTTATTATTTCTTCTTTTCCATAACAAGGCCCATTAATAAACCCACAAGCATCAAAGGTCCCTACTTTTATGCTTGAACAAAATATGAAGTTTTACACTACAATTCTAGATGTGTTCTTGCTACTAATTCATGATACACTTGTTAACATTTTCCCTAATTTATCAATTAAACAAGAAAGGTGTTATTTTCAAAACATCATCTCTCCACCTATAACATGGATTTGAAATTGTTCCAACAAATCATTTAATCTTTCAACAATACCAAGACCAATTTGACAAAAGAAAAAACCCACCTAATTAATACAAGTTATCGAAGGTTGATAACTCATTACACCCAAATGCAAAAAAAATCCACACAATGCTTCAATTATTAATTTTAATGATGATGTTTTGAATTCCCAAACACATTCGAATAAACATTATTAAGATCCAATGTGATGTGCCCCCAAATTCTTTAAGAGACCTAAATGTGGATCCCAAAATGAAACAATGGAAAAAGAAGAGAATTAGGGCATGCTCTCAAAATTACACCATTTCAAGGGTAGGAGGGTGTGTTGGAGTTCTAGGATGGGATTAGAATGAATTCATAAGCGATAATTTAAAATGAAGTCAATTTGCACAACCAAGAAAAGAGGGCAATTAGTGTAAATTGGATGAAAATGGTGCAATGGACTTAGTAGAGAGAACTTCAAACACAATCTTTGTATGATTCGCAACCTTTGGGAGGAGGCACCACTCCCCTCCCCTATAGTGTACTTTATGCCTATCCATAGTGACAACATTCAAATGTCACTTTTCTTTGGGATTCCCAAATGGGAGTCCCAAAACTTTGGTTGCTCATATCTTTCTCAAATCAAATTTGTTTTAAAAAATCGAAGGCAATATTTTATAACCTTCAAAAAGATTTTTCCAACGATGTATAGCATGCCTCAAGCAAAGCTCATTTGACCCTTGCTTTCAAGGGGTTTGTGGTTGGGAGTCAAATTCCCAATTTGACTCTTGCCTTTTTTGAAATCATAATTCATGCAAATCAAATCTAAATGAAAAGTGCGAAGGCATTTTAAACATATATGTTTCAAGACCTTTCTAATGGTGTCATGGGGGCCCAATTTGGCATTTTTTGGTCTTTCCAACCAAGGCTCTAAACATTTGCAACTCTTGCATGAATGCAATTCCCAAAGTGGGAGTGCATTTAGGAGTCATTGGGTTTCATCCCTTACACTTTCCCTCATTTGTGAAAGTGTTTTTCACACTTAAACACATTATCTTGGCCTCATGGGCCCTTGTACTTTATACTTAGTCGCGAACCCAATTTCTTATGTGGATTGTTTTGGGTTTAGCAAAACCCAATGAGAATCGCCATTTGAAATTGATGCATCATATTGTTGCAAACCATGAAAGTTTAAGAAAATATAAAAATATAATGTTTCCTTCACATATTGAGCTTGACAATATCTCAAACTTCACAAATTTTGAAACCATTGATTTATTATTTGCACAACCTTAAACTCCATTATTGACAACAACACTTGCCAACAATGGGAACAATGATAATTGAAAGAAGAAGGGAAGATTTCTTAGAAAAAACTAAAAAAAATGACCTAATTTTTTCTATAAACATTTGTTAAAGGATGAAATCTTTTAGATGAACATATTACATTGAAAAAAGTGACAATGTAAGAATCCATTAGTTCACAAATAATATATTACAATTATGTACAATTTGTATTATATTTAGTTATAAATTTAGATAGTTGAAGGTTTTATCTTTTCCTATCTTTGATCTTGCCATGTATAAGACGACTATTTTTATCTTAATATCATCTTTTACTCTTCCTTTGAATCCAAAAATAAGATCATAGTTCCAATAAATTACACCTATTAATAATAGGTGTAAGATAGATACCTTCCACTCTTAAGGAATAGATGTAAGACCCCTCCCACTCTTAAGGAATAGGTGTAAGACCCCTCCCACTCCTATGCCTTGTGATCGCAGTATGTTTTAAGTTCACAATAACGTTCATCTTGTGCTTTCGAATGGGTAAAAAGCCCATGGATGGGGGACATTCTCAAAACGTAAGGCCGGACTCAGCTATTCATCATCCCTAAAAGGAACAAGTGGGTTCATCACACAATGGCTCTGGCCTTGAAATGACATCCATAAGGATGAAAAACAAAGTTATTCAACATACTAAATTCGGAAACACATGTTAGGGGTTCTAAAAGTGAGGTTCATCCAACTGGATGAACTCAAAACGGGAAACACTTTGGTCCGTTTGTGCCCTGCCTGCCACAGTGAACCAGCACCCCACTGGTGTGCACCATCATCCACTGAATTTCCTGTTATTACTCAGTTTGTGGATGAACCTTAACTGAGTTCATATTTGGTTTCACCTTGGTAACCAATTCTGTAGGGAAATAGGTCTCTTATATAGGTGGATAGGTAGGAAAATAGGTAGTTACTAGGTAAGAGCTGTTTTTACTACCTACCTATTTATTACCAACCTGCTTGTGAGTTGTTTGTAGGTTATAGGGTGGGAGAAAAAACGCAACTGAGCTAACCTAACCACCATGACCATGGTTAGATAGGAAACTGAAACCCAACAGAAAACTGTTTCCTGACCACTTATCATTCATTCATTCATTCTTCAGGGTGCACTGTTGGGGTGCTAGTTCACTGTGGCCTAGGCCCCATTGTGCCCAACTTCTCTGAAGGGCAGAGCCAACAAAACCCTAATATGATACAAAACAAATGTCATGTTTTCCGCAATCAGCAAGCAACTTCGACCCCGCGCATAAGAAGAAGAAAATGGCAGAGAGACAGCAAGCCAAGGACCCATCAACACCAACACACAAGCTTGTGCAAGGAGCGCAGATCTAGATTGCTAGTTATGGCGCACACGTTTCGACTTCTTCTTGCCTCCTCGATACACCATTCCTTGCAGCAGTAGAAGGAGAATCAGAACATCAGAACACCAGATCTACCAGAAACGCCAGATCTATTTATTATTGTCCAGGAAGTTGAATCGTAGTATATGGCGCCATTTGTCAGGCCGTGAACGGGAAGTTCACAGCAGCAGGGAGTTTTGCACAACAGGTAGGGGGAGGGGTTTGTTGCGTCATGGCGGGAGTTTCAGGAGGAGGCGCTGGAGTGAGCGCCATCAGTACCAACAAGTTGCAGACAGTGGTATCTGAGGCGCTGGACAAAGTGATCAAGAATGCTGCGTGGCGTAAGCATGGGAAGCTGGTGCAAGACTGTAAAGCTGCGCTGGAGAAGCTGGCTTCTTCTTCGTCGGAACCCGAGATTGGGGTCAACGGGGGAGGAGGAGGGGCTGAGAGTCCGCTGTTTGATGACAAAGGCCAGTGCTACAAAGACGTGCAGGCTGAGATTATTTTGTTGCCCTTGATCAGTGCTTGTGAAACTGCGTACCCTAAAGTGGTGGAGCCGGCTCTTGATTGCCTCCAGAAGCTGATCGCGCATGGCCATCTGCGCGGGGAAATGGACACTCTTACCCCTGATAGCAAGTTGCTGTTGCAGGTCTGTTTTGCTTTTTCCTTTGTTTGTATCCTTCCGGGCTGATTCTGCTTTGGCAACGTTTGTTTTCGCTATGGCAAGTAATGTCGCAAAGATTCTTAAGTCCCGCGAGGTTGTGGAGAGTTGTTAGATTTGACAAGTGAATTGGTTGCATGCAGGTGATGGATGCAGTGTGCCGATGTTATGACATGGCGGATGAAGGCATTGAGTTACTGGTGCTGAAAACGCTTCTGACAGCAGTAACTTCCATGTCCTTGCGGGTGCACGGGGATTGCTTGCTCAAGGCTGTCCGCACATGTTACAACTTATTCCTCGGTAGCAAGTCTGCTGTGAATCAGACCACGGCGAAAGCTTCACTCACACAGATGCTTGTGATTGTGTTCCGTCGCATGGAAGCGGATTCTTCAACTGTGACGGTTATCCCCATCACAATAGCAGACCTGATGGAGCCAGCTGAGATTATGACCAGCGACACTAATGTGACTCAGTTTGTGCAGAGTTTCATTACCAAGGTTGTGCAGGATATTGAAGTTGTGCTGACTCCAGTGCCAGCCTTGAAAGGTATGCAGCATGATGGGGCATTTGATGCAACAGCCACAGAAAGCAGCAGTACTTCTGACATTTTGGAGTCTACAGACAAAGATATGTTGGATGCCAGGTACTGGGAGATTAGCATGTACAAGAATGCTATTGATCAGGGAAGGAAGGTTGAGATTAATGATGCCATTGCAGACAAAGATGGGGATCTTGAAGTTCAGATTACAAATAAGCTTCGGCGCGATGCATTTCTGGTATTTAGGGCACTTTGCAAGCTCTCCATGAAGAATGCACCACAAGAGGCTGTGGCAGATCCATTTTCCATTCGTGGGAAAATTATAGCATTGGAGCTGTTGAAAATTCTTCTAGAGAATGCTGGAACTGTTTTCCGCACAAGTGACAGGTACCCTTTTCTTTTTTGGCGTTTCTGGTGGTTTTCCTTGTTTTGGGGTATCACTGTTAATCTTCAGGATAATTGCAATCTAGTGACATGTGCAAGTAGAAAATCAATTGAGTTTCTTGGACTTATATGAATGTTATTGCAGCATAGTGTGTCAGCAGAGTGGATCAAAGCTGTGTGCTGTGTCATGGTAGTAGTATTGTAACCATCGGAATGGAACTTGTGTTCCTTGTTGGTTGGTCATGTTTTCTTTACAAATGATAACAAGAGTGGACATTGTGGTACTGGTCTTCTCATCAGCACCAAGTTCTTGTGAATTTGCCCTGATTGAATGTGCACAAGCTTTTTGAATTCTGTAACTCACAATGAGATTCCAAACCTGAGTTTGCTTTGTACTTTTCAACGTTTCCTTTGGAGCTTTGAAAAAGCAGTGTTCTGGATCATCATCAATGCCATGCTTTGGCTGATGTCACATGAGCTTAATACTGCAGCAATGGAAAAATCTAGTGTTATGTACTGGAGTGGAAACTAGGGGTGCTATCATGTTGTGTAACAGTCATTGGAATATCTTAGGTTGAGGTATATGTTGATTGGCTCTTTTGCATGATCTATTTTAACTGATGAGGGTGGTGTCCCGTCCATGATGATTATTGCAGATTCCTGGGGGCCATCAAACAATATCTATGTCTCTCTCTGCTAAAAAACAGTGCATCATCACTGATGAATATCTTCCAGTTGTCTTGCTCCATCTTTATGAGCCTTGTTTCAAGGTTCAGGGCTGGACTGAAAGCTGAAATTGGAGTGTTTTTCCCCATGATTGTCCTTCGAGTTCTGGAGAATGTGGCACATCCAAACTTTTCTCAGAAGACAATAGTCCTACGATTTCTGGAGAAATTGTCTGTTGATCCACAGATTCTTGTTGACATTTTTGTCAACTATGATTGCGATGTGGACTCTTCAAATATATTTGAGAGGTAGTTCTTCAAAGTCTTTCTGCTGGTGTAGCAGATATTTACTGTTTTGGAACAGACATGTTTGTCCACACAATGAAGGACTATGAGTGCTGCTAACTGTGGGCTGGTGGTAGGATGGTGAACGGGCTGCTGAAGACTGCACAGGGAGTGCCTCCTGGAGCAGAAAGCAGTTTGAATCCAGTTCAGGATGCTGCGCTGAAGCTGGCGGCAATTAAGTGTCTAGTTGGGGTATTGCGCTCCATGGGTGACTGGATGAGTCGTCAGATGCACCTGACTGATTCGTCACCTTATCTGAAGTCATCTGATGGTGATGAGAACACCAGTGAAGTTACTGCTGCTTCAATGTCAGCTCCTGGTATTGAACCTGGGGAGGATAGTGTAGAGGGAAGCAGCACATCTGAAAGCCGTCCCTCAGAAGAAACATCAGAAGCAGCCACATTTGAGCAGCGGCGAGCTTATAAACTAGAGTTCCAGGTACAGGTTCCAATCCTGCTTTGAGTGGTTTGACATTACTGTTATTGTTTTGACTGAGTCTTCATGTTGCTTCCAGAAATGAAACAGAAACTCAGAACACATGGTTTTGTATGATTCTTTACCCTAGTTTTGGCAGCTCATTTTACACTTACAAATATCCACTGTTGGGAACTGATAAAGTCTGTGGGGAGTAATAACAAATAGTCAGTGCTATTCATGATGAAAGTGATGGTTTGAGATGTTGTGTGTGACACTCATAGGGTTATGGCCTCACTCATCCTTGCCATGTTTGTTTTAGTTTGGATATAGCTGACACAACATTTGTTTGATTACCTTACCTGGTTTTTTGAGTTCTGCTCTGCTATCACAGGGATAGTATTACTGTTTGTTGATTATTGTTATCTCCCATACCTTTCAGTCTCCAGACCTGGACATTCTAATTTTAACAGAAGTGAGAATTTGCAGGAGGGACTATCATTGTTCAATAAGAAGCCACGGAAGGGCATTGAGTTTTTAGTGAAAGCAAACAAGGTGGGTGAGTCTGCGGAGGATGTTGCCAGGTTCTTGCGGAATGGAACTGGCTTAGATAAGACTATGATCGGTGATTATTTGGGAGAGAAAGAGGATTTTGCCCTGAAGGTGATGCATGCTTATGTGGACTCATTTAATTTCCAAGGCATGGACTTTGATGAAGCCATCAGGGAGTTCCTCTTGGGATTTAGGCTTCCTGGGGAGGCCCAGAAGATCGATCGCATTATGGAGAAATTTGCTGAGCGGTATTGTAAGTGTAATCCCAAGGCTTTTACCAGTGCTGACACAGCCTATGTTTTGGCGTACTCTGTGATTATGCTCAACACAGATGCTCACAACAATATGGTGAAAAACAAGGTAGCAGATTGCCTTTGCTACTGTCACAGCCCAATGCTCCCACAATGCAGACTGTTGATTATGATTTTTGAACCTGCTCATATTGAATTTAAGAGAGGTGGAATTTCTGGAGGAAACTCATCAATCTTGTGTGGATTATTGGCAGATGTCTAAGGCTGAGTTCATCCGAAATAATCGAGGGATTGATGATGGAAATGACATTTCTGAAGAATTTATGGGGGCATTGTATGACCGCATTGTGACAAATGAAATCAAGATGAAGGCTGACACACCAATGCCCAGTAAGCAGCCTGCCAATGTGAACCGGATGCTAGGATTGGATACCATCCTCAACATTGTCGTCCGAAGGCCACGTGAAGAATCAAAGATTCTGGAGACAAGTGATGATGTGATCCGCTATATGCAGGAGCAATTCAAGGCCAAGGCAGGCAAATCTGAGTGAGTTCTTCATGCATGATGGCATATCCTTTCAACACTACATGGCAACTTCCAATGCCTGACACTACAAATTTTTCTACCATCTACAAGAGTTTTGATATTTTATTGGTTTTCCTTGCATGTGTTTGAGGCACAAACTGGGTGTCACATGTGCATGCTGGTTGGGGTTTGCATTTGGGTGCAGATCAGTGTACTATGCTGCATCTGATGTGGAGTTGCTGAGACCAATGGTAGAGGTCACTTGGGCTCCAATGTTGGCAGCATTTAGTGTTCCACTTGACAAGAGTGAAGAGGAGGTAGTGACTTTCCAATGTCTTGAGGGCTTCCGCCATGCTATTCACATAACAGCTGTTCTTTGCATGCGAACACAGCGTGATGCGTTCTTGACCTCCCTGGCCAAGTTCACATCCCTCCATTCTGCTGCAGACATCAAGCAAAAGAATATTGATGCAATCAAGGTATGACAGAAATCCTTTTTGCCCTTCTGTGCAACTGAGCAGTCCTAAAATTTTCTTATGAAGAACAGTGTCCAAATGTGAAGGCACATGATACAACTTACATTTTCTGATGTTTCAAAATGCTGTTTTGAAAGTATGCTCCAGGTACTGGTCATTGATCAATAGCTGTGAGATTCCCTCACTCTTAAAATGAAGGGCCTATAGGGAGGGGCTCCATTTCTCAATATGTGCTTAGTGTAATACACAGTGATTTCAATAATGTTGCCCACTGGTTAGATGTCTGCAGAGGTGCTGGCAGCAATTTATGCTGCTGACCATTGCCCAAAGGATGACAGTCTCTCATACGGCTTTTGGAAATACAATAGGAACTCAGGATGTAGATTTTGGTAGAATGATTTGCCTGAAATTTTCAGTGGATTATTATGTGCTTATCTACACCCACTGTCAGGAGTTAATGTAGTCAGTAGGTTGTCATGGCAGCTTGTTGCTGCTATTTGTGAGGAAGTTGATTGTCTGACACTCTGAGCAATTCTCATAATTTTATGACCACCATACTCATCTTGTTGTGTTACCTTCAAAGCGTTGTTGTAGATTTTTCTCTGCAGTCTCCAATAAATATGATTGGTAAAGCTCTGACTAAGGGCTAGGCCACTGGTATCTTGAATACTGTATCAAAATTTGCTTGTGGCAATATGTGCAGGCAATTATCTCCATTGCAGATGAGGATGGAAACTATCTACAGGATGCATGGGAACACATTCTAACATGTGTTTCCCGCTTTGAGCATCTGCACTTGATAGGTGAGGGTGCACCTCCGGATGCAACCTTCTTTGCTGCACCACAGAGTGAGGCAGATAGGCGACAAACGATCAAAGGTCCAGTGTTGCCAGTTCTCCGACGGAAGGCACAAGGACGATTACAATATGCAGCAGCTGCAGCACGACGTGGATCCTATGACAGTGCTGGTGTTGGGGGTGGGTCTGCTGGAGTTGTGACAACTGAGCAGATGAGTAATCTGGTGTCTAACCTCAATATGCTGGAACAGATTGGCAGTTTTGAGGTGAACAAGATATTTTCTCGCAGTCAAAGGCTCAACAGTGAAGCCATTGTGGATTTTGTGAAGGCCCTGTGCAAGGTGTCAATGGAAGAGCTGCGGTCTCCAAGTGACCCTCGTGTGTTCAGCCTAACCAAAATTGTTGAAATTTCGTAAGTTGTACACCAGACTTGCTTGGCATTTTAGTCAGTACACCACTGTTTGTCATGTGTCATCATCTGAGCTTTTGGAATTGAGACATGCACAGCTTCTCTGACAGTTGCAAGTTTGTGCAGGCATTTCAACATGACACGCATTAGACTGGTGTGGTCACGAATGTGGAGTGTCCTGGCTGACTACTTTGTGACAGTTGGCTGCTCTGACAACCTTTCAGTTGCAATGTATGCTATGGATTCTCTGAGACAACTTGCTATGAAGTTTCTTGAGCGCGAAGAACTTGCAAACTATAATTTTCAGAACGAGTTCATGAAGCCATTTGTGATTGTCATGCGGAAGAGCAGCTCTGTGGAGATCCGGGAGCTGATAATCCGTTGTGTGTCACAAATGGTCTTTGCCCGTGTGGGTAATGTGAAATCTGGCTGGAAGATCATGTTTATGGTGAGTTTCTCATCCCAGGTCTATTTTGTGCAGTAATTGATAGCATCATCTGATGGTTCTATGCTGGATAATCCTTCAGCTTTTGTCTGTGGTTCAATGGGTTGGGGCAGTTAAGGAATAGTCCACATGGTTCATATGTGGTATTCCTCCTGTTTATGTGCAGGTATTTACTACAGCTGCCACAGATGAACACAAGTCTATAGTGCTTCTCGCATTTGAAACCATAGAGAAGATTGTCCGGGAATACTTTCCATACATAACAGAAACAGAGACAACTACATTCACTGATTGTGTGAATTGTCTGATCGCTTTCACAAATAGCAGGTTTGACAAAGATGTCAGCCTTAATGCTATTGCTTTTTTGCGCTTCTGTGCTCTCAAGCTTGCTGAAGGTGAGCTTGGTGCTGCTGCTTCTACCAAGGATGTGAAGTCTGCCACCTCCTCTCCTAAACAGACAGTACAAGAGTCTCCAACCTTTACTGATAAGGACGAGAGTCTCTACTTCTGGTTTCCACTACTTGCAGGTCAGTTGAATTTTTATTAGAGGGCATTCTGATTGCCTACCAAATGGTCACATCTGGGTTGCTAATAACTACTTTTGATTGCTGGTGCTGCCTCTAATCCCACAAGAGTGTCATTGGAAAATTGGCAACTGAGAATGTGTTAGTTCATATCAGGAACGATTTGCTGTCCTCATGTACTTTCTCCCCACCATGTTCATATACAAATCTCTATTGGTCACTGGTAATGTGAGTTTGGCAATCAATCAACAACAGAGAGTTCTTCTTTAACTTATGAAATTGATGACCATTATAATGTGGTGGAATATGCAGGATTATCAGAGCTGACATTTGATCCTCGGCCCGACATCCGAAAGAGTGCATTGGAAGTGCTTTTTGACACGCTACGTTTCCATGGGCATATGTTTTCACCTGGTCTTTGGGAGAAGGTGTTTGACTCTGTTTTGTTTCCAATTTTTGACTATGTGCGTCGTGCCACGGAACCTGCAGCACGAAAGCAAGAAGCTAGCTCAGAGAAGCAGGCAGAGTTAGAGATGGATGCATGGCTATATGAGACCTGCACCCTGGCATTGCAGCTTGTTGTTGATCTATTTGTTAAATTCTATCCCGTAGTTAGTCCACTTTTAGGAAGGATTTTATCATTGTTGACAGGCTTCATCAAGCGGCCTCACCAGAGCTTGGCAGCAATAGGCGTGGCTGCCTTTGTGCGGCTAATGAGTAATGCAGGAAATCTTCTCTCGGATGAGAAGTGGCAGGAAGTGCTTACAGCATTTCATGAAGCTGCATTTGAGACCCTTCCTGACTTGGAAGACCTTGTTGCTAGTGCAGAAGAGGAGCAGGCAAGCCATAAGCCTGTATCTTCCCATGACAACCCTGAGCACCCTGAAAGAACTGATGCCCTGGTTCTGCACCTCCTGCTTACTGCTGTGAAATGTCGGATTGCTGTGCAGCTTTTGCTGGTCCAGGTATGGACTGATTCTCTTGGCCTCTCTAGTGTTAAGGTATTGTGGTTTGTTGGTTGTTGCTATTTCAGAAAATTAATATTTCAACTGTATCTGCAAGAGAGGTGCCTGTTATTGGAAAGGTATATGGAGAGGTTGCTGAAGCTAGTGGGCATTTCAACAGGCAATGACAGAAATTTACAATTCACATGGATCACAATTGTCAGTGGCCAACACGATGCTGCTGCTGGACACACTGCATGCAGTGGCAGGTCATGCACATAAGGTGAACGGTGATCATGCCCTACGACAGAAGCTGCAGGAATTACAGTTGATGCCAGACCCACCACTGTTACGCTTGGAGAGTGAGGCTTACCAAGCATATCTAAACATGCTGCAGCATCTGCCACTGGACAAGCCTACCCTGGCGAAGGATGTGGATGTGGAGACACGGCTGGTTGAGCTTTGTGAGGAGGTGCTGCGTCTTTATGTCTCCACTTCCACCGTGTCTGTTGTGCCCATACAGAAGGCACGCTGGGTGGTTCCTCTTGGGTCTGCCAGGAGGCGAGAATTGGCGGCACGTGCCCCACTTGTAGTGGCCACTCTCCAGGCTGTCAGTGGTCTACGAGATGCCTCATTTGAGAGGTATCTGGTGCGATTCTTTCCCTTGCTGGCAGGTCTGATCAGCTGTGAGCATGGATCAGGAGAAGTTCAGGTGGCTTTGAGTGACATGTTCAGCAACTGGATTGGCCCCATTCTGTTACAAACCTGACCTGAATTCATGGACTAGTCTCTTTTAAGGCAGTTGCTTATAATGTTGCCTTCTGGAAATGGTTTCAGTTCAGGTTACCCAAAATTGACTATTTCTGACTACATAAATGTGATGTGTTGTGCAAATTTTAAAGGTCGTAATCTCTAGGAGGGTGCCTGAGCATGAGCAATATTTAGAATGATGCACTTGTAGCTCTTTCCTGTTGCTAGCCAAGTCTTCACCCTATAGGATATATATATTATGCATTATTTAGGAAGAGTTGTCACAGGCCTGAGTGAACATTGCCAAGTGAATTTGCCCCCAAGAAAGGCAAGAGCAGACAGAGGGTGGTAACGAACTCTGGAGTTTGATGTATTGTGCCATGATGTTGCATAGGTTCACAGGTGTATTTGGTTTTCTGCTTTGGTAATCCATTTGAGAAATAAATGTCAAATTTCCATGGGGTTGCACACCCATTTTAGAAAGCAAATTAGACAGTGGGATCTCGCGGGTCCTTATAATGTGTTCCATTTTGTGTGTTCATCATGATTGGCACAGATGCCTCCAACCCTAAGGCCCTCAGGGAGACTGTTACCAGAAGGGGGGGCTGGGGTTGGCTCTGCTTTGTGTGGGCCCTGTATTCTGGTGATGCCCTCTGGCAAGGGCCTCCCTTACCCACCACATAATGTTCCTCTTGTGAAGTACATTTGGTAACACGAGGGACATTCCCCAAATTCAGGGCTGCCATCTTCTCCAAGGCCCATTTAGGCCCTTACCCTACACATATCACAAGTGTAATATACATACAGTAACATAACACTTCTGTCAGAAACACTTTTCCTTTGTAAAAATCAGTGTTGGATATATGGAGCAACCTGGGTACATATATGGTACTGGTGTCAGATGGGTACTGAAGAACCTATCAGTCAAGCATGAGCTGAGGCAATAGCAGCCTTATGCTGCAAACACACCTGGTGTTAGAGGGTCTAGTGTTATGACTCCTGACGTTTCTTGAACTCCTAGATAACGACATTTGTCCTGACACAAACACTAGAGTTATGTGGCTTTAGGACGACCTATCCACACTTAACAACTACTTTAGGGTTTCCAAAAGTTAAGAGGATATTTTTGTTAATCACCATCCACATATGTGAATGATGATACGTTACCCCTTGAGGTCTTTTTGTTGTTCTCTTGCAGTGGCGCTGTGCACACCTTCTTGCATTTGTGCACTCTATCTTGAACAATTGAGCAGAAAGAGAGGTCTAGCAAGTAGGCAATCGAAGCTTGAACAATTGAGCAAAGAGGAGGTCAGACAATCATGCAAAAGAGAGAAGAACAAAGAGAAGGCATAGGGGGGTGTTTGAGTGGAGGGGAACGTGGAAGGAAAAGAGAGAGAGGAACGAGCTTTATCCTTAGGTGCTAGATAGCATTGAGTTAAAGGCCACTTTTGGGGGTTGCTCCATAACATTGAAATCCTAACTAAATATTTTTATATTTTGAAGATTCGGTGTTAACTTACCATTTCCTTAACATCTGGCCTGTTGGATCTGTCCTTGTAGTCCATTCTCTAAAAAGGCATGAAAATGTGATGAGAATGAAGATCAAGACAAGAAAATTTAAGGCTTGTAAAACTGGGTATCTGTTATTGTTATCCACCATGTGTGACGATAACTTGGTTGTTGATTGATCTGAGAGGGACATTGGTTCTGGTTCTTGATTTTGAAATGACCTCTTTTGATTTTTATATGGAACCTTCAATGTGGTTTTGATAAGTGTTCTTTGATATTTGTTAAAATTCCAGTTTCAATGTGTTCCTGAAGAAAGTTGGAGCACACAGTCTGACTCAAAATATAGCAATCTTGGGTTTAGGGTTTTGTGATGTAGACAAAGTAGCAATCATCCAGAAAATAATTTAGCCAAATTTGGTTATATATTCAATATGAATGTAGGATAAAGAAGAATCCTTTTAAGTTCCTGACTGTCTACTGGAAATTATCATAAAAATCTGGCAAATTTGGGCCATTTTCTTCCATGAAAAAATCCTTTGTATGGTTGAAAATCATATTTCTCAGATCAAAAAGGTTGGCCAAATTTAGCTGATAATACAAACACTGTTGGGAACTGGCCAGAAAACCGGCCTAATAGCTGGAATGGGCCAACACTGGTTTCTACTTGCATCTATCATTCCCCTTTACATGGCACTACACCCATCAGTGCACCAAAGTGAACCAGCACAAACCAATCACTAAGGATGAATGGTATGTGGTACATGAAACACTCTTTCATAGCATTCCTTTCTTATAGCTAACCCAGGTGGTTAGCTATGTTCTAACCATACACTGCATCTCCCTACCTAGTAGCGAGGCCAAAGTCATCATCAAAACCCTGCAAAATTTTATTTATAAACACAGCATTGATCTGGAATATAGGCATTAGGAAGAAAAAAGGATAATTTAAAGGACATCAAGTCAACACAAACTAATGTCAAAATCTTTCCATTTCAACAACCGACAGTTTGTAATAGGTCGGCCGTGGCAATGGGGTGTGCCCTCGATAGGTGGAAGTTTGTAAGCAATTAAGCCTATCATTATTGCTCGACTTAAAATGGAGGATGTTTGCATCTTTTGTAATGTAATTGAATTTTTTTATGAAGAAAAGTAACCAAGACATAAAAAGGAGGGCCTTCTAGCCCTTTGAAGCTCCAAATGGTAGTGGCACAGACATAAAAACACATCAACTTGTTTGTGTAAACATCTAAATACCTCAATTGCTAAAGGGAGGAATTGATTAATGGGGTGTCAATTGCGATAACTCTTTTTTTTTGGCTTGCATTGCATTTAGGCAACAAATCATTGAGTTATGTAAGATCAGGGAAGTAAATTCACATGTGTAGGGTCAACAATGACAACATCAACTAAGGTGTTAATGTCATTTTTAGTGAGCACAGTCAACTTGTGGACAAAAGGAATTAAACATGGTTGAAGAAGACATATGTAGTTGTTTTCATCCCATGTGACAACCAACATCTTGCATAATGGTAGCAAAAATGTTGTGAACTACATCATGGGTTTTCATGTGCTCATTGCCATGGGTGCAATGAAAAAGGTGAATATCCATAAGGTCAATGGGGTGTGAAAACAAATGGAGGGAGGCTTGCAATTGAAAGATGTGGTAGTCCAAGTGAAACATTGTGGATAAAATTGGGGAAGATTATCAAAAGGTTGGGGAAATTGGTCGAGCCATAAGCCAAATGCCCATTTTAGGGCCAGAACATGATAAAATTCAAGCATAATGGGCCTCAGGTATCATGTTGGAGAGCGTGTTGGAAAGGGGATGATTGTGTGAACGCTCCAAGATGGAATCTTGAAATTGAACCATTTTTTGTTTGATAAATTGTTCAAAAGGAAGAAGGCATAAGTGTGTTGAAGGTGGTAGAAGATCACATGCCGCCTTGAGTTATTATTGGAAAGGGAAGGTCTTATCATTGACTCGTGCTAAGGCTTCAAGAAGGAGATATGTTAACCAACCATAAACTTAACATCTTTGATTGCAGCTATAAAGGCCCAATTCCCTAAATAGGTTGTTGGGGCAATGGTGGTCGTTCGTATGAGCCTAATGTCACCAAAAGGTATTGGGAAAAAGGCTTGTTTACGAACTAAAGGTCCTTTTGGGTTATCAAACAATCTTGGACCCAAAATATATCCAAACATTCAAAAGAAAAGAAAGTTTTAAAAAAACAAGGGAATCTATGAAAACAACAAAAGGAGGTGTGCATTGTAATAGATATGATGGTCATTGCACAAAACAATGGGTTAAAATTCCAAAAGCTATTTGAACATCACCCATTATAGGGAAAAAGTCAACATGTGAAACATATTTTAATAGGGCATTTTTTATGAAAAATGATGTGAATGATGAAGTGCCCAATAGAAACCCCAAAATTTTAATTTCTTCTAATGGGAACATGTATTTAATTAATTATAGACTTTGGAAAAGTCTAAAAGTAACTTAAAAAAATTTGGATGGTTTTAAAAAATTTGAAATTACAAATTGAACCTAGTGGCCAATTGCCTTAATGCATATTATCATTATTAGTAATGATCAAAAGAATCACATTAGATAAGGCTAATATGAATGTTGTGTAAATAAAAAAAATAAAACATGAAATATAATTTATATTTGGTGGTCACCAAATGATAAAAAGTGAATTGAATAACATTTGAAGGATTTTGAAAAAAAAATCAACATAAAAGAGGGTTCAGGAAGAGAATATGAATATTGTGTAAGTCACAAAGTGACGCGCTCCTAAGTCCCTTGCTAGACCCACTTGAGGGTCCAAGTACGTTGAATTGCGGAAAGTTGGGACTTGAGGGTCGCTCCCGATTTCCAGCACTAAAAAGGGGTAGAGGGGCGTGCTAAAAGTCCCGGGATTAAACTATGAAGAAGGACAAGTAGTATCTCACTTGAATCTGCATCCAAAACCAACCACAAGAGGGTTAGTTCACATTCAGGAACACCCTTGGGTGTTGGGACAAGCCACGGGCACTTGGACTCACTTGATTCACCACGGCCCGAACTCGGGGGAAGCCACCACCTTCCCCCATATAGTATTCTCTGCAGCTCTCGGTGGAGGCTACATTCAAATGACTTTTTTTCCCGAGACTCCCAAGGAGGAGTCTCGAAATTGTCCCAGGTTGGAGTCTCGGGATTTTGGGAGCTCATATCTCCTGACTCCGACCTCCGATTAGAGTGATGTCTAAATCAAAGTTGTAGCTCTTCTCAAAAGCTTTCTAACGCCATGTCGCACTCCTTCAGCAGATGTCGAGAAGAGGTCGATTCCCGACTTTTAGTGGTCGGGAGTCAAATTGTTAGTTTGACTCCGGCCCTTCTTTTGCTCATAACTTGGGCTGCAGATGTCCAAATGGCACATGCGAGGCCATTTTGGGCATCTACACTTTAAGACCTTTTCATTGATATAAAAAACACTTCAATGCGAGGTGTTTTGACCCTTGAATTCGAGCTCTGAGTTTTCGAGAGTCCCGGAGGACTCCAACTTCCCACTTTTGGGGGTGTGAGTTTCATCATCACACTTATCCCAAAGTGGGGTTGCGACACAAAGGCAAACATGAAATAGATATAGTATTTGGTGGTCACCACGTGATAAAGATTGAATATGAAGGATTAAACATCATTTGAAGAATTTTAGAAAAAATTCCAAAATTAAAAAAAAGTTCAAGAAGACAATATGAATATTATGTAAATCACAAAAGCAAACACAAAATCTAAAATTAATACCTAATGGTCACCAATGGTAAAGAATGAATATGGAGGATTAACTAGCATTCGAAGGATCTTGAAAAAAATCCAAAGTAAAGAGGGCTCATGAAGACAATATGAATATTGTGTAAGTCACAAAATAAAAAATGAAATAGAATTAATACTTGGTGGTCACCAAGTGATATAAAATGAAAATGGAGGATTCAACAAGTTTTGAAGGATTTCAAACATTTCCAAAATAAAAGAACAATCATGAAAGATCCATCATTTAAAATAAAATTATATTAAATAAATAAAGTGTTAAAATGTATCGTATAAAAAAAAAAACTAATAAACTTGCATTGCAAGTTTGAAAAGCCCAATGAAATCATCCTTTGCTAGCATATTATTATTAGCACAATAAAAATAATTGTGATTATGGAATAGTTAGATAAACAACTACATCGGCACCCTCTCAAAATAGAAATCCAACTAGAGAACATCACTTTCTACCTTTTAAAGTTACAAACATCGTCACACAGTTTGCAAAAAATAATCCAAACCAATTGTAAACCAAAACTTAATAATTTAATAAATAAAAATAATTGAAGGGTGAACAACAAAAACACAACAAATTAATTTTCCTAAGGTATAAAAAGAGTTCATACTTAAAGGGAGTTGAGTAATGCCATTCTCCCCATTATCATTTTTCATATATTGCATGAACCAAATAAAACTCAAGGAAGAAGATGTCAAATGAGGCTTTGAATATTTGACAATGATTTCATAATGGACACTAATTATCCTCACCAATGGCAATCCAACCAACGTTGGCCACAAATGAGATGTGAGGTCCAACCATTGGACCTTATTCTTTGACAATTTATGTCTTCTAAAAGACTCAATGAAGAAACCGTTCCACTTGAGATTCCAAAAGGCCTTGATTGGCTCATTGTCAATGAGTAGCATTTGGTGTTCTATCCCATAAGGTAGCCCTCAACATGTAAAGTACACACGATTCAAATCCTTAAGATAATAATGTCCTTATAATGAGTTGACCCAAGGTCCTAGTGCATTGTTCACATCCCCAAATAAAAACAAATTGATCAACAAATGTTTGCAACACTAATAAAGGAAAAACCTACATCACATCTTCTAACAACACATAGGACCAAATCACAATATAAATTTGTTTGAATGCTCAAGAAAAAAAATGTTGCACTCCAACTCTCGATTATAATTTGTTAATCTCAATATTACTCTTCTTCACATGATGATTGCCTTGTAGAGCACCACATTTTGGGAAGTAATATGTATCACATAGTTCACATTGAATCAACAATTTTTTAGGTGTAAGAGGATATGATCGAAAGTGCTTGTGCGAACTTTGGATGGATGGAAATGGACATAAATAAAAAACCTACAAAAATCATGAAATATTAGTCCAATTGAGAATTTACAAGAATTGATTGATATCCAAAATATGAAAGGATAATTTTGAACATTGGCCTTGAACATCTGTAAAGAACTAAGGAAATTTGTTAATTACATGGATTCAAAACACACAAACTACCACTTGGTGGCCACCAATTAGATTTGAATATAAAAAGTTTAAAATATAACAAAAAACACTGCAACCATTAGATGGTTACATGGAAGAAAACATGGTGGGAGTCAATGTGAAGTTCAACCTAGGGGCCACCAAACTAAAAGTAAATGCTTTGAAGACAAAGGTTAGACGCAATATTTGCAGTATTAGAATTAAAGATTTAATAAATTTGAAAGGAAATAGTTCAAATATTCAAACAAGCAAATCAGGATGAACAATCAATAAGGTATTTTTTGTTTCATTTTCAATTTCGCACTATTACAAATGAGGATTTGTAGCCACTATTGCATTTCAAAAATAACGTTTTAAACTATATAGGATCATTGCAATTAATACATATAATCCTATTAAATGGATTGTGTTGAACATACGTGGAAACACCATATTTGGATAAATGAAGGGATCCTAAGTAATGGAGAACAATCCCCAATGAATAATTGTCCTCCCCACGAAGGCCATCAACTGACTCCAAAAAATGGCATTATACAAGTTGTTAAACATGCTTTTGTAGGGGGTATCATCTACAAACAAGGTGTTGCCAACATGAGTGTACAAATAAATAAATAAAAATGTCAAGGTTTTTATGAAAAATTGGCTTGTTAGGTTTATTTGGAAGGAAATGTGGATTTTTCATGCAAAACTTTTGATTAAACACTCTTGAGGGATCAATGAAGATTTTTGTTTCATGCCAAACTTGATCGAAATAATTATAAATACTGTGACGTTGGGCTATGAACCAAATATACACATGGAATTGTGATACACATTTCTCCAATATTTCCTTTAATCCAAACCTAAGAATGATGGCTCCTTATGGAAAACCGTGCATAACTGTCCCATAAGGCATATGTTCTCTCCGGCAACAACAAAATGTTGAAGCATTCTTTTATTGACTTCACTTTGAACACAAAAGTGAAGAGTATTCTCAAAATCTTGTAACCATAATCATGAGGATTTTAGGCATTAACATAAATTCCATGCATGAAAATATATTCGATCCCATTGAAACAAATTCCAATTTTAAAAATCCATGGAATTTACCTTATATTCTTCATTCTTTTTACGTCTTTCATCAATATCTCATGCCGAATGATTATACTCAATTCATATTTGTCATGTGTGAATGAGGTTTTTCGGATAAGTTGGGGATGTGTTTTTTATTGCCTTGGAGTTATTGAACATAGTTGACATCTTACATAACTTAACATTATCTTGAACCACACAACAATTATTTTAAACTTAGAGTAATTATTCATGATGTCCTCTGAAATATTTGGTAACTCAAGGATCTCATGCACAAGAGTTGAAACAATAAGTATAGTTTTAGATTTTACATTAAAATCGTTCAATCTCTATTGAAGTGTATGTTTATTGTGATGGTAATATTCTTGCCACCTACAAAAATGAGATTGTAGTCTTAAATTTACACATTAAGTATATATTCTCAATTCAAATTTATAAAGACAAATAATTCAACTTTTACATAAGCTTACCTTTACAGCCATGATAGTATGTTGGCCACCTAAAAGGAAAAAAATATGAGTTTTGAATATTTGCCCACTTTAGACTTCTCCTTTGCAATCTCGTTCAAATTGTCGGGGTCAATTAGAAGAACAAACATTGGGCGAACGTATTCAATTGAATCATATTGCATTATCTTGTGTTTCTCTAAAAGAGAATGATATATGGGTCGAATATATGCACAAGCACTTTTGATGGATATTGTGTGTAGATTGTCACCTTGGCTTGATGAATTACATCAATTCCATTGTCAATTATGACATGGAATTCAAAGATGGGGTTTGCTAGATTCATTAGTTCAATACCTCATGAGGCAATGAATAATGTTATCGTTTAGATTCTAAGGTTCACTTTAGGAATTGGTTCATCCAAACCCACATATGTACCAAAGACCTTGGATACAAGGCTCGAGGGATTTTTAAGTGGATTTCTGTAGAACGATTCACATCAAATTAAATATGATCATAACTTTTTCAATATTAATCACAACCACAATTATGTTTATTTCCAAGTAATTAATACCTAGTCGCCACCAGGTCCCATTTTTCCTTTTCGTGGACAAAAAGGCATTTAGTGGCCACCAAGTGTTTTTTTTCCTATTTGTCAATGAAAACGGCGCTTGGCAACCACCAAATGCCTTTTTTTTCATTGTTGACTCTAAAGGCACCAAGTGGCAACTAGGTCCCTTTTTCTTCATCATCGATTAGAAGCACACATGGTGGCCACCAAGTGCCTTTTTTTCCTCTTCATTGATGAAAAAGGCACATGGTAGCCACTAGGTGCATTTTCTTTCATTGTTGATTAGAAAGGCACCTAGTGGCTAGTAGGTACCATTTTTTTCCTTCGTGGACTAAAAGGGCACCTAGTGGCCGCTATATCCATTTGTTCTTTGTTGTTGACTAGAGGGTCACCTAGTGGCCACCATGTTCCTTTTTTTCCTCTTCATCAATGACGATGGCATTTGCCAATCACCAGGTGCCTTTTTTTCGCTTTATGGACTAAAAGGGCACCTAGTGGCCACTAAGTCCCTCTTTTTTTTGTCGTCGACTAGACGGTCGCTAGGTAGCCACTAAGTCCCTATTTTCCTTATTGTTGACTAGAAGGTCACTTGGTGGCCACCAAGTTCCTTTTCTTCCTCTTCATGGATGAAAATGGCACACCTACCACCCACATGTGCCATTTTCATCCACTAGAAAGGCATTTGGTGGCCACCATTTGTCCTTTTTTACTCTTTGTGGACTAGGAAGGCACTTGGTTTAGGGTTTAAGGCTCTTCAACATAGACTGGAGGGGCACTTGGTGGCCACCGAATGCATTTTTTTCATTGATGAAAAAGGCACCTAACGGCCACCAAATGTTTTTTTTCCTCTTCATTAATGAATATTGCACCTAGAAGCCATTAGGTGTTTTTCTTTTCTCATTGTTCACTATAAACCTTTATGTTTCCCTTCATCGACGAGAAGGGCACTTGGTGCCCACCAGTAAATGCCTTTTTCCATCTTTTTTGATTAGAAAATATCATGTGTTCTTTGATGATATGGGCAATTGGTGGCCACAGGTGTTATTATACTCTATTATTGAAGATATAATGATTTAAACTAAATATTGTATATTGAGAGGGTGAGGTTTTGTGAGGTTTTTACATTGTCGGTGATGAGTGCTTCAAATTTAGCTGATCTTGCAAGAAGCATGAAAGTCATGATGCTAAAGAAATTGTTAGAAAACAAAAAATTTGGAATTAAAAAATTTTGTGCATTGATAAGGAAAAAGTGTACAATGTATAAAAATATATAGACAAAGTGAATTTTACAACATAAATTTTTGAGGTTGAGCTTAACAACATAAAAAGATTTCAATTGCTACTTAAATCTATTGCACATTTCAAAGCCTGAAACATAGGAAAACTCTTGAATGTGCAACAAATTGATGTAAAACCTAAATATAAAACCCTATATTGAATTTTGATATCTTGAACCCAAACCCTAGCTTGGATAGATTTTATAGACACAATAGATGACATATGTTTTTTATAGTACAATGTTGATACATATAAACACCAAATTGACCCAAAAGGGAAATCACAAATATAGAAACAAAAACAACAAATAGGAGGTGCAACCTAAAGGTACACAAATGTAGCATTGAGGAGAGAATTTGAATTTACCTAAAAATTGACTAAAATATTGTCATAGTGAATTGCTAAAAATAACTTGAGCTGCTCACAATTGCTTGGATTACAACTACAATGTGAAAAAGAAGAAATAAAAAAGTTGTCATCAAATATGAAATTGCAACTTTCATCTTTGAACTATTTTTTTTTAGCGTTAGATACAAAAGCAAAAATAAAATGCAAAAAGTTCAAAGATGAAATTCCTTTATAGGTGGCTACATTTTTAAACTAAGTAGTGGATGTGAAAGTGAGGAAATCTCATAGAATTGAAGGATAAACCCAAAATGAGACACGAAAAAGAAAGCTTGAGAAGAAAATTATTTTGGGAAAGAAAGATTAACACATTTTATCATGCTTGTGTTTGAATTTAAAGTGCCTTTGCAAAAGAACACAATTGCTTTTGAAGCTTTAAAAAAGAAAGCACTTTTGGAATCCTTTGCAAGAACACAATACAAACATTAAAATCTTAAACCTAAACACTAAATGTCACAAGTTTGAGCACTGCAATAGTGAAGTCGAACTTTGTGCAAGAAAAACAAAGAATGAACTTTATGCAAGAAATATTAAAAACATGAAACCCTATGCAACTTTTAGGACTTCAAAGAGAATTCTAAAACAACAAAACCCATAACGCCTTGCTCAACACCTTTTTTCTTTCCACATGGTTGACGTCATATGATATCATCATTTAAAAAAAGTTTTCTAACTAAACCACAATTAAATAGGCACCAATGTTTGGTTAGGGGTCAGTTTTTTCAACATATTTTTTTCCTCACATTAATGTTACTTTTTAACATTTAATTAACATTATATTTGTTTTTAAAATTTTTTTTCAAAGTATAAATATTCAATAAAATTATCATTCAAATAACACTTTAAACTAGATTGGTTTCTTGTGATTATTATAAATATGGGATGATGTCTAGCAATTGCCACAAAACCATAAACCCTAAACCCTACCCCATGTTAACCTCCAATGTCCAAATGGCATCAAACTTTGGGAGTCCCTTCAACCGTAACACCCTACTTAGTGGTGACATTATGGGCTAATGTCTAGCCATTTTCAACCCTACAAAAAAATCTCAAGGTTTTCAAAACCAAGTTGGTGTAACTTGAAATTGGTGTAAGTGTTGTAGTTGTTTCACTATAAATAGCTTAGTTCACCAAACCCACATGGCTTATCATGATAGTTTTTAGGGTTACGTTGTAGTTAATAAAAAATAATTTGGTTAATATGATACTTATTCATAGTTTTTCATAAATTCTGAAAAAGTTAAATAACCATTATATATATGCAATTTTCTTGTATAGTTAAGGTGTTTCGTTTTAAATATAATATTGGTAAATGATGTTACTTTGTTGGTGTTTTGGTTTGGGTATTTTGGGAAAGGAAAATTTATTATCTTTATTGTTGAAGTTTCTTCAAGAATCTAGTCACATGAAATGTGATAATATATACTTGAATTTTTTTCAATCAATGTCAAATGTGATATTAGTTACATATTATGTCGATATTGTAAAAACAACACAATGTCATGATGAACTATAGACTATTTGTTGCATGATAATATTTTGCATATTTGTAAAATAATTGTTCAACATTTGTCAATTTTTTAAATAATTGTGTGGTCATGGGGCTATGTTTTTGTTAATGGTAAATATCTTTTAATCATATACCTTACAATGTGAGCTAGGTGTTGAAGTGTATATTTTGACTAAAATTTAGTGATTTTTATTGATAAAAACATGTTGAAGGGATTTTTTTACTATTCCCATCATTGCATATTAAGTGTGTCAAACAAAAAGGTGGAGTTCCAAGTGGTAATATTAAAAGTTTTCAAAGTGTTTAATCCTTCTATGGAATGAGGATATTATTATAAATTTATAGGTAGGGGTGCTATTGGTATGACATTCTTAAATAGATTGTTCACATGAAATATGCCTTGTGATTATTTGAAATAATTGTCAAAAAATTAAAATTTTGAATTATGTGTCTAATAATTGATCATTTGGATCGATTATTTGATTTTATTAACCAATAATCTATATACCTAAATTAATGAGTATAATTCAAAGAATTAATTAGTTTAAGAAAAAGATAATTAATTATTTTAATTAACCAAATAAAATATTATTTGAAGTAATTAAAATAGTTCATTTAATTTGTTAATTACTTCATTCAAATAAATAACTATTTTATTTTAGATAATTTATTATCAAATGATTAATGATCTAGATTCATAAAAAAATTTATTTAAATTTTTTTTAATGTTTTATTTGAATTAACTAACATTTAACAAGTTGTTTGAATTAAACTATTAATTTTTAATTCATATTAATAGTTAATTATGCATTTTAATTAATTAGTTCAAAATAATTAAATAAATTACATATTAATTAATTAATTATTGAAAAATAACTCAATATTAAAAACAAAACACTAAATATGAATTTGGGTAGAAAACATGAAAGTATAAATAGTCATATCCATATGTACACCTAAATTGAATTTTTAATATAATGTACACATTGCTCTTAGTTTCACATTTAAATTAATTATATGTATCTATATAAATTATTTTGTTAGTTAATTTAGATTAAAAAATGATATAGTAATTATTGATGATTAATATCTTAATTATTCAATTAAGTTCATTATTAAGTATCCCCAACTCATATACATATTTATTTGATAATTTATTATTTGATGTCATTGAGTAATTATTCTTCCTACACATTCATATTATTTAGTTTCATTAAAATATTTTATTTTGAAATTAAAAATAATTGTATGAGTAAAATTTATTTATTCATATTAGTAGTGAATTATTTTGGATAATTATTAAGTTCATAATACTTAAATATATTAAGTGAAGTTAATATTTAATAGTCAAATTATTTTAACAATAATTCTTTATGAAATATTACATTTGAATTGGTACCTTTACTAAGTTATAAATTGTTGCACAATAATTTAAACCTAGTTGAACACTAGTAGTTCAATAGTGGCGCACTATTAGCCCTACCAGTTGCACAATAGTTGTATAGGAGTTGTTTTTTGAACAATGGTAATATTTATTTCACACTTGATTCTATTTTGAAAATGAAATTTGGTTCATATTTGATAATATATTATATAAGGCAAGGAATAATAATATAATATAATAAAATATTTTTGCATGTGTTTTAAACATGTAAGAAGAGTTTTGATTTAACATTACTCATCAATTTAAATTCATCAAAGTTTTATCATTAAAACTTTGCAAGTAATGGAAAGTCTTACTTTTAAAAACATAAATATTGACAATCCAAATGAATATGGACACAAAATTAGCTATGATATATGATAATTAAAATGAATTTGTGCCTTTTGAAGATCCTTATTGATTTTGTTTTGACAATGCTAGATGGTTGATTCCTTAAGGTGAATCATGGTACGTTTCGACAATATTGAAAAATAATAATACTAATTTTATACATATCAAAAAATGGAATGACTACCTTATGTTTTGATTTTGAAAGTAAATTTACATTTTAAAAATTGAAATGTAAGGTAAAAAGTTTCACATGGGTCATTATTCTTTAACCATCAAGACCTTCCATCTTTGCAAAAAGGAATTAATCCATGAGTGGCTATACTACGGTGAAAATGTAATCCCTCAACAAATTTATTGTCCTTGTGAAGGCATTGTTGAGAAAATCAAATTCAAATTAATCCTACTTGTGAGAAAGTGATTATCACTCACTTAATATCCTACTACAACTACTTAGATATTATGTAATAAATAGTAATCCATGTGAAGAGAAATGAAATAGCAAGAATGACACATTGTCCTTTCAGGATAGTCTACTTCTCCAATTAATAAAACCCAAGGCAAAGGGGTTTATACAAGAAAATGAATGAGAAGGGATTGGAAGGTAATTAGGGTACCTTAATAATCTCTAGAAGCTCCTTGGGTAGAACCACTCATGTTGAGCCGTTGGGTGACCTGCCCTAAGGGCTCCCTAGGCAAAACCACGTATTAGCCACCCGAAGGCTTGCCTTGCCCAAAGGCTCTTCGGGCAAACCAATGAAGTGACTTGCTTCAGGGGACCCCTAGTCGAAACCATTTGGCGGCCACTAGGTGACCAGCCCCTAAGCCTCTTTGAGTGGATGACTTGGAAGCTACCACGTAACCTAGGTTACCCCAAGCCTTCCTAGGTGGACAATGTGGCAACCACCAAGTGACCTCACCCCAAGCCTCCCCAGGCAGATGAACTAACAACCCTAAAATGATTTCACCTAAGGAGCTCGCACACTTTCGGGGCACAACCATCCATGTTTAGCCTTTAAAGGTGTGTGTCATCCAATGTTCTACCCTAGAATCACATGGCGGCCACGAGTTGCTTATTTTTCGCTCCAAGGTCATACCTTGGAAACATCTTTGGCCAAGAGGTGGACCTTCAGAAGTAGGTGGAGTTTTGAAGGATATCGAAGAGGGGTATTGGGAGACATTATGTAACCTTCGTTGAGCTTTGTCCAACTATTGTGTTTTTTTGCACCTATTTCAATTTGGATGGTTTTGCATGAAACTACACACGACGCATAAATTGTGATTTTTTTTTCAGTTGTAGTTGAGAGGGATTAAAATCTAAATCTATTAGATGGATAAGAAAATATTAACCACTAGATTCGATTTCTAAGATGAAAATTTTGTTTTGTAATATGATCTAATAACATCCACGATCCTAATGAGTTTCATTTTTTTCGTTGGTGTTTAAGGGAGGTTATCATGTCCTGAAAACAAGTTTGATTTTTTCATTTGTATTTTTTGGATGCTCCTCCATGCTTCATTTGGAGTAATTGTAAACTATACATTTTGGAATGTGTAGTGTGTTTGAGGGGCTATATTGGGGCTTCTCGATTTCAGAAGGTATTGCATTAAACCTCACAATTATATATGTTGTATATGTTCATCGATGTTCCCAATTTTTGCACAAAAAATAAAATCACATTCATCTTTTCATACGAAAAATCTTTTCAAATTTCAACCCAGTCCCTTTGCTATCAACATCAAGCTAGGTTGTCAAATCCAATTTGAAGGTGTTTTTTTCCTTATTCATTTTTCCTAAGTTATCTCTATCCTATAATGGGGCTTTTGAGGTTCAAAATTTTGAGTCTTTGTTTTCTCGTTTAAGAGAAAAATATAAAATTGGTTGGTCTTCACTTAAGGAAAGGTTCTACTATGTGGGCCTTTTGAAATTAAAACCTTCCTTGGCCTAGTGGTATGAAAGATCTCAAATCAATGTATGTTTTGAACATGTTAAAGGTATTAGGCATATGGAATTTGTTTTCGTGAATTTTATGCACCTTTTGGAACATGCATTACATATATGGATATGAATTCAAAGTTTGGTTGGGTATCACTCAATTGTTTAAAAAAATATGATAATGAATAAGGCTGAATGGGGAAGAACTACAAACATACTTTTGAGCAAATTTTATTTATATATATATATATATATTTGTAGTCAATTTAACATTTGACTCCTTGTGTGGCCACATGGTCATCTATTAATCACTAAGCCCACTTGGTGGTGACCCAATATTTATGGCGACGAGGTTAACATTTGTGTGTTCTCTAGAATTCAATGTTTGCATTATTTTAAACTATATTTAAAGTCTAATACACCAATTGGTCACCACAAGGTGACCACCAAATGGACTTTTAAACTTAGTCTAGACATTAAAACACCGCTTGGTGGCTTGTAGGTGTTATTGCAACATCTAGTTAATTTGCCAAACCACCTAGTTTCCACTAGGTTAATTTTAAATTTCAGGATAAATAAACAATGTTATGCATAGTCTTGTTTGTTGCATACTTGAAACCTTAAAAAAAATTCATTTTGTTATATTGAAATTATATAAACTTCCATTGTAACATTTGGAATGGAATAAATGTTGAAAAATGGAATGAAATATGGTCATTGAATAGGTTTTTTGTTGGTTTAGGTGTAGATAACCATCACAACTTTCTCCATGTCGATGCAATCACATTCATTAATTGATTAAAGGTTGGAGACTTGGCTATTGGAGACAATTTTGATCTATGGGATTCCATGTCTCAAATGGAAAAAATATAGTTTGGTTGTGGGCAGTGTAAGGATCCCATGTTTGCTCCTATATATGGGCCATCTAGATTTGAATATTGCATTATTGTTTCACCATTGGTGGTGTTTGAATCCATGGCACAAAAAAATCTATTTTGCCCAAATCCAAGAGCGAAATGTTATAGGGAATCGGTGGGCGTCAATTGATTTTGGCATGTAAAGGATGTGTTTTTGAAGGTTGGAATAACATTGACATCACCAATTGTGGAATGGGGATCCATGGACTTAAGCTGCATGGAGGGGTTCAACAATTTAGGAATGAAAATAATTCATCTCTTGTCCAAAGACATGCTCCAACATCCTCCATTGAAGATGAGCCAACCTTCACCAAATTTGATGAAGATGGTGAAACACCAAATAGTGTTTCCCACAATAGTGATGATAGCTCCAATGGCCAAGTAACGCTAGCATGCAACCTACATACTTTTGGAAGAAATGATCATGACAATAACACAATTGTTCCTTCATTGGAACATTGCAATTAGAGAGGAATATAATGTGATGTTGTTTATGTCAAAGGTGTTTTTGTTGCTAGAGGTTGAATAATTGCATGTGACCCAAGGGAGGTAGTGTTTGATGATGATTTGGGTGAAGATCACATTGGATTGTTCAGCTTGTATTGCCTTGATGACATATTAGAGTCATGAGTATTTGGAGGTGGTTGTTGTCACAAATTTTTTTTCATGTGCATTATTTGAAAACTCTTATGAAATCATAAGATGATAATCATATATCTGATGTAGATGTAGAAAGATCAATTGGTGTGAAAAAAAAGTAATATACCTTTCACAAGAGAAAGAAAAAGGCCCTAGATGTTGATGTTCCCATGTTGTGGATTGACAAAGTGATGTATGAAGAATCCATTTGCAATGTTGGTGCTGATGTTTGTTGTTCCTTGAATTATTGTCAATATTGTCCATGCATGGTTCAAAAAATTGAGAATAAGTAGGTTTTAGAGGAGTTGGTAGATTACTTTTGTCTACAACTTTGTTTGAAATAGGTTATTTTTGGATTAACTTTATTTATCACCAAAAAAAAAACCCCAAAAGTTCCTCCATAGCAAGTTTTGTTTATGTATAGTAAGCTCTTAGCTAAGTAGTGTTTAAATATTTGAGTCCATTCACTATGGATGTGTTCTTAGTAAGCCCTCACCTACACAAACAATTGCATGTATACATGTTAGTAGCTTACCATTGCACTAGGTAATTTGACATTCAAGTTGTACTATTTTTGCAATGATATTATCAAATTTCTTTGTTCTTCCATTCAATGATGTTTGAAGTGACCTAATTTTTTTCTAGTACCCAAAGAGAGAGATTGTGCAATTCAAGGAGTTCCTCTTTGCAATTTCTACAAAAGAATGCAAATTATTGAAAATCAATAGGTAATCCTTCTCATTAATGATGAAACATTTAGTCCTCTCCTTTGTTTTGCTTCAACATTTTCATGTGTCCTTGAATTTGTTGAAAGAATTTTTATGATTTAAAAAAATAATCTTAAGAATGATGATTTAAAAAATTAGGTGTAATACATTTTTCCATTGATAAGATATGATGCATTTCACATGATGATGTATGAATTTTGGCTCCATCATTTTATCCCCTAACCC
>Ga0209611_10001640_pt1 | contig 38615 bp, 27 predicted proteins | sample S1TSphgellanicum_3_FD_187693 | JGI IMG/M metagenome (GOLD analysis project Ga0209611, IMG submission 187693) | Host-associated microbial communities from peat moss isolated from Minnesota, USA - S1T2_Fc - Sphagnum magellanicum MG (SPAdes) (version 2) | ecosystem: Host-associated > Plants > Peat...
TGTTTTGGGGGTGGGGGTGGGGGGGGGAGTGGGGCTGATTGTTTTGAATTTTTTGACCTGAAAAATGTGATTTCTATTCCTACGCAGGATTTTTGTGTAAAAAGGGTAATATGGGCCTAATTCAACAGATTTCCAAAATAAATAAATAAATCTTAATCGCCGGATTTCTGCAGTAGTTTCCATCAGAAACATAGCAAAAGTACAAAAGGATTCTAAGGTTTTTTTTTTAAAAACTTTCATCTCTGGTCTGTAGCCAAAATTTGGCTAAATCCTCTTGTTGATGATAGCCAGTTTGGCTACGTCAAAAAATTGGAAAAGAAACCAAAAAAGATAAAACAAACAAACTTGGAAGCACGGATTTTTCTTTTTCCAGTAAATTTGTCAAGTAGCAACAAGTTGAGCATATTTGCAACCAAATTTGGCTACAAACAGAATATTATGAAAGTGGCAACATTTGAGGGACCTTCTGTTTTTTGGGCTACCAAGGCTACTGAAATTTCTTATGGAATCTTGATGAAATCTGTAACTTCAGTTTTTTAATCTGGACTACTTAAAGGAATCTCAAAGGAATCTTGTGACCTAGAGAAATCTTGTCTTTGTCCTGTTGTTGCCAAATTTCACAAATAAATTATTTGTGTGTGTGTGTGTGCGCGTGCACGCGCTGTGCTTCTTGAAGGTGGGTTTGACCAATGTGAATTCTTCTCACAGCCCCACTTATAAAGTGATAAACCATTTAAATCTTATCACCCAGTGGGTTAATTTACTTTGTTGCAAACATGGGTGGCATATGTACTAGCCCATTTAAGCCATTTTACACTATTTGATTGTAATATTTCATCCAAAATATAATGTATAGATCACTTTACTGTTGTCACTGGGCATGATCTAACTATCGTAACACCTTGAATCTGCAAAATGGGGAACAAAGCTCCATCTGAGATATGAAACTTGTGGGTACATCATCCTCCCTAGAGTACCATTGAAGTCCTTAATTTTATTTTTTCAATTTTGTTTAATGTAGCTGAAATGGTGATGACCCATAAGATGATTTTTTTAAAACCAAGCTACAAATCAAAGATGAAAGTTGTGGGTACATCCTCCCTAGAGTACCATTGAAGTGCTTGATTTTATTTTTTCAATTTTGGTTAATGTAGCTGAAATGGTGATGACCCATTTAAAGATTTTTTTTCAAAAATCAAGCTATAAATTATCAAAGATGAAAGTGTTTTGAAATTTAGGCATGATTGTGACAAAATTGAAGGAACCTCCATGACAAGTAAGTTATCAAATGGCAGTAGCTGAAGATCATGGGAGCAAAGCCTAGATGCTGGTAATTCTGGTAATGCTGCTGGTGTGGCAATCAAAGCAGCAGACTAAAAGCCATGCACTATTTTACCGCTACTGGGGGTGACCCATGCCACCTCAAAACTGACTAATCTTATCCATCTAGAGAGTGATTTTGGAAAGATCAAATCCTGTGGAAAGAACATGCAGGCATCACGAGCCCATCCCAAGTAAACAATAATTTATTAAGCTTCTATAATAAAATAATGAGTTTTGGGACATCACCCAGTTTTGTTCAAGTTCAAAACGATCCTTGGTGTATTGGGAAATCTATTATTATCTTCACCTGTTTTTTATTTCAGTTTTGTGGTGTTGCTCAAGTGCTGATCATCTGCAAGTATACTTAGTCAAATTTGGCAATATTCAAAATATGAAAGTAGAAAATCTTAAGCATCCTATTATATTGTAGGCAATTAAGGCCCGTTTTGTTGGGTTTTGTACATATATTTTTCTCGTGTTGACAAAAGCTTGCCACTGAGCAATAGCCAAGCAAAAACAATTGTGCAATTTTAAAATATTGAGTAAACCAGGCAATTGTATATGCTTTGATCACTTGATCGTATGTGCATTGTCTAATGTTGAACAGTGGTCTTTAAAGCTTTTAACTTAGATAATAGTTTGTCACTCTAATGGTTATAAACAATTGAGATGTACAATCTTGAAGAAGTCTTGTTTGAGAAATAGAAAAACAACAATCAATTTCAAAAGATCCCACCACTTTGGATCACTTTACTGTCTTATTGTTGCTCTAGCGGTTGAGCAACAAGAACTCATGTGGTTAGTACCAATATTGGGTAGGTACCCACTTTGGATGGGGAAAGAACCACTGGTTCCAATTACAAGGACCCAAAGGGGAACCTAGGAAGAATTGGACCCGCCAAAATGCTGAGTAAAGGGAACCAGGCTAGGGACCTACCACCAAGTTCCTATTTGAGAGCGGGGAACTAGACTAAGTAAGTCGGTTGAACTTTCAAATTTTTAAACCTTGATTTGGAGGGTCAGTTCTAAAATGAGGTTCAACATAGAACTGAAATGGCTTTTCTTTAGAATGTCAATTTTGGTTCTTTAAGATGTAAAGGTTAGTGTTTTGAGTGTCTTGTGTCCATTGCCTTCATACCACTCTCCAAATGTCTCTATTGTTTGTTGTTTTTTTGCAATTCTTTTGTTTTTCTTTTTTTCCTTTCCTCTTGTTTGTTTTCTTATCATTCAACTATGTTTGTTATTGTTGTTATGTTTAGTTTGACTCATTATTGCTTATCATTTTAATTGGTTATTATTTAGGTGTTTTGGTTTTTGCTCATTGCTCAATTGTTTTATTTGTTGTTCATCATTCAAATAGCTACTCACCACTTAAGTTCATTTGTTGTTATTGTTTTTGGGTTTGGTTGCTTATTGTTAAAACATTAAATTGGTTTCTATCGATCTTTCAAGCACTTTGGTTGCTACTTGTCATTCATCTCTTCAAGTGTTCACTATGCTTTTTTGTGTGTTTATAAAGTTACCTTGTTTTGTTGAACATTTACCAAGTCTTGATGTTTTAAAAATATTTGTTGGACATGGTGTAAGAGGTGGAAGAAATTGAAAATTAACTTCACAACATGATCAACATTTTCACTAATTCAATTAATAATGAATGTTGTGATTTTGCTCCTAACATTGAATATATCTTTCACAATGACAAATGCACTACCATTGCCATTATTGCCAAAACAACATGATTTTTTGAAGCCAAAAAGTTAAATTGCCACCACATGGGCATTTTAAACACCAATTGCAACTACACCAATTATAACTCCAAAGCCAAATTCAATCGACCTTAAACAACTAAACGGTTTTTTGTGTTAACCTATTTATTCACTTTAAGAACAAGAAAGGGCATCTTAAATTATAAATCCACCAATGGGATATCATCACTTTGGAAACATCTAGAAAACAATCACCATAAATTTGGATTAAATGGGGTGAACATGAAAACAATGCACCTAAAAACCAACAATTAGCAAATAAAATAGGTTTGGCCCTTCCCCATTAATATTGCTTCCTTCTAACTAGGTTTTTTTTCCAATTTCCCAATGTCTACAAGTTGGTTACACATGTTGGGTGAAGGACACATTGTTGGCAACCACTGTGATTTTTTCATAGGTACAATTGGAACCATGCATTATTATGAGTTAAGATTCTAGCAACCAAGAAAAAAATTGGGTAGCAATAAAGTGGCGATATAAAAAATTAAGATGTATGATAAATGGGCTACATGGATTTCTCCCTTGTAAAAAAATTGGTAATTCATTATGCATCCATGTAGGTAATTGGCAAACATGTCCAATTTTTTGTCCAATATGTGGTAATTCAACAGTTGATGCCATAAACAACACCTTCAAACTTACAAACAATGCCTAGGGGCAATCTCAATCCTTTCAAATCTTACCCATTGTAAGAAATGATATTGCACATTTGCAAACTCGCAAGTGGTTTTTTCATTCACATAGGTGAACAAAAAATGATATTGCACATTTATGGGCCTAAAAGTGGTTTTTTTTATTCACATGGATGAAGAAAAAAATGATATTGCACACTTGTGGGCCCAAAAGTGGTTTTTTTTATTTACATAAGTGAAGAAAAAAATGATATTGAACCCTTGTGGGCCTAAAAATGGTTTTTTTTATTCACATAGATGAAGAAAAAAATGATATTGCACATTTGTAGGTGTGCAACTGGTCTTTTTTTCAAATAGGTGAAAAACAAAATGGGTTGCACACTTGTGAGCCCGCAAATGGTTTTATTTATTCACACAAGAAAAGAAAAAAAATGATATTGCACACTTGAAAGCCCACAAGTGGTTTTTTTGACTCACACACGAAAAGGAAAAAAATGATATTGCACACACTAATAGAAATTCACCAAAATGTAACCTCTATTTGTGACTACATGCGACTACTAGTCATTTGCAACTACCTTTGGACATTTTTGCAATTCTTTTTTATGTTGGTTTGCAATTACATTACAACCAATTTGCAACTATTTTGGTTTTCATCCTTTTATGTGAACAACATTTAATTCGGTTTTCATCCAATAAAAACAACTTATGTCCCATTAGTTGGTAATGTGACCAATTTAATTGCAACCTTATAAATATACAAAGGTGTATTTTGTGAATTCTAAATAATGTAGTTGGGTATATTAGGATTTACAAATGTATATTTAGAATGTATATCAACGACCATATTACATATGTATTCAAATATTATTATTAACATGAATGGCCTCAATATTATGGTTACACTATATGTATATTTTGAGTATATTAAAATTTTATATACAATATTTACTAAATATATTGCGCCCATATTACAAGTTTATCAAAAATATTTTATTATACTTCTTAAAAGTATAACAACTGAAAATTATTATTATTATTTTATTTTATTCATAAATGTAATTTTTAAATTAATTTTTCATATTATTTTGATTAAAATTCGTAAATAATATTATTTTAATACATAATGATGATGATGATGAGGAGGAGGAGGAGGAGGAGGATATTAATATGATACAGAAAATAATAATATAATTACTAAATAAATCTAATAAATTATTATATTATTACTAAATTATTTTCAAACAACTAATGTATTCATTAACAATTAATTTATATTTATTCAAGAATCAAAAAATTCATTATAATAAATCATAATACCTATAACAAGTGAAATAATCATATATAATAATAATAATAATAATAAAATAATTAACCTAGGCTAACTACAAATTAGATTATTTTTATGAAATTTTTCCTACCTTAAAGTGCCTTAGTAATATGAAAGGTCTAAGGAAGAGGCAATCAATTATGACATATTACTTCATTATAAAAATTACTAAAATATAAATATATTTTTTAATTTTTTTTCTTTCAAATTAATAATTATTAATTAATCAAGGATTATAATCAATAGTTGTCATTTTTAAGTAATGGACATGTACATTTTGATTAAAGGCTCTTAGGGCTTGAATGACACATGTATTTGTTGACTGATCAACTTGACCGTAATGGTTTATTTGATTAAATACACATAGTCAAGTTGTACAACCTTAATCAAAATGGTCGATTTTTTTGGTGAAATTGAACAATTAATCAAGATGACCAATGGTCTTTAGTCCAATTGAACATTTAATAAAGATGGCCAAAGATATTTAATTAAATACAACATGGTCTACTACCCTATGTATCTACCTTTTACCTACTCATCCACTTATTTACTTAACTAATTATTTACCTACCTATTACCCACCCACCCACCTACTACTTAATTACCTATTTATCTACCTACCTACATACCTACCTATATTTCTCACTTTTGTACAACCTACCTACTTACCTACCCACCTACCTCCATATTATTTACCTACTTATCCACCCATTTACCTACTAGGTTTAATTGTAACCATTAGGTTTAGCCACTAAATTTAACCATTAGGTTTATCCAAATTTTAGCCAAATTTCAACCATTAAGTTTTATTTAAATTTAGCCACTAAATTTAATCATTATGTTTAACCATTAGATTTGGCATTAGGTTTAACTTAAGGTGGACCATTAGATGTGGCTAGTAAGTATAGCCTAAGTTTAATCACTAGGTATAACCACTAAGTATGGGTAAAAGAACACAACAATGTACTTTTATGGAATTCACAACAATAGTTTTTATGGCTTTATCAACTCTTGGCTTTTACAACTCAAATGCATTTAAGAAATTCTAAAAATATGAATTCAAAAATTGAAAGATATATTCCAATCATTCTAACTTTGAAAAAAAATACACCAAAAATATCAATATGTAGTGAAAAATGGACTTTACAATGTTGGCCACATCTAATGTCATAGTTTTTTTAAAAAATGGTTATGGATTTTTTTCTTCTAGTGGATTTGGAGGACATGTTCAAAAATTTTGGGGGCTCATGATTTGTAAATTCATAACACTTAAGATGAACAAATCAAATAGAATTCTTTTTTTCATTTTTTAAAAAATGAAAATGAAGACCTTAGAATTCACAAAGTCCATTTAAATATCTAAATTAAATTGTACAAGACCCATATTTATAAAAATGTTTTAGAAAGGTTTAAATTAAAAACACATAAATTTGGATTTGGAAAAAAATGTTAACTTGAACATGATTTAAATGTTTTTATGTGGAAAAACACTCGAAATGAATTCCGGACCTGGACTTTAAAATACCCATTTTGGTCCACCATAGTGTGTTTTTGCCCATATAGCCTAGGTATAATCAGTATGTTTAACTAAAATTTAATCATTATGTTTAACCACTAAATTTAGCCACTAGGTTTAGCCAAATTTTAACCATGAAATAAGTTTAACCAGTAGGTTTATCAACTGAGTTTAACCATTATGTTTAGGGATGAAATTTAAATATTGATTTTATCAATTATGTTTAGCCACTACATTTAGGCATTAGATTTAATCATTAGGTTTAACCAAGGTTTAACCATTATTTTAAGTCACTAAATTTATCCATTAAGTTTAACCATTATTTTAAGTCACTAAGTTTATCCATTAAGTTTAACCATTACTTTAAATCATTAGGTTTAGCCATTATGTTTAACCAATTATTTTAAATTGTTAAGTTTAGCCACTAGGTTTAGCCATTGTTTCAAATCATTAACTTTAGCCATTAGGTTTAACCATTATTTCAAATCACTAAATTTAGTCACTAAGTTTAGCCATTATTTTAATCATTAAATTTAGCTATTAGATTTAATAACTATGTTTAGCCATTATTTTATGTCATTAGGTTTAACCACTAGTTGTCACTTAGGTTTAGTCATTAGTTTAATGATGTGAAATAAAAATGTGAAATAAAAAGTTTGATAAAAATTGAACACTTTTGATAGTGTAATCCATTTGTAAGGACTTGGTTTATCATTGTGAAGGTTTGGAGTTCAATCCTTTATACTTACAATGTATGTACATGCTTAAAATGCTAGGGTAAATAGGTTAGATTAAAGTGGTGTGGTGAAGTTAAGTTAAGTAGGCTAGGCTAAATTAAGCTAAGCTAACACCTACCTACCTAAGTGTTTTTTTCGACCTATCTAAACCAATTTACTACCTACCTACCTACTTATTAATTTTTAAAATAATAATCCCAAAAATGATTTTAATTTAAGTATACAATTAACCTCCTCAAATGATCCACTATCTACTAGTCAAATAATCATTCATTTTGTCAATCACTCTACCAATCAAAATGACAAGATCATAATTGACTACCCAATCACGCTAGTAGGTTCAAATCGACTTGTCTAGATAAGGTGGTTTTTTTTATGCCTATCAATTTGGGTATTTTTTTACTAGACAACCCAATCGAAAAAACCATGAATTGCAGTAGTGATGTTCATGCAACTAAAAGACTTTAACCAATACATGATTCTTTTCAAAATCCATTTTATTCCAAGAAACATTGGAATTTTATAATACCATTATTTGTTGTTATGGACAATAACAATCTATGGCACATCAAAGGTGTGTTTTTAGTTTACAAGTTTGGGTAGTAGCCCAAGCTTTTTCTAATACACTAGGGTCCATGGTCAACCATTCAATTGGTAAACAAAACAAAAGCTATTGATTGTTTGATGCATTAGTTGCTACAATTTCTCTTGATATCCTAGGGAAATCATTTCCATTTTATTCCAAATGATGTGCAAACAAATACAAGGTGCAACTTATTGAAAAAAAAAGTAAAAAAACTTAATTTATGTAAGTATAAATAAAGTGCCTATAATTCATTATGAGAATATATTTCAAATATATTTATTATATTCTAGGACATAGCTAGAATATATTCAAATTATGTCATTATTTCATAATAAACTAAAAAAAACCTTTTTAGTTCAAGTGCTTCTTAAAATATATAAGCAATGTCACCCAAATGCAAATACAAAGCTCGACACCCAAATCTTCATAACCTAAGATTTTAAGGCAAAACTTCAATGATGACCCACCATATATCCTTAATGAAATCATAAAATTAAAACTATATCTTGCCCAAAGTTATTAAAATATTTAATATCCCCCCCAAATCTAAAACCATCATTTATGGTTGATGCAAAACCAAAACCAAAAGTTATCTTTAAAAGTAAAAAACCACCCAACATTGTTTTGTGTTAGTATTGTCCAAATCTTGATTCTAAAAGGAACCTTCAGTCCCAATTTTGTTTTTTCTTAAAAGCATTTATGGAACTTTTTATTTGATTTTGAAACTTGTTCTTTGGATGTTTAAAACTTTTTGTTCCAATAATTTTCACAAAGAATTTAAAATCAATCTAATTTTCAATTGGGTCTAATTTCATTTTATTACATAATAACTTTTTTAAAATGTAATATTAGTTTGTTCAACTAATGCACACATTTCAAAATAAAGATTATGTAATTCCAATGACAAGTAATTGGAATTGGTATATGGGGGATTTTTTGGAGTCTTTGTTTGGTCATCCATGGACCATTCCAAAAATAATTTTAGAAATAACTACCTCATTTTGAAGTTTAATTATTTCATTTCTTTCTTAATAACTACTTATTTTTCTTATTAATTTTTTTAATAACTATCTCTCAACTTTTTCAATAATTACCTGCATTTTATAATACCTCATTTTTTTCCCTTACCCACCAACATGGATATAACAAATTAACATTGGTTTTTTCTTGTCCATAAAATGTATATTAAATTAAGTTAAATTTAACATTGACATAAATAATGATGAATTATTAAAAACCATATGAAAACATAAGAATATGTTTTTTTTTGGGATCATCATTGGTAGCATGCAATAGTGCAGAACTCAAATATTAATTATGTACAACCAATCAAATGTAATAACTTACCAAAACATGGTAAATATGATTACATAAACAACTAGTGTTTTAGTCATAAACCACATATACAACTAACCATGACTACATGACTATTAATCCATATGGCCTTATGATATTTACCATTAATCACAAAAATGGTGTAGTTGTAAATAACATTTATGACTTTGTCCAATGACTATAAAACATTTTAATGACCAAAATTTAATTTTAAAAAATAATTATAATTATTTTGATTCATTTTTGTTGCTAGATGGCAACCTAGGATGAATTCAAGATTTTATTAACCACTTCTAAGTTGACACATGGCCATCTAAAATAATGAAATTATTTTCTCCTACCAATTATATGATGTCATGTGGAAATCAACTTTTAATCTAATAAAGACACTTGGGACCTAACCTAGGTGGCCTAGGTTACAAGCCCTAGCTAAGCAACCTAGCCTACATACCAAAGTTAGGGGGACTACACTAGGTGACGTAACCTACATGCAAAAACTTAAGGGGATTAGGTTAGGCAACCTAACCTATGTTAAAAGACAACTTAAGCTAAGCTAGCCACCTAACTCTTAAAAGGCTACCAACTTACACTCCTAGGAACCTAAGTAGTATATAAGATGAAGGTAAGAGGACTTGAACTCCTCAATTCCACTTTGAAGGGACAAGGCCTTTACCATTCCACCACCAAATTTTTTTTGTATCAAATATAGTTATCACAAACATATATAATAAATTTGTTTTAGCCTAGGTCACCTTATGCCACCCTATGTTAACCTAGGTTGATTCATGCTAACTTAGGCCACCCAATAAATTAGCCTAGGCCTCCATAGCCTATTTTAAGTAAATCTAGGTTTTCATAGGCTAAAATTAGGTAACTTAGTATAACTTGGGGTTATTTAGGTTGAACTAAGTTATTTAGGTTTAACCTAAGTTAAATTAGGCTATATTAAACTATATTTGGTTAAATTAGTGTATACTTGGCTAAACTAGCTTATATTTGGTTATATATGGCTATACTTAGCTAAAATTGGCTATATTATGTTATATTTGAATAAACTAAGTTTTATTAGGTTAAACTTGGTTAAAGTAAGTTATTTAGATTAAGCTTGGCTATACTAGGCTATTTTAAGTGAAACGTGGTTAAACTAGGCTATACTAAGCTAAACTTGGTTTAAATAGGTTATTTAGGTTAAACTTGACTATATTAAACTATATTAGGCTAAATTTGAAAAAATTAAACTACTTACATTAAACTTCATTAAAAATGATTAAACCTAAGTTAAACTAGGTTAAACTTGGTTATACTAAGCTATATTTGACTAAACTTGACAAAAGTACATTATTTAAGTGAAATTTGGTTACATTATGCTATATTATGTTATATTTGTCTAGGTTATTTGCTAAATTAAATTAAATGAATATATTTAAATTAAACAAGGTTACTTGGACTAAATAAAACTATTTAGAATAAACTTATAAATCTAATTTAATAAAGGTTAAGATAAAAAGATAACCTAAAGTTCATTCTAAAGGTTTAAATTCAATCACATTAAATTTAGAAATTAAAGTAGGCTAAACCAAAACCAAACCTAGGCTAAACCTAGGCCAATATATATTAAGCCTAGCCATATTGTTTATTTTTTATAATTGGTCACACAAAGTCAATTATGTTCAACATGACTACACAACACATGTAGTGTAGTTCTAATAATGGTTGTAGTAATAAAAAAAGGAAGTGACTAAAGTGTAAATATGATTTCATGATTATAATTGTATAGTAGTTGCAAGTTGTTATAGTCATGAAAACCATGTTTTTGCATAGTGAAATTTATGGCTAAACATTCTTTTAATAAAGTTGTATTTATTTACCTATAGAATTTGAACTTGTTTAAAAGGGGACAACACCCCCACTTTATGTTCTAATTCAATTTTTAAGAAAACCTAATTGTGCAATCAGGTTCCAATGGTAGTTAGTAGTTCAAACAAAATTTGGATCCTCCAATCTAGGGACTCTAAAACCCGGCCTATAACTTGGACCCAAACTTGCCTAAATCCCAAAACCTATGAACATTATTTAGTACTAATGTTGCACAATTCATGAATTTTATGACAAAACTTTAATTTTGGTTCTATTAAAAACATTTTTTAAAAATTGTTATGACCCCACACAAAAATCGAATGAAGAATCCAATTCTAGGAATTTGTACTTCATTATAATAAATATATAAAATATTTTTGGCTTTAATTTAATAACAACACATTATTTTGTCACTCTTATGGTTATAATCAATTGAGATGGAATCTTGAATCAAAGAAAGATATTCTCAATGTGCAGTTTGAAAATTTTCAAGAACAATGAACTTCATTTAACACCTCTACAACTTTTCATAATAGAACTAATATTTACAATGTACAATTGTTGTTTTAATAATTCAGCTTCAAGTTCTTCTAATTCATTCTTATTCCTTTAAAACAACAAGATTTAATGCCAAGAAATTCTAACATATAAACTAATAACTTATAGAATGTAATATTTGGAAGAATTAACCCTTTTTATTTTTTAGTTGTGAATGTTTACATGAATGTCATAACCATCCATGGTCATTGGGCTTCAACATGTCGTGGCCATGAAAGACACATGATTTCGATTTTGAGATTTTGCATTTGGGTGTTTGTTGTTGACAATCCACATTCATTATAGGGAGTTGAGCAAAACCAAGGTGAGAAAGGTGAATTGGTTGACGTAAAATTATCAACTTTATTAAAAAAATGGAATCAATTTTCCAAAAATAAATGAAAGATGTGAATTAAACCATGTTAATACTGAGTACCCACCAATCGTAAATTAAGTGCTAGATTGAATTGGCAGGTTGAAACTTGAAAAAAAAAACTTGCAAGTCTAATTATCACTATATGAACAAAAACTCCAAGGTCTTGGTGGCCATGGCATAAAGTAGAAAGAAGCAAAAACTGCAAAAAAAAAGCCACTAAAAATTGGCAAGGTAGAAGGTAGATACTTTCTTGTACACCTCTAATATCTAAAAACCACCTTCTACTTAGAAAAGGGTAGAGAGATTGCTGGCACTTATCTCCCATTTCTAGTGATAGATTCTCTATCCAAAGCAAGGAAGAAAAGCTCCAATCCTTTATTTTAGATTTGCAAACTACCTTCTACACCAAAATAGAAAAGAAATAACATTCTCACACAAATGTTATTTCCACACCAAACCACACTCATCTATTTCTCCAAGTACAAACTTTTAAAAAACCAGCAAACCTACTCCAAGTTGCACTGAAAAATCAGAGACTTCCAAAAGTTTTCCAAGCTTTTTTTTGTGTGTCACCACAGTGTAAAAATTCGCCAAAAAAAAAGAAAAAGAGAGAGAAATGCTGGTCCAAACCACTTGGGCTATCAATTTGATGTCATTTGGGGATGTTGAAGATAATCCAAATAATGGGGATGTTCCTTGCAAGGCAAGGCCACAAATGTGCCTTCTAGCCATGTTCTTGAAAAGGATCATTAAAAGTTGTATGGGTATTAGGTAATGACACCACATAAGCATTGGATCTTACAAATCCCTAAACCCTAAACCCAAATGCATACGTCTTGAAAGGAAAAGGATAAGGTTTTATTGGTTGGGTCATCTAAGTTACCTGAAAGAATATCTAGGCCATGTGTTTCAAGTAACATCCCTATTCACCCATATTCTTTTTATGGTGCAATATTTTATAGCACTTTAGGCTACCTAAGTAGAATAGTAGGTGGAAAGCTAAACTTGCATTGCTTTGGGAACTTGAACTCCCATAGTTGTATGGAGTGGTAGGGTGAACATTCCTAGATCAATCACAAGCACCTCTTAAAACAAACATTTTGACAATTGAGTTCTCATTCTAACCAATTGCAATGCAATTGAAAAAAAAATAGTATGTTGTAAGTATGGGTTCCTTTAAAAGGTGGGCTTTATGCATCCTTCTAGCCTTGTTATCTTGAGAAGTCACCCATAATCCATTCCAAGCCGATTGCTATTCATTAAGGCAACAAACTAATTCCCTTGGACTCACATAACTTCTATCATATAGACCAAGAAAAATCTGAAGATAAATCACAATTTTAAAAAAAATATAGTTGCCTTTCCCTTATCAATAATCATGAATATATATCTTCTGTATCCTTTGCCAAGCTTACAACATTATATATTTACACAATTATTACAAATTCATCAACCATTGATAAATCACTAAACTAGTATCAGCTTGTATTATGCTTCTTTCCAACAGTTAATTGGTATTTATGGGCTAAGTCAAGAATGATTTCAACAAATATTTGTCACAAAAAAACTGTCAAACATCCAATAAGGTTAATTCTGAAAAAATTAAAATCCAAAAGAAAAAATGGTCATGGTCAAAATTTTATACATGATCTTCATTTTTACAATATTTCAATGCAAGTATGGCACTTGTTAACATTGGATAATGGTAATATGTTTTAATTGTAAGATTAAAAGTTATTCTATTAGGGTGGTTAATTTCATGTGTTTATTAGACAAGTTTGAGCGATTGTTTTAAAAATCAGGTTTTTTTTTTTGGCTTTAAGCTTTCAATCAAGACCTCATTTGGGGTTCTTTTTCTCTTGTTAACTAATGTTGGGCAATTATCAAAAATGGAAATTGATAATTGATGGTTCTCATGGTGGTTTTTGAAAACCATATTTTTATATCATATAACCTTTTATACAACTATTAGTTATTTCCTAGCTATTTGATGAAAACCATTGGTTCTTTGAGGCTTTGTGAAAACCCAAGAATTGGAGGTTCTTTCATTTCTATTTTTCTTTTTTAAAACCGAAACCTAGAAGTTTTTCACAAAAGATCAAATAACCCCCCCAACAAAAGTTTAGTATTCAAATTGATATTGATGGATTTTGGGGACATTATTGTATTCTTCCTCTACCAAAGTACATGCATAACAAAACATATTTGGAAAGTTGTGTTGCATGTGGATATACAAGTTGTTTCTAGGTATTCAATAACACAAATTAGTCAATTTGTATATGCAAGTGCATGATTAAGGCTTTGGATGTGAATTAGGGCTTGATTGGTTATGCAATATGATAAGGCACGAGGAAGTAAGGTTCACCTTTCATGAGTGGCAAAGAACTGATATGTTTTAAACATGTAATTTTCAAACAAATACCTAAACCCACGTGTTATGCAAAACTATGCTTAAAATATTAAATGATATTTCAATCTTAAATTGCTTTTTCTTTTCCTTCATAACATAAAACCCTTACAAAGTAAAGTGTAAAAACTTATAAACACATTGTATACCTTGAACATGTACTCTAATCATTTAGTCTCAATGCTAACTAGGGATAAGTGATTGTGATTTTAAAATGAGAAACATGAGTAAATTTGAAACATAGTCACAAATTGTCTTAATCATGGACGTCAAGTTTTGACATATAGTGGGCATTGAACAAGCTTGAGGATTTTAGAACTTTTTTTCCTCAAAGCATTTCCAATGTCATGTAAAGATATGTAGTGCAAGACTACATATGCCTTGAACAATCCACATGTTGACAATTGGTAAGGATATTTTATTCAGATCAAACTTTTAACTCATGTTCCGCATTAATTATTAGGTAGGTAAATCAAATTAAATAAAAAATTAAGTCATTCTTCTAGATTTTCTAAGAATTGAACCCTACATCTATGCAATATAGGAAATAGTCTACACAACTAGGTGACAAAAGTGAATTCCAAAATATGGAAGCCTTCAACATACTTATTCTTAATAATCAAAATCCAAAAATATTCAAATTGAGCATGTCATACCCACTTTTTTTAAATGATTAAATATTCTGAAATTTTATCAATGATCAATATTAGGTATAATATAAATAAATAAATTTTTACTTTTCAAAAAAAACCTTTCTTTTAAAAATGGTGTCACTTGCACAACAATTTAGTTTGGAACAAATTCCATTAAACCTTTCAATAAAATATTGTGGACAAATTTTTTTAATTTGGAACAAATTCCATAAAAGCTTTCAATAAAACATTGTGGACAAACATTTATGGAGTTCCAGCACATTCATGATCCTAATAAACAACTTTTGGGTGACAATCTTTTAAGGTGTACCACACAAAATGAAAAGGGCCTAGTCCTTACTACAATCCTTTTTTACCTTATATTTTGATCCTCATAAAAAATAATGAATCAAAGTTATCAAATTTTTCAAAAGGATTATATTTTAAACCATTACAATTCTAGACTCCATCATTATCATCCATAAATGTGTCTTTACATGGTTAAAAAGGACTAGGTAAAAAAGATAGAAAAGGGTGACATTGTGACAAGATTTTGGTACACTTAAAAAATTTGCACCTTTCCATGTAATTAGAGGTCAAGTTCATGCAAAATTAATTTATTTAAAGAGTTTCCAAATAATTGTTTAGTTACTCAAGTGATAAGTGTAGATTTCATCATTTTCTAATTATTTAGAACATGAAGTCATTAGATTTAACTAATTTTACAAATATGTGGTCACAACTAACTTGCCAACACATTCTTGTTAACTTGAAGAAAGATTAGGACAACCACCATAAGATTATGAGAAAATAAGACCTTCAATGGTAGAGGAACCTATTTGGGATTCTCTCCATTATTTTGAAAATATTTTTATTGAGTATTAGAAAAAGTTTTGGAGGAGTTTATAAGGTGATAAAGGATGGAAGTAGACTTGGAGGAAAGGGAGTTTTAAAAAAGAGTTGTGGACAAAGTAGGATGGCCAATTATGCAATGCAAAGTATCTCCTATTGATATTTTGTGAAGCCCTAAAGGTGGCTGGACCATATGATTGTGGAAAGAATATGCTCCAAGATGGTCGAAACTATTGGCGAGAGTTCCAAATCCTATTCCCTTTCACTTGATATGGAGAATTAATGATTTGAGGGGGGGTGAAAAGGAAAGGTTCATTAATAGTGGAATTTCCAAGTATACCATTTGAACTTACGTAAAAGAACTAAATTAAAATTTTAAAAAATAATAAAACCCTACTTGGGACATGGTCTCTTTCCAATTGGTTGTGCTTATGCAATTAGATATTACCCGACAAATGCAATTATAATAAGGATAATGGGTAAATCAATCACTAGAAACCATGTGATTACTTGAGGGTTGAAACTTAGGATTTGTGCCATTACCTAATGACAAATTTTCATTTTAATGTAATATATGTCATAATAAACAGCACCTATTGTACATTGGAATGGATGAAACCACAAAATTTATCTCATACATGTGTCCTTAGCCACAACTTTTTGTGTGAGAAAACCACATTATATAGTGGGGTGTGGAGTTCAATCCATTATAAAGTTGTGTTGCACATAATGCACTATCTCAAACCTATAATACATTGAGCTAACTAGGTCTATGGATCCTTCAAAAGTTTTTGAAACCCAAGTGATTACAAGTCAGGGAGGGGGGAGAATTGGGCAATTTTGTTGCATATTTTACCATAAATGTCCAATGTTCGTCTCCCAAACAAAAGAGGAATATCCTCAACATGAAAATAGAATGAAATTAATAATATTCACATCACTCCTCTTCCTTGGCATTGTCTAAGGAAATGTGGGATCCAATTGGAAATGGGAGCACCAAAAGCAACCCTAAAAGTGCAAAAATGGGAATCTTCAACCTTGCAATAACATGCCATTAGCTTGTAAAAGGCATGTCATTGGAAGGTGACCAAAAAAGCCTTTGTAGTGGAGATTGCAAACTTATCATGGATGATGATAATTATGGACCCACTAGTTAATTCTATTGCACCTAAACAATCCTTTCAACCCATCAAACCAATGGAAAGATAAGTTCTTTACATTGCTAAACAAAAATAAAATTTTAGATAGAAAATGGGGAGAGGACCTCTAATATGGGGTCTATGTTGACTTCTCACTAGAATGGGCTTGGGATAAATTGATTTATAGAGATGACATGTTACCCTAAATAAGGAGCAAATTTTGGACAAGTAGTTTTTATGATCTCCCACGGCCAACTTGGCAATAAAAAAACTTTCAATAAAATACCAATATCTAGTGGAAGCATCCAACCTATGCTAGCATGAAGGTCAACTCCACTTTTGCCACTAGAAGAAAAAATGCTACCTAACCTTGTGAACTTACAATGTATAAAATTCCATTTTAATTATGATAGCATCCACACCCACACCCCCTATTTGAGCCTCGATCAATATTTGCCACAACCAACAAAAAGTGTTAATTATTTCTCCAAACCCACTTATAAACATGAAATATGAAACAACATAATAATGTAAATGCTACTACATGGGCCAATCATAAACAATCATTTTCTTTTGTTAACCTTTTTGGAGATGACTATCATAATACATATTTATAAGTCTAAATTCAATTTCACCTTATTCAAGGGTTGCACTTCATCCAATGCCTTGTGTATAGGTCACTATACTTCTATGGGCAGATATGCTTGAACAACAATGACAATGGTGTGATCCATAGTACTCATTTACCATTACATTTCAGTCCACTACCGCACATAAAAATAGCTCTTCATTAAATTCTTATTACATGCATTTTAGTGTATTGTTCATGATCCAAAATGATGATGAAACCCTACCAATCACAAATAATCCAAAACACCAAAAAAAGGGGGAATACATGGAACAAAATGGAAGGACCCACATCCAAGTAAACAAATGAACCACTTAAGAGGGCGAACCACAAGGGGGACATTAAGTCTTGAACCATTTCCTATTGTTAGAAGCATGTCAAATAAGGAAAGGGGAGGACCTCTTGAAAGGACTCCTGACTTATAAGAACCCTAACCTATTATAATAACACATTTCAAAATAAAAACTACTTGTGCATATTAAAATGCCACTAACATCCTTTGCCTATAAAATGCACGCAAAAAGACTACTTATGTATTCTTTGAGTGTTGTCAAAACATCTCCACAGACACATTGCACATCATGTTTTGGATGAAGATTAATAAAAACTTGTCATACATGCTTAGTAAAATGGCTTTGGCTTAGCATTTTTGTTCAGGATGTTGAAATTGGCAAAAAAACTACTGCATAATTTAACCCCTAATCTGGATTGATCAGATATATTGAATGTTTTAAGTGGTTTGCCATTAATAGTTTCTAACCTTTTATAATTTTAATTTCATGTTTATGGATTAGGTTTAAAATCTGCAAATATGTAATCTTGGATGTGAGAAATGTTGTTGGAAGGCCAAATACAAAGTATGTGTGGAGTTGCTCTCATTATGTTTTCAAGCTTTACATCTCACACAAACTACAAACTAGAGGTGGGGTGCAACAACACATAAACTAGGAAGGCCCACTACAAGATTCAAAGAAAGTGGCAACTCACAGCATGTTCCACTTCTATCTCATGTTTGACATGTATACATGATAATTAAGTTATTATTGGATATGTTGGGAAGTTTTTTTATGTGGCTTTTACAACAAACCAAGGCCTAAGAAGAGAAGGTGTGACCTAAAAGGAAGTGAATTGGATAATATTATAGTGTGAACATAACAATTGTTGCATTTGTTCAAAATGGGTTAACAATTCATTTGGATTGATCGAACACTAAGAGTTTTGACCTCATGTTATACCTTCATAAATTTAGATTTTTGAACATCTTTATATGATCCTATAGGTGGTCCAACAATTAGCCATTGTTATATTGAGTTAAGAAGCAAACATCATGTGTGTGCCAATTGGAAATTAACACATAAAACATTGAACTTTGCTTTATCAAGTCTACAACAATAGTGGAAAGTTGGTAGCACTGGGTATGTAGCCTCAATGATCTAGTTTGCTAGAATTAAAGGTATTTGGATTTCCAAGGGTTGTCTTTCTATTATGAGCTATATCTACACAAGAATGTTTTCTTTCTACACCTTTCTTTTGGTTACAAAAGCACATGTGTTGAGAATGAATGAAGGGAATTATATTTAGGGTAAGACCCAAGGGTGAGGTCATTATTAAAATAAGGTGCCTGGTATGGTAGCCAAGTCTAACACTACATTTGGGGAATGTCTCGCACTTGTGGGCTTTACCATTTGCAAAGCACAAGGAGAACATAGATTACATAAAAGACCTCCTGATCTACGAGTAAGTTGCCTCAATTGGTATTTCAACTCTTCCATAAGTATAATTGAGTAATTGAATTCACTTGAGCTCTCGAAATAAGCTTCCAAATACTATTGAGTTGTGCATAAAATGAAAGTAAATTTCATAAACTAGAAATAATGGGGAAAATAAACATTTGTCCAAAACAACATTTTGGGTTAGTTAGATTTCGCATCATTCCTACAACCACCACATTACATTATCACCCAAAACTCCTAAACTGGTTTGAATAGGTGGATTGTGTCATCATTTGTTAAATTGAGGTTCCTATCAAAATTGGAATACTTTGCTTCTTTTGGGAAAAATAAATTGACTTTTGAATATGTGTTACCTAACATGTAATCTAAAATTGGAGAAGGACAACTTCTTGATACCATAGTGCTAAGCATGACTCACTTCTAAAAGTCCTATGGTAATAACTTCAAAAGAGCCTAGGAAGAGGTTATGAACTCCCTTTGTTCCAAGGAGCTTAAAATTCAACTTCTAACAAAGTATACGCTTATGAACAAGATTTGTCATATCATCATCTATCAAAAAAAGCACATCAATGGAAACATCAATAAAAACATGCAAGGGAATTCTATGAATATTTGGGATCTTTCATAGGGTCCTCAATGGAATCTTCATGAAAGCACATGTATAGGACTTTTTTGGAAGCATTGTTGTGAGCACATGACATTAGTTTGGTATATCTATAGACATTTTGTTGGGAATTTGTGGCATACGTTGAAAACACATTTTTAATTGTGCAAAGAGTGCATATGTACATTACATTGAGACAAACATTGCAGACCCACAAGCATCAACCATTAAGGGAGGGAAGGAAGCAAGCAAGCAAAAATGGATAAAGCTATAAGGCTAACTAAGAAAGTTACAAAGGACATGAGAATGCGTAAAGCTAATAAGCTATCATCTTATTCATAAATCAACAATCAAATTTATTTTGTAAACTTCTCAATTTGAGGTACATATCTTTCACATGTTTGCCCCCTCTTTTGAAAGAGGGGGCAAAAAAAGTAATTGACTTATAGAAATAGCCAACCAAAAGAAATATACCAACAACCCACACAATTCCATGGGCAAGTGAAGTGAGTGAATTGTGCTTGTAAAAGGATTTGAACACCTATTTGTTGAGAAATTGAAACTTCAAGACTAAGCAAGCAAAAAATGAATGAATATGTCCACATTTACATCTATTGTTTGTTGTTTGCAACTATCAACCAAACAATAACATTGCAACATATAAAACTCAATTTACACTAACTTAATTTAATGTTAATCTAACTAAGATTTAACTAAGGAGATAAATTAAAACTTTTGACAAATTTGCCTTAGAAGGAGCCATAGATTGAGGATTGCATACATATGCACTATTGGATAAGATTTTTCACAATAGGATTGCAATCAAAATACACGAAAAGGTTCAATTTCCAAACATATTGAAACTATTGCTTCATACCCAAGGCAGTAAGATTTATCCCATACAAGTTACAAATGACCTTGTTATCCTAGATGGCTATAAATACAACTCTAGTAGGGTGGACTAGCCAATCACTAATTGCATGCCTATGATTGAACACTTATTTATATCTTCATCGTATGTGCTTCATTTTGAGTGATTTAAAATGTTATAAGAGCACTACCTCAAGCTCTAGAAATCATCTTGGAAGTGCAAAGGAAAAGGAATAATGAAAAAATAACAAGAAGAAAAACAAGCTTTCTAACTTACAAAACGTGTTTTTTTCTTTTTTCTTCTCTTTGGACCCCTCCTACTTGCAAGCCTCATAATTTCTTATTTCTTATTCATTTTAAATGATTTAAAGTGCTATAGGAGCACCACCTGAAGTTCTACAAACATCTTTGAACTCTAATAGTAATAGAGCAACATACAAGGAATTATTTGGGTGTTCAGGAACTGACCTTTGTAGTGTTCAGTGGTTTGATTTTTTGAGTTTTTGACTCCCTTTACTTTGGGGTGAGCTTAACTTTCTCATTTCTAATCCATTTTTGACAATTGTTAGTGTGTCAGATGCGCCAAGAGGAGGGGTTTAAGTTTTTTTTGGACACCAGAAATAACAGAGCCCACCCCTTGGATCCAGCCTGCCCTGAGCACTTAAGTGTTTGGTCAGCAGCCGGTCTACCCTAATTTGTACATGAGTTACTATTTGGCAGAGTAGAACCTGCTGTGGTTAGCTGTGGTTAGACAGGAATTGAATGAAAAACTATTTCCTGTCCAAACACCATCTGTCCTGCATGTTGCAATGATGGGTGCTGGTTCACTCTGGCCCTGTTTTCAGGGGGAAGGGCCTGCTAGGACCGCACTCTTTGGGAAGGTTTGGTTGGGATCTCTGCTACTACTTAATTGATGGGTAGTGATTGATGATCAGCAGGCTGCTAGCAAGTGCATGAAACATGAAAATAGAAGCATTATAGAATTGTGTGAGCATGGTTGTGAACAGGGTTTAACTTAGACTGAAGAGAACAGGCGTTGTTTGTGAGATGGTAAATACCATCTAACCAGCTCTTTCTGGTGCCTTTTTGGGCTTGTCTTTTTGCATCCTATGTGATTTTGCATCAAATCACATTGTGTGATTTTTTCATGTTTTGCATATTCTGCAAAAAGAACATTAATTAATTGTTTTCACATGTTTCATTGTTTGAAGTTGAATTCAAATGCAACACCTTTATATATCCAATGTTTGAATATATTCCATAAGCCTTGGCTATCTACCTTGGACTCTCTGAGCTCAAATCTTCCTAGGGCTTTGTAAGTAAATTTTAATTACAAAAACTATATATAGTAGGTAGGTATCTGCAGGAAGTTGTCATCCTTTTGTTTGAGCTACAATGCTTCCACCCCACATTGAAAGTTCATTTGAAATTCTCCACCTCACTAATGATCCCTAGGAAGCCCAGCTGAACCATAAGGCAGGGAGTGCATCCCACATGTTTTTTGTACTTTAGTTTCTGTTGCAACTTGCTTGACAAGAAGTGCAGCTTGGGGAAGGCTGACAATTCCTAGCAGAACTCATTTATAGTAATTTTTTGACTCTGTTCCTATGTTAGAATAGACTGTGCATACAAGTAAAGTCATGAAAAAGTGTGTAGACTGTAGAGGGTAACCAAATAACATTGGAAGCAGTCTGGTGCCAATCAGCATTGAAATGTGATCAATGATGGAGTTTGGGATTGGATGACTGATCTTAACTTATGTTTTGGGGGCAAGTGACAAAAGATAGAAATAAAAAAATAAAGTGTGGACCAAGTAAGATTGGAATTTTGAAGCAGACTTGTGCCAATCAGCACTAAAATGCGATCAAACGATAGAGCTTAGGATTGGCTTACAGACCTTATGTTTTCTAGGGGCAAGGAATAAAAGATAATAAAACATTAAGGATTGTCAACCAAGAAATATGGGTTGCAACTTGTGTGGGTTGTTAGGATTGAGTTAGGAATTTTGCTTTGAGTGGTGGTGGATCGGATCATGCATGGGTCCTGGAATCCAAACATGTTGCATCTTATGAGAAGTGGAGATAAGACAAAAGAAGACGACTATATATGTATGTCTAAATGAGGAGATTTTCATCACATGCATGCAAACCCTGGACCCAATACATCTCCGAATGGGTTTTACATCTCTGAAGTTCCACAACTTTACTTGCTGCATTCCCAGCTTGGAGTTAGAAATGCCTGCAAGTGGCCGCAACCACTGGACACCAAAAAAATGCAACAATTACTGGCCATTGCATGAACAATAAGGTCACAAGCAGTGTTTTTGTTTTTGGTGAATTTTAGTGACAAAAGAAAACCCATTTGAGTTTTTGTTGCACCAGATTCAAAGGCATTTTGGGGGGGGGGAGAAATACTCAAATTCGCCACATTATGAGGAATTTTCTTTTGAATTTTACCAGATTTAGACAGTAGGTTCTAGCATGTCACCAAAATGTAACATAGCCAAATTTAGCTTAGTCCTCTTATGGGTGATCCCCAAACCACCTACCTACCTCATAAAACTGACCAAGTTCTGTGGATGGGGAATAAACAACGTTGAATTATCTGAACTAGTTTTTCTTGCACTCTCAGATGACAGTGAAAAACTATTTGTCAACTGTTCTGTGCTCTATAATAAGGATTTGATTGAAGGTTGTCAGCCTGCCTCAGTTCTTCTTTCCTATAGAATCCTTTTGAGAGTGTTGCAAAGCACACTGGTACAGTTGCAAATCTGAAACTGGACAAAGAAATGACATTACACTCCTTAGTGAAATTAAATTAGGAACTAAGTAAAATTTGAACTTAAACTGCACAAATTTTGAAGACAAACTGTTTATATTTGTAGGCCTTGCCTACCAAGGCCCTTAAGGATATTGTGTTTAGATTGATTATAGAGTATAGTAGCTTAATGGATTTTGGCCCCTAGGTAATAATAATAGGTCTATTTTTATATGCGGATTTTTGAAAGATGATATTTTGGCTTGTGTTGAAACTTGAGATTAGTTATAGAGTTATGATATCTTGAAGGATTTTCGTCTCTTGTAGCAGATTTATTTGAAGATTATATTTTTGAATGGTGAAATATTTGAATTTCCATAATTCTTCTTTTGCCTTAAGATACCTTTTAATGTTAATGGCAAGGCCACAGTGTTGTGACACACCCCTTGTTATTATTCCATATCACAAAACTTTACCCAAATGTGACAAAAACAACTCTAGGGACTGAAAGGTTTGACACCAGGATTTCTTTTTTCAACTTTTTTTGATATAGAAAATTTGGCAAAAATTTCCTTAAAATTAGTTTAATTTATACTTTGAAAACAAAACTTTCCATAAATTTTCCAATTGTTTTGTCCAAAAAGAAAACAAAAATCCAAAGGATTTTCTGAGAAGATTGCACAATCAGGTTTCACTCACAGAGATGTTACCAGTGTGCATCCGGTGCAGCTTTTGCATAAAACTTCTGATTGTGTCCAATATTTCATGTTTTGATTTCTTCTGATTGTGTCCAATATTTCATGTTTTGATTTGGACGTTCACTTCACTGGGCAATTGGTGTGAATGAAATGAGAGCACAAATCAGTGTTGAAATCAATCTAAGCTGCACTCACTATGCACAGAACACAACTGAAAGTTTTAATCCTGGTTAATTTGAGTGGCCCTGGGCATTTATCATTCTCCACAAAGCTTCAATGTAATCTGAATGTGCGCAGTCCTTGGTGTAGCACTGCAATTCATGAAGAGAAAGATTCAAGGATGCTCAAGGATGTTTAAACTTTAAACAGTTTATCATGGGGCAAGTTAGTGTCGTAGAGTATTTGGATCAGGAGGAACCTCCAAAGTCTTCCACCACAGTGATATGTTATCATGTCTCAAGTCTCAACATCATAGGAACAACATAGGAAGGTTTGTTAGACTACAACCTCCACCAACATAGCCAACATTAGACAGCAAACACTCTCCCATTGTTTGATCTTTGGTCATAAATGAAAATGGCTATAAGAATTTCAATTCCATATTGTATTGCAGACATTGGATGTGCCCAAGTACTGGCCTTGGTAATAATAAGTCAATCAGTCATATAGATAGACTGCAAATGCCAAACTGCTTTCCTTAAAAACATTGCATCAGAATCATGAAGTATGTATTAAAACATAGCAATGGGTGATTGGTTTGTTGGCTGGCTGATCCTCACCCCACCAAAAATAAAAAGGGGACGAGCAGAATAAATTAACTTCTGGAAGAAGCTTGTAATAAGTGGTCTCCCACAGAAAAGTGGAAATGTTTGCCTGCCTCCAATTCGTACTCACCCTGGCCATCTATCACCACCTTCACCTGCCACATTTGTGCAAATAGTTAGAAAGTTCCATTGGTGTAACGTCCATTGGTTTCCTGCAATCTGTACATAGAAAGTTTGGAATTCACCCCAATAGTTTTTAGGGAAACAAATTTTGTGTTAAAGTAAAAATGTTGGCAATTTTGGGCCTAGTGATGACGCAAGTTGGTACTCCAAGAATTAGGTGTCAGAAGGAGGCACCATTGAAGCATGGGATACTGATGACATACAAACATCTAGAACACTTTACAAATTGCTTGCAGAACAACAGACCAAAAGATCCTACAACAAACCTTCTTGTTGGAGGAGAGCTCCGATCTAAGGTTTGTGGGGTCTCGAGACAGCAGCACAACTCTTAAGTTCTCAGCATGTGCTGGATTGCCTGACAAGTCAAAACCACCATATGTCAACATGGGAAGCTTTTGAACACAGACCCTCATATATTGAGGATTTTCACAGCCCATAACAAATGCATTTTGTTGCAGAGTGATGAAAGAAAATAAGAGTAGCACATACAAATACCACACCTGAGCAAATTTCATGGAGCAGGTCCTGAGCGAAGGACAAAGCAGGCCTTGCTAGTGTGATTTTGAAAGAACCCCCTGCCACCCCTTTGTACAGCTCTGCTGCCAGGACCACCTGCACCATCATCCCATGCACCCTGTTCTCATCAGACCCTCCTCCCTTACCCTCCATGTCTCTTTCACAATCCTTAAATTCTTGCCAACAGCATATAAAAACAAGGTTGCTACATGATGTCTGATCCATCAGAGTCAATGTTAGCACAATTTGGGGGATTGGGGGAGGTCCCAATTGATGCTGACCGCATGTGCTGGGAGGTGCTGTTGTTGCAGAACTGGTCCGCCAACTGCCTCAGCCATATAGCTTGCCTGTCCAAGTTCAACCCCCAATTCCTCACTTGAGCTCTTTTGTACTTATATCAATCTACAGCACTAAAAAAACATGTGTGGCAAAGAATCCAACCCATTCTCCTTCCACTGTCCTCTGCAGTAGAATCCTTTCTTGGATCACCATACCTTGCACACAACTTACAGTGCCTGTCTGAACCATGAACAGGAGTCCGTCTTCCTTAAGGATACCCTAATCAAGTTCAGTGAATATACATGCCTCTTCAAAGACAAATCAGTGAACATGAGATTGTACCTGCCCTGTAAACACCTGCTGCAGGACTGAAGAATCACTCCCAACAACACCATCCAGGACATCATAATAGACCTCCACAGTGTCAGTGGGCTCTAGCCCTGCTTTCTTTCGAAGTTTTTGGACTCTGTTCACAATCTGATGTGATACACAAAAATATGTCAGCCACAGGTCTTGCTGTATGACTTGAGAACAAAGCAAATATCTTCACCACTATTGAGAACTTCTCAAGTTACAATCAAACTGAAAAGAATGAAAGATGACCTAATATTACAATTATGGAAATTTCAGACAAACAATAACTGCAGTTATGTTTTAGGTCCTGAACTGTCCAAGACATTGCACTATGCAATAGTAACCATTGGAACGGTATATTTCAACAAAGTCTTACTTCACGAGCAAAGCCAGCTTCCAGTAGACTCTCATCTGGTCGCAGATCAAGCACCACCAACACATCCCCTAATATGGACAACCAAAACAATAATATAAGTAACCAGATTTTAACAAGGGGTAATCCATTAATAAAGGTGATAGCAGTGAATAAAAGGGACACTACCATCCCCAGAAGCATCGATGTCCTCTTTATTGACACCGTCCGGTGCCTTGAATTCTCTTATCACCTGACAACCATCACATCAATTACATCTCAGAATCTGTCAAACACAGTAAGGTCAACAAACCTCACTGTCAACAGCAAGCTTGCAATATGATTCCCAACTCTAGTGAAATGTGCACATCTCCAAAATTGCAGCGAGGAGTGACAATCAAGAACAACCCATCAGATTGTTCATGAGGCTTTCAACTCTCCCAAACCTTGATAAAACAGAACAATTGACTAATAGCACAAGGAGTAGACATAACATGGGGAAAAAAAGCCATTCATACCTTGATGTCTTGCAATTCAAGCTCATGACCAGCAAACTTGGCCTTCCCAGCCCTCTCAAAATCCATAATCTGAGTTTGTGTCATGCTCTTCACCTCCTTTGCTACCAGCCCCATAGCCTTGCCCAATCTCTTCCCCAGAGAGCTGCAACCCCACATCCCAAGGCCACACTCATCAAACCCCACATCAAGATTCAACCTTCAAGACTATTAAGCAAATATGCCAGAGGACTAAAAGTTTATGCATACATATCAAATGTGATTGCAGAAGTTACCCACAAAAACATGTAAGGTAACCAAAAACATGTTGTGCCAGTCCTCACCAAATGACAAGAAACACAACATGAATGACTGTTGTCATAACCTTGTGTGTGTCACTCACAAGTGTCAGATCATCACCATAATCATGAACTGCAAAGTAAAGGAGGGAAATCCTGGAAGATTGAATGGCACCTGTAATCAGGCTCTGCACGTAAAGATGCATACTTCAGAGGGTCATTGCATGGCACTATACCTCGCACATTGAGCTCCTCACGCACGTACTGTATTGTATCAAACCAAGAGGAAACCTCTCTCAGTGAATAACACCAACCACTCCCTTATAATAAACTACTACCACCAGTCATTTGCACACATGCAAGTATGTTGGATAGGGGGCCAAAAGCTGTGCATCTCAGTAAACACAGAGGACAAAAAACTTAGTAAAGGTGCCAAGAATGTCAATAACATCAGCTCAGTAACAACTGAGCACAGATAGCTTAGTATAGCATATAGCTTACTAAAGGAATGTACCTCGCCAAGTTGACCAGTGATATCATCAAGGAAGTTGACATCAGGATGTACCACCACCATCTCCCTGCATCCATCATCCAATTGTCAAGCCAGCTCAAACTCTGGAGATGCCTATGAGCAACTAACAATTCCTGACAAGCCTCATCAGTAACCACCACATTACAGCCAGCCAGCCAACCTCAAGGGAGACTTGAGTGGTTTATTGTGACGCTCCCTAATGTTACGGGCAAGATCAATCACTGTCATCATGCGTGAGACACTTTGCTCCATTCGGCTATCCGTCTGTACCAGACCCAGCAAAAAAGCTTTCATTCATTATCAGAGATGTGCCTTGAGAATCCAACCAGAACGCACTCTCAAATAACAAGATTATGCTTCTGCTCTCAATGCAACTGATTAACCCAACAACAATCTTCCTCTTTTGAACTCTGCAAACACAAAGGGAGTGGTAGATATACACACATAATATTAGGAACATTTCTTCTTCCACAAGCACATCTGATTCAGCTAATATGTTTATATTGCCTCTGCAAATCAAAGGGAGCAGGAAACCCTAAGGATTCAGAAAAGTGACCTGGCCCTCAATATCTGGAAAGGAGCAGTAGTGCACACTCTCATCAGAATTAGGCACTGCACGTCGCAAGTTCTGGTACATGTTTTCGGTAAAGAAGGGAGTAAAAGGTGCCATTGCCTTGCATGTTGTCAACAGTACCTGCTCCCAGCCCATTTCCCATGGTCAAGATTCAATTACAAGCCAACTACAACAATAAATCACAACAATCCTTGCAGCTGCACCACTCATGTCTGTCCTGATAGGGTGATCAAAGCATATGCACAACAGATAAGAGACACATCATCAATTGGAATGGTTCCCATTACCTGTTGTTTGACTATCAGTATATGTTACCAAAGAAGAAAAGGCATGATGGGACCCTGTATATGACCTAACATCTGATAAAGCCACAAGAACCATCTGAAATGCCAGCTTACATAATAGAGTGTGGACAAAGCAATACGGCTATCATCTTCCCCAGTCCGCCCCTTCAAACGTTTACGGTTGAATCGAACATACACATTTGTCAAATTGTCGACAAACTTAAGCAGGAAAGGAACCACCTGTACCCAAAAATTCACTGGTCAGCCAGATCAAACAGTAACCTGGGCAAGAAAGGAGATAGCCACCACCAAGGATAAGGAATGATTTGATTTTTACACTCAATAATACTAACCGTGTAGAGTCTATAGGCTTCCATCTCTTGACGGACAAAAAATACAAGGCTCTGGCTTGCTGAGTTGATCCATCGATCCAATGCATTAGTAGACTTCTGCAGAGTACTGAAGTCCATTGGCCTGAAAGGTGCAAGCCCTTCTACTTCAAGTCGAAGGACATTTTGGACCAAAAACCTGTATGCATTGTACCATGGCAGGAACACATCCCTTACCTGTCATCCCCAAACCCAAGTCTTCTTGTTACTGTCTCATCAAGAAGACACTATTTATATAATTCCTGCCACTCCCTTTTCCAGTTAGACAACAGAAGGGATGTTTGATAACAAAGGGAATCCATACAGGGCAACAGAAATAATTGTTCAGCCTTTCAATACATACATTGTCACAGATTGGATGTGTAGAGATTCCAGATACATACCACCGCAAAGACACCTTCTTTCTTGAACCTCAATGGCTCTCCCTTCACCACGGGAGAATTGATGAGATACAACCTTAAAGCATCCTGCATCCATAAAAAATGAAGCAGATTCAATCCGATTCTTGATGGCTTTCCAGGAGAATGAACCTGACTTATGAAATTAATGACAGTGATCTGCAGATGAGATCCAAAAAGTAATCACTTACAGCCCCATATTCATCAATAATATCTGTGGGAGGAGGATAGTTTTTCAGCCGTTTGCTCATCTTCTTCCCATCCTCAGCCAACACAAGGCCATTGCAGATGAGATTTTGAAATGCTGGCTTATCAAACAATGCTGTTGCCAGCACCATCAGTGTGTAGAACCTGCCAATTGTACCCACACCCTTCATCTCAGTGTATGACTATGATCCCCTATTTTGCCTCTATGTTAGCTAGTTCATCACAGGAATTGCAGCCAAAGCCTTCAAAAGGTGAAAATAAACACACAAAGAGATGTGTACCATCCACGAGTCTGATCAAGACCCTCTGCAACAAAATGACCAGGAAAGTTCCGCTCAAACAGCTCTTGATTCTCAAAAGGATAGTGAATGTAGCCATATGGCATTGATCCACTCTCAAACCAGCAGTCAAACACCTGCAGTCAAAGTATTCACAGGCACAAGTGTCACTCCCATCCTTCCCTCCCTTCTGTTTGTAATAGTGATATCAATCAATATAAAGGAAACTAAAAAGTCAAACACAGAAGAGACAAACTCACATCTTCCACTCGTTTCAATACTCCAAACTCGGGCCCTCTCTTGGATGGAATGGTGACATGGTCAATGTGCTGACGGTGTAGATCAGTTGCCTGTCATCAGCATCATCAGAAGGAAACTCCACGCAGTTCCAATGCTTCTCTAGTTTCAACAGGACCTTCTCACTAACTACTCTGTGGGATGCAGAATTCAACTCTGTAGGACAACCAAATTGCATAAGTCTGTACAAAGGAATTACACACACCTTAAACCCAGAGAGCTCCTCCAGCTCTTGAATGGAGCCAATTACTATGATCTCCTCCCCATCATCACTAATCCAAATTGGCAATGGTGTACCCCAGAAACGACTGCGACTAACTGACCAATCCCTAGCATTCTCCAACCAGTTATGGAATCGCTTCTCCTGAAACCCAGAAAATTTTGCAAGGAAGACTCAGAAAAGCATTCATTCCGAGAAATCAGAGACCTCAAAAGCCTATACAATTATTCATCATGTGATTGGCATTCACAAATGCAGACCTTAACAGAATCGGGAACCCAATATGTTTTCTTGTTGTTGTTCACCAGCTTATCCTTGATCTGCTCAACTGCCACATACCTTCACAAACAGCCCATGCCAAAAAGCTTAACCATCAAGGATCAAACTTTCCAAAAAATGCATGAGGACTAGCTTTTGTATATGAGAGCAGTGGGCCTAACCACCTGTCAATACATCGAATTTGGCCAGCAGTCTAATTCTCTCCACCACCTGCCTGGGTGGCATGGCATCAAGACTTTGAGTTCTTAGCTCCTCCCCATCTGCTATCCTCAAAATATTTAACAGTCACTTCTGACATGCACAGGGTGCCTAGCCTGAACATAGCACATGACAAGCAGGGAAGAAATTTACCAGCTGGGAACCACCTTGTAGAGCAAAGGTGTATCTGAGCGCCAACAAAAGGGATATGAATGCATAATGCTGCCTGAATTTACCAGCCTGCCCATTGCCTACACATTACTCCACAAACCCATCACCTTACAGAAGAATTCATACCTGAAGGTTGAGGCTAAATTGTGGTACGCATCATCAGTTTATGTTCAGTTTAACTCATCATAAGGGCTCCACCTTTAGAAACCATGAAGTAAAGACAAGGCATGTACTGACATGTGTTTCAAGGGCCTACCAACATTTCACCAGTCAGTCACAACAGTGTATACCTTGATAGCAGAAATGATATCCTTGTCCGCTTCCTTCACATAGCGACCTTTGAAATCAGTTACCTCCTCAGTGAAGTTACCATCACTATCCACTGGATTCGGTAGGTTTGGACCCTGCATGCATATCCCCACTGAATAGTCTGAGCCTGTGCAAGTTCAAAAACCACCCTACTGCAACCTCCACATTGCCCATGATTGGATAGATCAATGCCAAAAGAAATGAATGATCTGTAGATATGCTTGCTCTCTTCAAACAGGCAAGACATTTTGCTCCTTATCTATACATTGGGCAAACACTCAATTCAAAAACAAATTCAAAACAAGGGAGGAAACACAGACAGAAACAACAAATACTAGATAAACCAACACAGAGGAGGAAGGTACCTTTTGGATGATGTTATTCAGCAAGCACACACGGTAATCATCCTCCCCAAATGCAGGGGCACAATGCACTACCCCAGTACCGCTATCATCAGTCACATAATCATCTGCTACAACCTTAAATGCAACATTTGAAAGAGCACTAAAATAATCAAACAAAGGTTTGTACCTGCACATTCCCCCAGCAACACAACATCCCCAAAGTGAACACTCTCCTTCTACAAAGAAGTTGATTGAGCATGTAAACATCTACAGAGGCAGAAGAAGAGAAGTGTAGGCATTGCAAGGCAACCAGAATGGACATATAGAAAGCATTAAGCATGTCACTGACTGTAACTCACTTCTTCCCAACCAAGTCACTACCCTTGTACTGTCCGATGACCTCATATGAGGTAGTATCAACAGGTGGAGGTGACTCGTCATTCTCTCCCTTTTTCACTGCACCCTTATACTTAGGAGCAGACTTATCCTTGGGAGCACCACTGTTAGCCATATCTCCCTTCACCTTTGTACTTGTCTCAACCTTTGTCTTAATGGTCGGAAGTTGGGACAACCGAGACTCAGCAACAATCAAAACCAAGCCTGTTGCTCTTTGCCTGACCTGCATGCAGCAATAGGCAACCTGAACTCTCCAACCTACTTGCTCCTGAGGAGATATAGAATTGAAACTGTGCCAAGAATGCATGATTACTGCACACATCATGTCCCCATGAAAATGACAAGAATTGTTGATTACTTACCAAGAGCCTACAAGGTTCCAGGGCAATAGGTGAGATAAATACCATCAATATTCAACAATTGGGATAATGCTAAACCCAAATAAGTTCAATGAGGATGTCACACAATATGAAGACACAGAAATAATGCTCCTACATGTATATAAAGGACAAGTGTGAAAGTGATGCAAACCTTTGCATAAGTAAGATTTGCATTGACACAGAGACATAAATTGCTCGGAAGTGTCCAGGGAGTGGTGGTCCAGGCCACCATTGAAGCTCCATCAACCTCATCAAGTAACGGGAAAGAAACCATGACTGCTGGATCTGAGACATCCTGTCATACAAATGCACTCCAGCCTATAATGTAATCCCAAAAGCAGATTTCAACATTCCACTAAATGCTTGGTTTGCAGCTGGCCCAGTCAATTTCTGACTGCTTAACCATGGCAATTTCTCAGTAGCATTCTAAGGCATATACTAGGGAAAAGCAAACCTTGAATTCTCACAGTACAATTGCAGGATTTTTGTGTACATGGTTTGAGAGGATCAAGAAACTGTATGGGGCACCTTAACCAAAACTTAATTGCACTTTCCTCACGTGATGGGAGGAGACAACAGACACATGAAAATCCAAAGTACATAGCACATGTCACACTCCACTGGAATATGCAGAAACAAAATTAACAGAGTTTCCAAGGAGACACACACCTTGTAGTTCAGACCGGCTTCAAAATTGGACAACTCTGTTTTGCAACCAGTACTGTATGGCATCACCTGACATACACAATCCCAATGTCAACCCTAGAATTGGTTCCAAGAGAATTCTCACACCCCCCTCATTGTGCCAAGTAACTAAAGTACTCCAACATGCCTTTGCAGGAAATTCTGGAATAATAAGATGGACTGGAATCTCACATGTGCTCTCTTGAAAAATACAATTCCCTCAGCTTCCTCCCTCAAACCCAATGCTGATCTAAATTCTCTCACCATGACTAGTCATTCTCCTTTCAGAGGGAAATTGAAGGTAAGGCTAGTTCCAGCAAACCCCATGCATGCCCCTTAAACCCTGAACCTATATAGAGTGTCAAGAGTATTACCTTCAATCCTTTGTAAACAAGGCCCTTGAGATGAAGCTGCTTGAAAACCCACCAGACAGACTCCATGAATTCAGGGTCGAGAGTCTTGTAGTCATTTTGAAAATCGATCCACCTGCCCATGCGGGTGACGGTCTTCTCCCACTCCTTACTGTAACGCATGACAATGCTGCGACACTCATCATTGTAATTGGCAATCCCGAGATCCAAGACGTCCTGCTTCGTCTTTATGTTCAGCTTCATATCGATCTCGAACTCGACAGGGAGCCCATGACAATCCCAACCAAACCGGCGTGTGACATGATGCCCAGTTGCAGACTGGAACCTAGTCACGATATCCTTGATAGTACCTGCCAGGATGTGACCATAGTGCGGCAGTCCTGTTGCAAATGGAGGTCCGTCATAGAAGATATACTCCGGCATGCCTTCCGTGCGCTTCAGCTGGGTACGGAAAGCATTCAACTCCTCCCATAACTTCAGCACCTTTTCCTCCTGCCGGGGAAACGAATACTCCTTTCCCTCACAAATCTCTTCCATGTTTTGCAACAACCAAATCCCCTCCTATTGCAACAAGCCACCCACTGCTGCTGTTTCTCTCTCTGTCTCTCTCGCGCGGGGCCTATTAGTCTGTCTTGGGCTGCCAAGAGGTTTAGGGTTTGCGACAATCTATTTGGGAAGAGCGTGAACACGTTTTAGGGTTAGGGTTTGGTATCCATCCTCGCATCTGGTGTAGAAGAATTGGATAAAAAGTTCTGTCAAACTGGACGGTCTAGATGTTAACTCTCGATTGCAAGCAAACGTAAAAGAAATCTTTAACAGGGCAGAAGTAAAAACCATGCTTGTTCAAAGGTTGGTAGGGGGTTGAAAGATTGGTTCCAACCCTTTGCATTGCCATCAAAACACGAGCACAAGAAACCCTCTTTTACAAGGCATGGTTTTTGCTGCTGCCCTGCCCAGCACTATCCCAGAAAGGGTTGGGAGTTAGTGCTGAAAGGCACACACTCCCCACTCTTTTACAAGGCATGGTTTTTGCTGCTGCCCTGCCCAGCACCATCCCAGAAAGGGTTGGGAGTTAGTGCTGAAAGGCACACACTCCCCACTCTTTTACAAGGCATGGTTTTTGCTGCTGCCCTGCCCAGCACCATCCCAAAAGGGGATGCGGCTGGCCAGTCAATTGCCAGTTCTTTCATGAAAACCACTGGTTCTTTCCAGATCTTGAAAGAACCGGGACCAACGGTTCTTTGATTCCCAGTTTTTTCAAAGAACCCGCACCTGCGGTTCTCTGATTCTGAAATGCTTTTAAAAACTGAAACCTGCGGTTCTTTGAAAATTCAAATAACTGCACAACAGGGTTAGTTTTAGTTTAGTGCACAGGAGAATACAAAGGCTTAGTTTAAATTGTCCTCTTAGCTCATCTCACTACCGCAGCTTGACTCCATCCCTCTGTCAAGTTTAATCTTAAACACAGAAAACACCAAAATTCACAGATTTTGCAATTCCAACAAAGAGAGTTGAATGTACTGTTCTACAACAGCTAACTAGTTAAAAGTTCCTGAACAAATGGGTCCTGCAGCTTCTCTTTCCACGAAAAAAAAAAGACAAAACATCTCTTCTGAACTGCCTTTCAGAACTGTTCCAAGTTTCAAATTAAAACCTAAACTTGTCCAATTGGTGATGACATTGTGCACAATCATTGATTGGATTCATGCGAAGCTGCAAGCTGTACATGAGAACCTCACTTTCAATACTCTTGCCTTGAGCACTCACGTGAGGTGCACCTGTGCAGAAGCAAGAAGATCACTAAAGGTCCTTGTATGCTGAATCTTATACTTATACAAGTTGTGAGGACTACATCCACACTAATTCCCAACAGGTTTGTTATTATATATAGCCCACTCCTTCAAACACTCTTTCACCCTTGCCTTTGCTGCACCCATACAAAAAGCCATACAAATCAGCTCCAAACTTGCAAATGGACAACAAAGTCACAGCACCTGCAAGTCATTAGCACAACAAGCTGAAAAGATTTCTGCAAAATTTAACATACTACAAATGATTTATATATGAATGGAAGCAGCAACACAAGGTAAATGAAGCTTGGAACAATTCTGCACAATTTTTTCAATAAACAAATCTCCAGCAATGAGAAGGGATTCCCAGTACATGATTCCACAAATCTGAACACTGTTAACAATGTCTCCTGTTGTGTGATTTCTAAACACAAATTGCTTTCAAATGGAAATTCAGTTCTAACATAGAAAAACTGAGGGAGATCTACAAGCATTTGCAAATGGCCTGTCAGCAAAAAAAGTTACTGTCGAATGCAGATTTTGTAATATCGTCCTCTGTGCAAGTCAATTTCTCCCTCTTCCAGCTGCAGGAGAAACACAGTATTGACCATTAGCAACATCAAGATAGTAGACGAAAGATTCACAACAAGGACTCTCTGACATGAGAGTAAGAAGATCATATAGCACATAGTGAGGATAACCAGTGATTGAGGATAGTGGAGTAATTTTGCACTTGTATAATTTGAAAAAGGTATTTGGAGTAGCAGTAGAGCAAGGCCAGGGATGGCTCACTGGATCTGCGCCATAGATAGATTCATAACAAGTTGGAGAGAGGCAACGCAATGCACAATTCTCCTTCTCGATTGCAGATGCTTTGCAAGCTGATCCCCACAACCCACTGCCATCACCCCTCACGTAGAAAAAGATTATCCTTGGGGAAAACCCTAGATTAGAAAAACCCTTGATTGGAAAGACCCTCGATTGGAAAAAACCCAAAATTGGAAAAAACCTAGATTGGAAATGCGGGTCCAAAATCCCAAATGTGCTTCAGAGCTTCTCAATGAAGAAAAAGCAAGCGAATATATCATGCTTGATCATCAATGGCATATGACAAGAAAAGTTCAAATGTCGAAACACAGAAACCAGTCAATCCTCCTCCTCCTCCTCCTAAGCCTCTCCAGCTAGCCAAACTTTGCAAGAGAAACACATACAAAGAACCTTTTCATTATCTCATTGCAGTAGAGCATCCAAGCGAGATGGGGGTTTGGTTTCACATACATACCTGTCAATATCTTGATAACATAATAGCATCTTTTGCCGTAGTGCTCTTTCTTGCCATATCTACACATGAGAAATTGGCAATTCATCATCATCTTGTCATGCAAGAAACAACAGAACACTTCACCCAAAAAAAAAGACCCAGACTTCAAAAACACGCACACACACAGGAATAATCAATTGATGAATTCACTCCGGTCAAGAGTTTCAGAGTCATTCCCATAGCAACAGCACCCAATTCTACAAAACATTTCATATCTGAAATAATTAAAAATTCCTCGAGAAAGAAATCATGACCGAAACTGTGGCCATTTGCAAACCTCTGGCACAGCCAGTCGTGGCAAAAGAAAACAGAAACTCCAAAGCAAACGGAGGAGTCTCGGGGGGGGAAAATTCTGAATTTTGATGAAGTAGAAAGTACCCAAATGACAGATGATCGGTGCCTCACAGCTATAGATGCCTGGGCACAAGGCATGAGCTCCAGGAGAAGAAGAGGTAGCAAGAGCAAGCTGCACACTTTGGTCGCCATGGCTGCTGAGGAGCTTCACACACACACTCCGTTCTCTCTCTTGTCTCTCTTTTGTCTCTTGGTCCTGAGTCCCAGCATTTTCTTTTTCTGGCGAAACTTTTTTTTAATTTTAAAATTCGAATAAGAAGTGATATTTGAAGGTTTTCAGCCGCCAGAAATGAGGGGCAAAAGAAAGTAAAAATCGCCAGAATTCTATATTTGGTTTATATAGAAGGACGATTAAAAGATTCGTACTGTCTTTCTGGTTCATAGCCAGATTTGGCTACATCTTCCTACTGATATCGCCACTTTTTCTACTTGTTCCTATGTATGATAGCCACTTTGGCTACAAACAAAACATTCCTAAAAAAACACTGGGACTCCTGACTTCTCTCTCTTTGTTGTTTTTCAGGTTCCCAGACGAGGTCCCTAACCCTCGTTTGGCGACTTCTTCAGGTCCCCAGACGAAGTCCATAGCTCCAAGGGACCTCGTTCGGTCACTTCTTCAGGTCCCCAGACGAGGTCCAGAACTTCCAAGAGACCTCGTTCGGCCACTTCTTCAGGTCCCCCAGACGAGGTCCAGAACTTCAAGGGACCTCGTTCGGCCACTTGGTCCATAACTTTAAAGGACCTCGTTCGGCCACTTTCAGTACGTACCGGGGGCTTTTTTTTTTATTGGCGAAATTTCGACAAAAAGCGAAATTTGAAATTCGAAATTCGAAAATGAAGTGATTTTTGGAGGTTTTCAATCGCCAGTAGTGAGGGGAAAAAATAGTAAAAATGTACAGATTTTTATATTTGGTTTTCACTGTGTAGCCAAAAATATAGAAGGTTGATTAAAGTTTTGTACTTCATATATGGTTTATAGCCAGATTTGCCTAAATGTTTTTCAGGGATGATCATCACTTTTTCTTCATCTTCCAATGGATGATCACCACTTTGGTTCAAAAACAAAAAATTCCTAAGAAAAACCCTCAGTCAGCCTAAGGGCTGTGGTGTTTTTTGGGGCAAATTTTGTAGCTTTTTTGACAAGTAAATTTGGGAAGTTTTTTGTTTCTCTAATGTAAACTTGACAAGTTTTGCTATTTTTTGGGAAATTCTCACCAAATTTTCAATATCACAAAATTGGAAAAAACAAAACCCTGCCCAAGGGCCCTCTATAGCCAAGATAG
>Ga0209611_10001641_pt1 | contig 38607 bp, 29 predicted proteins | sample S1TSphgellanicum_3_FD_187693 | JGI IMG/M metagenome (GOLD analysis project Ga0209611, IMG submission 187693) | Host-associated microbial communities from peat moss isolated from Minnesota, USA - S1T2_Fc - Sphagnum magellanicum MG (SPAdes) (version 2) | ecosystem: Host-associated > Plants > Peat...
GTGTGTGCTTCCTTGATCATACAATGGTGAGCAATAGGACTTTGGTTCCCATGTAAATCAAGGGGTATGTATCCCAGGTGGTGGCCATTAGTTTCCCAATCCACTCAGTAGTATGCATGTTCGAACTAGTTGTCAATTGTGAAACCTGGTGGAAACAGGGCCTCTTACCCAATGAACACATCGTAACTGGTGGCATTAGTGACTAAACATCTGACCTATAGGCAAAACTCTTGATTTGTACCTTCATTGAAGTTAAGTGCAATCAAATCCGAGCTCTCCTCTGCGCTCCCATTAGCGGTGCAAATTTGCCACATAAATTTCCGTAATTTGGAGTCCAACATGCCCATCTTTTTGGTGAATTAAACTCTAAGAATCATTGGTTGGGCACTTGTATCAAGAAATACCACTCTGGGTGTATGTCTTCCCACTTGGATTACTGACCCAGTATTGTCGACAATGGCAACTCCAGTGGCCATGGAAGTTCTCTTGCTAAGCACCACCTTCGGAAATGAGTGAGAGACTTTGTGGAAAGAATGGCTATCCACAACGCCTTTGTTGAGTAATAAATCCACAAGTGAGGTGTTTTTAATTCCCTTTTTATATGTGAATGTAAAATCAAAGGTAGGAGAGCCCACTAATTTAGCCATGCTATAACTAGTGACCAGAATACAAACGCCATTTACAACACGTGAACTAATCGAATGTCTCTCCAAGGTGTTGGATGGGACCCTTGTAGCATGTGGATCAAGAATTGATAAAGGACCTGATGTAGTGTTCAGGGTATCCTTTAGTATTGCAATTATGTCCCTAGTGCTTAACTTCAAATCTTGAAAACTAAACAACGGTGTACTCACAAACTTTTGCATCACTTCACGCATTTGAAGTTAGCACTCCATAAGTTGATCAATGGAAAATTGTGTGTTTTCTTGATGTACATTTAGTCTTGGGACACAAAAATTTGATGCCCTAATAGCTTGTGGTGTAGTAGTCTTTTCCCCTCTCACCAATAAGGTGCGTTCTTCTTTTGTGTTGAAAGGAAGAAAAGATTATGGCATGACTACTTGCGCTCTTCTAGCCTTGGTAATAGGACTTGAACTAGATGCGAGTCCATTAGTCTGAATTACCTACCTAGTGGCAAAACCTTTGGGTGCCACACTAGTCTCTTATGTCGCAAAGTAGGAAGGGCAAAAAGAAGTTATAAATTCTGGTGTGAAACTAGAATTGTGTGCACTATAAAGAACATACTCCCCAACCATGGCATCATGTGAGAGGCCATAGAACGACCTAGGAAGTCCCTCCCATGATTTTGAACCTTGTACAGGTTGGGCACGACTAGTTGGTTGGGAAGACTTACCTTTTAGATTAGCAAGTTGGGCCTTCAATGATTTAAGTTCATTTTGCGAAATTTGAACTTGAGCAGCATGGGCTTGAAGCACCTCCCTCTTGTTAGCTAGCATTGTGCTCCTTCTTTTTAACATTCTTATTGGAATTACCTTGGTGGGGAAAGCCTAAGTGGAAGGCTGAGGTGCCTAGGCTTTTGATTGAAAGGCAATGGAAGATGCTAGTAGATTTTGCTATGGTAATCGGAATTACTTCCGTTCTGGGAACTTGACAAAACAAACAACTTCATGATGTCCCTCTTTCCCATAATAATCACAAAAGAGATCCTCAGAAGGAATGTTGCATTCATTAACTTTGTGGGTAGGATTACCACAATAGTTGCAAGAAGGTAGGATGGGTGCAACCGAATGCATCGCTTTAGCCCTTGAAAAAGAATGTGATGATCTAAATGGTGTAACTAATGGAAGTTGAGGCCTTGAACCTGATTGAAGCCTCATAATATTGGCCTCATAATGTGCATGAACCAGTTCCAACTTTTCAGAAATGTTGTACACATCTAACAAAGTGTACAAGTCTCCAAATTTTGCAAAAACCCATTGCAAAACCTTCGCATGTAGTGTCAGAGTACATTCCAATGAACAAAGATACCGATGGGCAACTTCCAAGTCTATGATGCTTTGAGTATCTTCTTTAAGCTTGAAAAGCCTCCTATAGAGCATCTTGAAGGTTTCATCTTTCTGCCAAGAAAAGGCGGCGAGTTGTAGAATTTTTTCAAAACTCTTGATTAAAATTCCAACTCAAGAACTCGAAAAAATTCCCCCATTAGATCAGCAAAAGCTATTACATCAATGGTGGGAGGTTTGTTTACAGTAGCAGTAATGAGTTGCTAAGGAGAAATGTTTACTAAAGTGGGTACCAGATCTGGATTATTGGGCATAATCCCATGATGTGTAATGGTAGTTTGCAATGCAACTTACGAGGCGGTGGTGATGGTTGTGGCATAAGCTAGATTGGGAATTTGAATGATGCTCAAAATCCTCGAAGAATGTTGCTCGTAAACATCCAATGCTTCATAGTGCACATAACGGGCCAGTTGTTTGAATACAAACGCCTCGGTGTAATTAGCGCCATACTTGAGTTTTAATTCACAAACCATAGTTGAAAAAATTGCCCTAAATTCCTTCAAAGAAATGGTACCTAGCCTTCCGCTGAAATTCTCAATTCTCTTAAAGGAACTATTGACCTCCATGGTGTATATGGCTGTATAAGTAATGGTTTGTAGCGGAATATATGGTGATGGTGTGAAAGCTAGTGCGATAGTAGGTGTACCCCACTAATTAACCCCTCCAAATGGACTCTAATGTACTATTGATGTAATGTAACTTGAACCTGAGTTCTTGGTAGGAGTTATACTAAATGACGGTGGCGTTGTAGACATTTGATGGTACCATCGTGAAGATCGTGAGTTCAAATAAATTGGCTCAAATGATTACATGTTGTTTCGTAACTAATACTTTGCCTTTGGTTGAATGGTAGTGTTTTCATTATCCGAAGACATGGTGTTGTCCCACGCCCTAAAATTTTGTAAAAATATAGAACATTAGATATGGTTTGAAAAATATGGTATCAACTACGTATGTATGTAATACATATAATTTGAAGAATACGGTGCGTCGATGGGAATGAACAGCAACAAACGGACGTCAATGGATGGACGTCTATGGATGAACGTTGGTGGACGAAATTGGATGGAAGTCCGATGGAAGTCTGAGGAACGTCGGACGGAAGTCATCAGACGGATGTCGTCAAACGGACAAAGGTTGAACGGACAAATGACGACACGACAAACATGGTGACGCGTTCCCAAGTCACAAGGTGAAACCCACTTGAGCGTTTCACAAAGTCAAGTTGTGGAAATTGTGACTTAGTAGCACGCTCCCGGCTTCCAACTCTATAAAGGGGTAGAGGGTCGAGTTGGGAGCCCAAGGATTAGACTAGGAAGAGGGACTAGTTTAGCTCGTGTGAATCTGCATCCAAAAACAACCCACAAAGGGTTAGTTTAGCATTCAGGACACCTTTGGGTGCTGGGATTTGCCACGGGCACTTGGACACACAAGACTCACCACGGCCCGGACTCGGGAGTAAGCCACCACCTTACTCCCTATAGTATTCTCTGTAGCTCGTCACCGAGGCTACATCCAAATGGCACATTTTGTTGGGACTCCTGAAATGGAGTCCCGAAATTGTCCCGGCTGGACTCCCGGAACTTTGAACGGCCATAATTCTTGACTGTGGCATTCGATCGCAATGAGGTCTAAAGCAAAGTTGTAGCCCTTGTCGATCTTTCCAACGCCGTGTCGCACTCTCAATTCGGACGTCGGGAAGAGGTCGATTCCCGACTTTTAATGGTCGGGAGTCAAATTGCCAGTTTGACTCCCGGCCTTTCTTTTGCCCATAACTTGGGCTGCAGATGTCCGAATGGTCAATGCGAGGCCATTTTCGATATCTACGTTTCAAGAACTTTTCAATGACATCAAGAAAACCTCAATGCGAGGTGTTTTGGGCCTTGCTGTCGAGCTCTAAACATTCGGGAGTCCCGGAGGACTCCAAACCTCCAACTTTTCCAAGTGTTGGGCTTCACCCCCACACTTGGCCAAAGTGGGGTTGTGACACATGGTGCTAAAAAACACCTATGAGTTCCACAACAATGGCGAACGTAGCACTGCAGATCATTCGAGAGCTCGAGAGTGATGGCGGGTGGCGACGCTCGTAGCACTGCAGATCACCCAAGAGCTCGAGAGTGATAATGGGCGGTGACGCTCGCGGCATTACAACCATGGTGAGCAACAACATTCATGGCGTTATAGCCATGGCAAGCGATGACACTCATAGCATTATAGCCATGGTGAGTAACAACACTCATGGCGACGCAACGAACGCCAAACTATAATTCAGGGCATTGCAGATTAGCCGAGAACTCTAGCATGCAACAACAACAAAAAATTTTATTTTTTATTTTTTATTTTTACTTGCCTTTGGCAACTTTAGGAATCTTCAAGGCTCCTCTTGTGTCTCTGCAAAAGAAAGAGAGAGAGCTTTGAAACCTCATTTGCTCCAAGGTACATCACTTTTCCATTTGGTCTCACTCTTCCCAACTCCTTCAATCTTGCCTCTATTGGTTGGCAAAGGTGTAACAACACAAGCTCCCTCCAACAGCAACAACACTAGTAGTAATAATAACAACAACAACAACACTAACAACAAAAGAAACCTGAGAACTCAAAGCCAAGAGTAATTTGTTACTTTCAACATTAAGCAACAGAGAGCAGTTTTTCTAGAATTAAATTGCAAAGAAGGAAAGAAAATGTAGTGTATGTAAACGATGGCTATGTAATAGCCGTCAAGAGCATCTAGAAATCCAGTCTAATTATGGAAGAAACTCTCTTTGACAAAGGAATTCTAGAAAAACTAACAAGAGAAGGAAGGAGCTTGGCCTTTTATACGGCCGTTAATAAGCTAAAACCCTAAACAAGCCATAACCCTAAAACACCTAATGGTGTACAATAACTTAAGAACATACATTAACCTTAAAAGGCATGAATGGCATGCCCGTAACCGGCTACCATGTATGAAACCATGCATATAGGCATGACAAAGTCCCAAGACTCACAAATGATGTCACTTATATACATTTATTTTAGCACCAAATTCTTAAGGGAATTCATGCAAAAAAAACTCCCATAAAATCAAATCCACCTTCTTGGGGCTTGGTCCAAAAGTTATATCATTAATTTATTTGTATTTTTCAAAAACCACGTGCCAACCAAAGGTATTTTGATTGTGGGTGCAGGTTTGCCCAAGAAGTCACCTAATTGTTTATATTAGTTCGGCCAAGGATTTTTTCAGTTGGGGTCATAATGTAAAGTAGGCCTAAAAATGATTATGAACCAATTTTTTTTATTTTCATTTTTCATGTAATTGAAGTGGTGATCATCCATAACAAGATTTGGCCAAAATTGGCAATAAACCAGCTAATTTTTTAAAAATTAACTATCCTACTAGAATGTAATATAAAACTCTAACATATTCTATTTATTTCTTAAAATATGCCATTAAAAACCTCTAAAATGACCTTTTTTACATTTTCAATTCTCAAATTGGTAAAATTTCTTCAGGGAAGACACTAATATGCAGTAATCAAGCATGTGGCTTTTATACATAACCACAATAAGGGGCCTAGGATGAAGTAGCCCTACATTTTGGGAATGCCCCCACCATAGTAGGGCTTTAGCCTCCACTAACATAACAGTAATAGGTAGGTGGGTGGTACCTAGTACCTATCTATTTATGTACCAACATATTTACTAAAGAAACACCAAACACTGGTGTGAACCAGTTCTTGAAAAATAAAATATAAAAGTTCCAATTCCACACATAAATGGTATTAGGAATTTGGTTCTAAGTTCGGCTCTTTTAAAAAAAAAATGGTTCTAATTCCAATTCCAATTTTAAAAGTCACATTCAATTCCAGTCTAGATCTAGTGTACTAGAACTAGTGGTTAATTACCAGTTAATGTCCAATTAGCCCTCAATTTTAATCTTTTTAAAAATCAAAAACTTAGTTCAAAAATCTTGATTTCAATTCCAATTCCAATTCTAGTTGTACACATAAATAAAATTGGAAACCCCAATGCTAGGTCTAGTTCTTAAAAGGTTTCAATTCCAAAACTATAAGCAAAAGTCAAACTTGGTTCATGTTATCAACTTTTAGACTGTAAATCATTTTTATTTTTTACAAGGAAGGATATGTATTTATTAAAAAAATCAATTTACTATACTCCTTCACTGATTATGAATATGCTAGTTTTCAATTTTCAAAACATGGCAGATATCCACAAAGGTTATGCATATCAAAATTTCATTTTTTAAACTAAAAAAGAACTTACAAGAGTACAACCTAGTCTCCCAAAACAAATCACAAAATTCAAAATAGAGTAACTTGTGGGGGGAATTAAATCCCAATTCTATGGATAACTCTACCCAATTGCAACACAAGTCCATTGCCCTAACCACACCCCATACAAACCCACCCCAACCTTACATTATCAATCACCATCAACTTGCAATTCTTCAAAAAACTTGTGTTCCTCAATTAAATTGTAGTTCTCTTCTTCCAAAAACTCTTTCATTTTCAAGCATTGTTTCAACTCTAAATTTCACTTGAAATCGGCGCATGGGTCATCAAGCAAATTTTTCGCCACATCAATAATCTTATTCAAGTTTTGCACTTGCCTTAAGATTGTCAACACCCCAACAAAACTAAACAACCATTCAATTTTTATTTGTGAATTTAAGATTTCAATAATTTGTTTTGCAAATTTCATTTGAAAACTAACCTTCATGGATGTGCCGCCAAGCTAGTGGATATATACTTGTAGATGAGGGAATAGAAAGCCTCTTAAAAAGATAATTCCTTAGTGACTAATGTTTAAGAAGATTCTTCAATTGAGGCCCCCCACACCAAACGAATTTTCCTTAAAATCTAGTCTTACAACATCAATTATTGTTGTGAAATATGCATTGGCAATAAAGTTTAACTAATCAAAACACACTATCAAAAGAGGAATGACAACTTTGACATCATACTCAGATGCTAACCAAATTGTATTCCCATGTCCCACCAAGTTTTCCACAACATGCAAAGCTTTGAAACATTGATCCAACATGATAACCATCATGTTGTGAACATGTTGTGTATCAAAAGACCTCAAAAATTCCAAAAAAACTTTGATCACCTTTATAACCTTTAATCACATATTTTCAACCACAAAAGGGTCAAAGATTTAAGGCATGTTAAAAGGTTGCAATGGCTCAACTTCCATGTTCATAATAAGTGTAATAGATGTTGTCAAGGCATTTGACAACAACTATTGGCCTTTGAATTGATTTATCACATACACCAATACAACAAGATTCAAAAGTAGATGTGAAGTTTTACCATAACAATAGCCCACACTTACCAACTTTAAGTACTCTTTGTTCTGAAGCTACCAATTTATGCTTGCCATAATACAAAATTATGGCATTCTTAAACCATCCAAAAGGATGAAAACATAGTCAAAAGAGCCAAAGGCACCAAGGTACAAATCCTTTTCCAAGGACTACACATAACACATGTCATTTTTGTGTTGGTTGATAATTTAAAATTTTGTATTTTAGATACCTAATTTAACACTACATGTTGGTTATAAATATGTTTTGACTACAAATTGAATTCATATCATATATATTATGCATTCATGCCTTCTATCACATAAATATGAACAATTTTTGTTTAAGGCCACATTTTCAAAATCCATAATTTTCAAGGTCAAAAGCATGTTTGAACCAAATGTGCTAAAATTAGTTATGAAAAAAATTTCATTAGTTCAAGTCCTTTTGCCCTTCTAATCACCAATGTTAGAAGGAATGGTGCACATTTGGTATTTAAAAAAATACGTTTGAAAAAAATAAGGAATGCCCACTCTTGAGGTTTGAGTGCTAAGAACATGCAAAAACATTTTTTATTTGTGTCAAGCTTTGAGCATATAAACTTTGTAATTAATGAAAAATATTCTAAATTTTTTTATGACAATCCAAACTATTATGTTTCCCTTATGATCTTTCAAACATACAAAAATGTATTTTTAAGGAGTGTCCATTCACTTGGATGGCTCCTTTGACTATGTTTTTACCCAAAAGTTTTTTGGAAAATTAATGGAAAATATTCCAAAAACTTTTATGACAATCCAAACTATTATGTTTCCCTTATGATCTTTCAAACATACAAAAGTGTATTTTTGAAGAGTGTCCACTCACTTGGGTGGCTCCTTTGACTATGTTTTTACCCAAAAGTTTTTTCAAACATGATGACTTTATTGGTGAATCTAGTATCCATTAAACTTTTCAATTTTCAATGTTGCATCCTACTTTCAAAATATGAATGCTCCCACTTTTGCTTCTTTTTCCTAGGCTTTTTGGTCCAAATAATGGATTTTCTATAAATTAACTTAAGTTTTTTCAACCCAACATAATCTTTGTCATTATTTGTAACATAATAATAGGCATTAAACATCAAATGCCTAAACATGTATCCTAATATAACTTTAAAATCTTTGAAGGTTCACAATCAGTGAGAGATTGCAAAGTTGTTGCCATAGCTATCAAATTAGTGCCACATCATCTATAAATGAAATTACTTGATGCAATAAACCAAACCTTTCCAACAAATACCAAAATTGCATAACCATGGGCTTTCTACATATGTCATTCACTTTAAACAACCCACAATAATATGTATTGGCACTCAAGTTTCATTCAAAAAATTAATAACCAAAAATAAATGTATCCACATCACCACAAGGCATCCAAAGATCAAAACTAGCAAGACTACTATTGCAAATGCAAAATTTAACAAAACATGTTAAATCATTGTCTTCTTGACCATAGCAAGTAACAATTATTCCACAAGAAAAAACCAAAATTGAACACAAGGGCATTAGTGTAAAACTAACCTTAAAGCCAAATGTTTTTGCAAGTGGACAAGGGCCTATAACCCTTGCAAAAATAAAAAACCAAATCCTCCCAAAAATGTTGTTAAACATCATCATTTTTTTAAAGGGTTTGTAGCATCAAGAAGTGCAATAATTCATAACTAAATGAACCCATTCTTTTCTTCCTTAGTTGTTGAATGAATAAGAGGTTCTCCCACTTTCTACTTAAGTTATTAATTTTTTTGAACAAACACTATGGATTTGCAATTTGCACATGAATATTCATCCAAGAGTTATACCATTAGCTTTGTTGTATTTAATTAAACCCTTGTAGAAAATAGATCTCTACATCAAAACATCACAAAATGTTTGTTCAAATCTACAAATTATGCATCACAACATTTGTGGTTTCACCAAATCCACAGGCACCCCATCGTTGATAGTAAAAAATCCCCAACATATGAACATATGATTATGAAATATCCAAGTTAATATTTGTGTTTCTAGAAACACAAATTGCAAAACATCAACATTTGCAACTTCATTAATTCCACCCGTACTTTCAACAAAACAACATTCTTCCTCTTCAACCATTGAACACAAACAATAAAGATATCAGACATTAAAACATTGAAACATGCAAAAACTTTTCAATTAAAAAATAAATAAACACAAAATAATTAGAAAAAACTTATTGGGCGAAGGCATACTACAGTGAACCCCTTTTGGACACTTTTGGGTTTAGTATTATAATACATATAGTATAATTATTTTAAAAGTATGGTCCATCTACTTTTGGGTATCAATTTTGGTTTTTGGGTTGTACAATTATTATTTTTACAAAATTAATGTTATATATATTTTTAAATAATCAATTTTAATGCAATTTCAAATATGGATCATCTAGTTATGCTTGTCATCTTCCATGTGAATGTGATTACTTGTTAAATTTTTAATTTACCAGTCATTTATTGCATTTTTTTTGGAAAATTTAAATTTTTGAGATGAAAATTTACAAATTAGTCACATGGTATCCAAACATGGTTCAAACTATGTGAAATGACATGGTTCAATATACTTTCAACTTCCATAAAAATTTAAAATCATTTAAATTTTTTTGGAGTATATTTTTGTTTTTGAATACACATGTACACTACATTTTCTTTCACAAATATAGTTCAATCTCCCACTTTGTAAAATACAATGAAATAATTTATTTTCTAATATCTTGCCTATGTTAATATATCCTAACATAATATGCAAAAATATTGTGAAAATATTTCAAAAGTTTGAGGTGGGATACACTCAAACATGCACATCCTTGGAAAGTAGTACAATATGACATGCAGCTCAAAAGTTATCACTATAGTGCGCTTTCAGCCTATCTGTTGATTCCCTTAACAACAATGTTACTAAACTTCATAGATTCATTAAACAACTAAACTAAGTTGATGCCTCCCAATCCATCCAACAACAAGATCATGAGGTTGATGCCTATTGATTCATCAAATAACAAGATGTAGCCAATGCCTCCCAATTCATCCAATAACAAAATGTAATTAATGATTGCCTCTTAATTCATCTAGCAACAAACATAGTTGATGTTTTTTGGTTCACCAAAGGAATGAACCCAAAGCTTATTCACCAAACAACAAAACACAAAACTAAACCCCTTCCCTCCTAATTCACTAAACACCAAACCCAAAGCTTATTCATAAAGCAATAAAACACAAACCAAAGCCTTTCCCTCCCAATTTGTTGAAGAACAAAACCAAAAACAACAAAGAACCCACTTCATAGCCAATGCCTTTTGATTCACCAAGCAATGAACCTAAAGTTTATTCATCTAGTAGCAAAACAAAAAACCAAAGTCCTTCCCTCCCAATTCACCAAACAACAAAACTAAAGACAACAAAGAACCAACTTGGCTATAAAACACAACAAAAAAAAAACCAAAGTGTTTTTAAATAATAAATTTTATACCAAAAATTTATTTAATTTGAAACGAAAAGTGCATTGTGAAGGAAACATTCAGTTCTTCTAAAACAATAAAGTGGAACATTTAAAATAGGAACCAAAGTGTTTAGTTCTTACAAAACTCACAATAAAATGAAGCACCTAAATAGGAATGAGGTGTTTGATTATTGCAAAGCTAACAATGAAATGAAACATTGAAATAGGAAATGAAATGTTTGGTTCTTACGAAGCTCACAACAAAAAAAAAGGACCCAACAAGTTTATTAAAGAACAATATGAAGCACCCCACCAAATGTTACAAAAAGCTTTTTAAAAAACCTCAACTAAAGTACATAAAATATGAAGGTGCAAAGCAAATTGCAAAGTGCCAAAAGGAGATTGCAATAAGTTCTCCCTAAACCTTAAATAAAATACATACTTCACAATTTATAATGCATTATTCTTCATTCACAACACAAGGAGCAAGTATATTAATAAATTACAAACTTACTAATGAAATTACAAAAACCACCACTTGGCGCTTGTGGTTTTGCTAATCGCAAATTACTATATGCAACAACCATCTCTTAGGCATGCCACTACTATGAATGATGGCTTTACTTTGGTATTTTCACTCAATCTTCAATCATGTCAAACATCACATAATTTTGCCTTTAATGATAATGGACCAATCATTTCTATTATAAACTTGATGTGCAAGTTGATTAAATGCCTACTAAAATCTAGTGTGTCATATCTACATTGGATGAAGTGGTAATTGATGTGGTTGGAACAATTTTAATATCAATTACTTAATTGAAAAATCATATAAGAAATCATTTCATAATAATAATAATCTTTGTTGAATTGTTGACAAATTGTTGTTGTGCAATGGACCCACAACATGGAACTGTAAAAAAACAATTAAAATTTCAACTTAATTTGGTCATATTGTGAATGGGTTGCAATGCCTTCATCTTGGACCTAGTGACTTAGATGAAAAAAGAGAAGAAAATAAATTTCCAAATTGTTGATGGACTCAATGTTATCTAACATTATTTAAATTTGTGCATACATATATGTAATTATAAGTATCGTATTTCCTTGCAACACCAACATGATTATTTTCAATCATGTAATTCAGATCTCTAAAGTATCCTTGTGGACTTTGCACCCTCACATCTTCACCCACAATCTCTAAAGCTTTGACCATCTAAACACCATTCACATGGTGATAAATAATGTCATTGCAAAACATGCAAACGCATATATATTTCAAATGCACTATATTATTATGCAATTATATATTTTCAAAATGCAATTGATTTCAAATGTCTTTCAGTTCATCATTAAATTTAATAGTTTTATCTCATGAATATATTGAATTTTTAACATCCTTTGAATTTCAAAATGAAAAGAAATTACAAGTTTTTTTCAATATGTATCATAATTAATATAATTCTGTTTTTAAAAAAATGTAGATTATGAATTTAAATTGTATAACTTAGTTACATCTAATATTCAAATTTATTTAATTTTCTATTTTTAATTTAATGTGATAATGCTTTTAAACTCCAAAGAAAGAAACATTGTACAAGTTTTATATTTTGATTTGAGCCATTAAATTCAAGTATATGTGTTTATTAAATTTCAATTTTCACTATGAAATGAAATTCACTTGTGAGATTACATAATTCAAATTAAAATTTTATTTAATAATTAATAGTAATTTTCCAATTTTTTAAATTTCAAATTTAAAGACATTCAACTTACATTAATTGAATTTTTTAATAAATAAATAAATTTCTAAATATTATAATATTGTAATATGTAATTTGGTAACGGAATTAATTTCACGCATGAATTTGTTTTAAATAATTTTATTTTTTATTCTCTTTAATTTTAAATTATACATTGATTAGTAAGAATTACATGGTTTATATGGTGCAAACCATCTATGAAAAAGAACTACTCCATTCACAAGTAGCAAATTGACTTCATTATTTCTTATTCAACCTTCTATGAATATGAAAATCACATTATTATCATTTTTTAAAGATTTAGTTTTCAAAATTACTTATAAATTAATTATTTACACTTAATGCAGAACATTAAAAAATAGCATTATTGTTAGACACAAAACATGGCACTCCATGATATAGATTGAATGACTTATTTCAATCACACTAGTAGAATTTTGGGCTACATGTAGGTGCCACATCCACCATGTGTACACAACTATTTATGTTAGTCATAACGTATATACACATTCACTTTTCATGTTAATAAAAACATACTTAGTCATTTAAAACTAGTATCCTTGATTGTATAATTCTCATGTAATCACCCACTCCTAGTGTAAAAACCATGGTTTTATTGTAGTCTACCACCTTGGGTCCATTGCATGAATTTCAACTTTGCCATGAATTTACTTCTTCAACATGATCTAGATTAGCCAAATGATTTTTTTGGAGTTCACCATCATGAAAAGATAGATAGAAATGCATGTTATAAATACCATGACATAGTATGAACAAATTATGGATTTCAAAACATGTGGTTTAAATTGATCCAATGTTCAATGTACATGCTTCCTTACAAAATGAACATCATCTTTATCATTGGAGATTGCCAATAGGAGAAAGTATGACATCATTTTACCAATGCCCAAAAATAGTTTGGCATGGTTTTTTTCAACACCATTTTAAATCACCTCTTTCTTCTTTTGATCTTTCTAATTATCAGTGGATTGTAGCTTGATTAATGTCAACTTCAATTGACTATCATAGACCTCAACATGGTGGAAATCCTCAAAAGCCAAATGACATGATGTATCAGGACCAAGTTGCCCATGATCTTGCAAAAGAAGATGTAGAGGTTAGCAACAAACAAATTTGCAACATTGCCAATAAGTTTTTATCTTCAAGCATGTTCAACAATGGTTTTGCATGAATTTAGCACCAAGTAACCTGAACCCTAGATAGAAAGTTTGTGAAACTTTTATTGTAGGGCTTCATCATTTTAAGATGCATTTTCAATTATTAATCATTTCTTTTTTGTTTGATTGGGGCTAAATAAGGTCTTGCCCATGTTATAGTGTTGAAAAGCTTTCAAATATTGTCTATCATAAGTGACATTGAGTAATTAAAAAGGTCATTTCAAAATATAATGTAAATCATATAAAGGGAAAATTCAATTTGGTTTTTTTGTGTGTGGAGTGGGTTGTGACTTTGAAATAAGAAGTTACTAAAAATGGGGGCCTATATGTGATCTAGACAAAAGAAGGAAAAGTTGTGACATTGTAATTGCATGTAAATTCAAGTGGCAAGGGGTTGAAATGGACTATGTTGGACAATTAGATGAGATCTAGGAAATAAGATCCATATGGTTGAATGCAATGTGTTTTGAGTTGTTGATGTTCAAGATTTTGAAGTTGCAAAACGGTGTGGGCACAAGATGAATGTTCATATTTTGGTCGTTGACTCAACAAAAGCATGACTAGGCAATAGGATTTAGTGATCAACACTTTATCTTTCTCAAATCCATAAAATGATAATTTTTTGTTTGAACTAATTATTTAATGAAAGTTTAATGGATAATCTTACAACACAAATTGAAAATATTATATAATGTGATATTTAAGAAGTTTGAACCAACATTGTATGGTGACATCCATGTTCTAAGATTGTGTTCAAAGATGTTCAAGTAGTGGAGGGAGATAATGAAGATGACATAGATGGAAAATGCATGTGTGAAAATAAAACAATGCACCAAAACGCATCATCCATGACAAGGACATTTTGTGATTGTACCAATTTTAATCATGTGAATGTGGCATTTGGTTGTGCATGATTAACATCCTTTAATTGTCCTTGGAACTGCATAAATAATGTAGTTTGAAGATTTATTTGACCCAAATTTATGACCAAAAGGGTGAAACCATACTACGGTGACTCCCTTTAGGGTGTCACATTGTACTACTTTCCAGGGATGTGCATGTTTGAATGTATCCCACTTCAGACTTTCGAAAGATTTTCACAATATTTTTGCATATTATGTTAGAATATAACATAGGCAAAAAATTAGAAAAAAAATTATTTCATCTCATTTTATAAAGTGGGAGATTGGAATATATTTGTGAAAACAAATATAATGTGCCTATGTATTCAAAAACACAAATATACTCAAAATTTTTAATTTAAATGATTTTTAATCTTTATGAAAGTTGAAGGTATATTGAACCATGTCATTTCACATAATATGGACCATGTTTGGATACCATCTAAGTAATTTGTAAATTTTCATTTCAAAAAATGAGTTTTTTGAACAAATATGCAATAAATGTGTGGTAAATTGAAATTTTGACATAAAAGATGACAAACATAGTTAGATGGGCCATTTTTTTATTTCATTAAAATTGATTATTTTAATGAAAAATGAAGCCCTAAAATTAATGTAGTCAATATAGGATTGTGGCTTTATTATATCAATGTATATTATAAACATACTCATGGATCTTTCAATATAGATAATGAAATTTATTATTATTTAAAAAATAATATTACATAACATTAGTTTTGTAAAAATAATTGTTGTAAAGCCCAAAAACCAACATTGATGCCCAAAATTAAATGTACCATGCTTTTGGAACAATCATATTGTATGTACTATAATACTAGACCCAAAAGTGGCCTAAAGGGGGTCACCATAGTGTGCTTTCACCCCAAAAAAATCAAATATAATATTGAAAATGGGTCCAAGCATAGTAAATGCAACTACTCTTGTTCCTTGCAACATAAATAAAAGAGTCATCAAGTAGACATTTAATATATTGGACTTTAAAATAAAAAAAAGTTCAATGTTTATCATGAAAATTTTCTTTGACTTTTTTATAACTATATTTAATAATCACAAGTTTAAAATAGGTTAAAATAAAATTCATTGAAATACAAACAAAGTTTGTAAAATTCACAACCTACAAATTCAATTGCAAGTAGATGAATATTAGATTTTTCCCACTTTCAACGTTATGGTGATGTCAAATGTACTTGTGGACTTTCAACTGGTTCACATTATAATCCAAATACATCAAACTTATAATGTAAAAGCAAGAAAGAACACAATATTCACCATTCAATTTTGGGATTACTTAATACCTACTTTTATTACTCTAAACATCTTCAAATTTTGTATTTAACTAACCATAAACTCATGAAGGCATGGATGTTTTCATAATGAGACTTTAAAATGTTTTGATTTACTTTCTTATGTTTATGTTGAAAAGTGTTGTATTTAGAATATATATTTTAGGTGGGATTATTTTTTGGTTTAATTTAACATGTTTTCACCCAAATCTAACTTTAAACAATGAAATTTTTTTACTGAAAACTTCAAATGCACTTGCAAACATAACAAATAGATTTTTCAACTTGAAGATGTGTCAAATCGATCAAATTTAATCAATTATTAAATCAAAAAATAAAAATAAAAGATAATTTAAAACATTATGAAACTACATAATTCCATTCTTTATTTTAAAAATTATGTTAAAATCTTGAAATCAACATCTAAAATTAATGTATCATCTCTATATTTTGAAACCAAACACATGAAAAAAATTAATTAAATTAAAGAAATCTATATATCAAAAGACTTAGGGTTTGTGTGTTGTGTTCATTTGTTTTGTTTGGATGTGAGCATAGTATAATATTCCCAACCCATGTGGTCTTGCTTCTCTTTTGGTATTGCAAAAAAAACCTTTTGAATTCATCTCTTCCAAAAAAACTCACAATTGGATTTTTTGGAATGTCATATCTTTTAGAACTTTGAAAAGGAACTTTCATTTAGAGTCTCTTTTTATTGTTTAATAGGTTGTGGCACCTCTTATGGTATGATAAAAGACATATATAATGAAGTTTTTCCTCCTTGCTTTCATGACTGAGTTATGGTATTTTCATAAGGACATCAAATTTAAGCCCATTTCCATTCGAATATTATTGGGTTGGATGAAGGTGACCTTAAAAGAGATTTAATATACATGGGCAAATGGCATGAAGGTTCACTAGTGTAAGATATATAAAAATTAAAACTACAATATTATGTGGTTTAACAAGCAAAATTAGTTTCACTATGAAATTACATATTAATCATATAATATGTGAAATTTGGAACATATATGTTTATAACATGCAATGACATTGACATATATGACTATGTAACTTCAAAATGGACATCGGTGGCCTACACAACTATAGTCAAATCAAATCATCACTTTGACATGACATATATGATTATGTTGATGTGATCAATGTGGTAGGATTACCAAATTTATGTATATATGTGTGAAGCTTTGGCATTGGTCTAAATAGATCACTTTGTCCAAATTTTGATATTGAACACTGAACAACATCAACATTAGACCATTCTTTCCAAAATTAAATGATTTTTTGGAGGGGGTTCAAATGGAATTTAGTCCATTGGTTGGGAATTTGTTGCAAATTGTTATTAAATACAAGTGAATTGTGAAACAAAGCTTTGACCTATGCACACAAAATTTCTAAAGAACTCACATCTATCGTCCATTCAAGAAGTACTAATTTACTGGTGAAAGCAAAGTTGTTAACATGGTAAAAACATTTTCAAAACCATGAATTTAATATATGTTGCAAAGCATGCACTTCATTCTACAGGTCCATTGTAAATTTTTGTCAAATATTATTGCAAAACAATTGTAATGTTTGTTCAAGCTTTTCATAAAATTTGTGGAAATTTTGAACAATTTTAATTAACAAGAGTGAATCAGTCTAATGCTAGATTTTGAGAGAAAAATTGTGCATACATGTTTGGAAACACTTGAAAAGCACAAAGCATTTCTAAGACAACTTTACAAAAATATCGGTTAAGAATTGGATTTTAGTTTGGTGGAGTTCTAGAATTATTAGTGTTAAATATGTCACATTTAAATGCACCCTTGAAAATTGTAAATGACATCTAGAAAAAACATTGTAAGACATGATTTTAGTTCAACAAGTTCAAGCAAAAGTTTGACAAAATAGGTGTCAATTATCTATTGTAATTTTGCTAAAATTTTGTAATCATAACTTATTGGAAAAGTGATGAGGTGTCTTGACCATATTGTTATAAATTTAGTAATACATTGTCACTTTTAACTTTTGTTGAAAAATCATTTGGCAGAGAAACATTGAAAGCCATGTTGCTGAGAAAAATGTTGTGATATTCTTTTTGAATGCAGTAATGTTCATTCATCAAGAATAAGCAATCATGGTGGGCCTAAAACCTACATTACAATATTGAAAGAAAATGAAAGAAAACATCTATCTACAGAGGAAGTTAGTTAGTTAGTTTTGTTTGTCACATAGAGATCTCTAAAATCACAGCTCTTGGTAATGTTGAAAAGCCCTTGATGAGTATTGGTGCACCAAGTTTGAACATTGACTCATAATTTTTTAGACCTAAGGTGCCAGAGACATTCAAAATCCAATTGTGTTCAATTACAACTACTATAATTGCTCTTGAACCTTGTGCATTAAATGCTGAGTTTCAGCATTTCATACCCAGATTTAATAAAATTTCCTTACTTTGCAGATAACACTGAAAGAGGGGATAGGGGGCAAAAGCAGTGGAGATAGGGGGTGAAACAGAGGGCAACTTTATGGATAACTCTATTGGATAAAAATTCAACCTGTCCTCACACTACACATCATTTGATCGATCCTCTCTCTACATTGTTCAAGATTTCATGTTAAATGAGGATGGGGAAATTACTTACTATTTTGGATGTGGTAGACACTAGTAGAAGTTTGCATACAAGGTATGGGTGGATTTGCTATTTTGAAGGCTTTCCGTACGTTCACAATTTTGTGCATATAATGAAGAGAACATGTTTCAGGTGTAAGTTCTAAGGCCTAGCAACAATATTTTGGTTTTGTGCCACTTCCACAAGCCTGTCCTTCAACATTCAGATTGGATCTCAAATCTGCACTAAAATCTTGGTTGACAATAGAGTGTGTCTGCCAAGCAGGAGCAAAATACCAACCTGAATAAGAAAACAATTGATGACTCCCATACTGAAGAGTCGGAATTCCTTTATGACTTAGCAGTGCAGATCTGTACACAAAACAATCCCGTGGTAGCCAACTCGGCCAAAAAGTGGGTACACTTGCACCTTGGCATGATGTTTGTTGAGCATGATTTGGCACTGCACAAGCTTCTAAACATTTGTGTTACTCTGAAAATCAGTCAAAAGAGTAAGCACTTATGGTCAATCCCAATGTGAAATCTCACAACAATTCCGCTTCTAAATGTGTAGCCAAAGATTGCCAAGGTAATGACCAAGGCACATGTCAGCAGTTCTCACCTATTGAACTTCTCTCCTGCTACCTAGTACAAAATGCTACAACAGCCTTCTCGTTTAGTTCATCTTTTTAACCCTGCACTTCAATTTTTGTTAAACATCTGCAATGCCCTGTACTTCAATTAAGTTGATCACTGGCAACCAGGTCTTCAACATAATCGTACAACACTTGATCATACAATTTCTTGAGCCGTTCCAAGGCTCGCTCCTTGTCCTTCTCTGGTGCTGTTTCCAGTTGAAAGTGTACTGCAATGAATTGTTGAAACCCAGAAGCAGCATCAAACTGCCAAAAAAAATCACTTATAGCATCAATGTCTGGTCCACATTTTTCTCCATCTCCATCCAACCCCGGACCTTTTTCTGATTGAAGGAAAATATGGCAAAACTGGTAATTGAAGATTTGCATTGCCATGCAAGGAAACTGTACAGTGACAAATATATTCCCACCCATTTTGACTGCCAGCAAGATGTATACACCCATATAACTAGTGAATTACCTGGGCTCGACCACCAGCTTCAAAAGCTAACTTTGCCAAGTTACAAAGATCCACTTTATGGCCAACCACCTGAGGTTTCCCAGTTGGTACTGGCTTGCCTTTGGCTCGCAAATAGTCATATACTGTCTTCACTGTGAATCTCTGGTCCTCCACAGGCGGCGCTCCTGCCACTTCATAAGAGTTTTCCCACATTATTTGGACTACCACCTTCAGAACCATCATGATTGCCTATTCAGGCATCAAAGTCCCACAAACTATCAAAAGCAGGAAATAAAACAACCCACCAATTCCTAATTATCAGAGAGCATTCAGAAATCAATATACAGATTTTCAACAGCCCACATCCACAGTCATCATCAGGTCTTCAATTATCTTTCAAGGCAATGAAGACCTGAAGTACAACTGCTAGAATGTTTTGTTTGCATGCCAGAAATGCAAACTGGATATAGCTGCGTTGGATTTGTTCCCAGGGCATTTACATTCACTGTTCACAGACCACCGAAAGCACCATTCAAGTTAAGGGACAATTTCTCATGCTGGAGGATTTGTTGAAACCCAATTCCAGTTCTGAATAAGTGCAGTCCAGGGTCAAGGAAATACTTGCGCTAGTACTCAGGCCTGAAATGATGGTAGCAAGCAGCACACAAATCCTCAATTGTTCAAGTAACCTGAACGGAAAACCAGGAAGACTTTTACATGGAGGTCATAGAGTCTTCCAGAAGAAAAAGGATGGACACAACAAATACAAGATAAGTAAAAGGAGGGAAGGAAACCAAAGATAGGAGAGAATGAGAAAAATGAAGTTCATATAAAATATAGAAGGAACTAAAAGGTTGACGTTCCAAAATGAAGAAAGCTCCCCAGTTCCTATTAAGAGCAGAAAAGATATTACAGATTTCCTTTAGCAGAATACTTTAAACTGTCTTAGAATGAACTCTCTCCAGCTGCAAATACTTTGGAATCTACAGAATATATGACTGACAAGTCCCAGTAGAACTGGTTCTGAAAGATAATTCTGAGAGTTGATAATTCCCTGTGATTTCCAGCATACTCTAGTTGAGATAGTTCATCAAGAATGTGAATGTTCAAACCTCTAGTTTTTTTCAAAATCCAAGTCCTTTAAAGACAACTCATATGCCAAACCCAATCCACACTTACCAATGGATACTCTGAACTATCCACTATCAACAACAAAAGTTACCCATTCAATCCTCATCCTGACAAAAACCTCTTTTGCTGAGTCCCAATGTCCCAGGTCCCTATTGTGTGCCCAAGGACAAAGTTTTCACCCATATATAGCTTGTTCAGTTGCTCAACTCTTGTCATGATAGCTAATCAGTAAGAAAGTGAGAAAGTGCATGAATTCACCCCTTCCCCTGACATCATTTCTCAGTCTACATGCAAACATGACACAGGTTTTGGCCAATATTATTGAACAGCCCAGAAATCCTCCCACCCCAACTCATTTTCAACTATGGAAGAGTTCAGGGTCTTACAAGCATGCTGTCCTTGTTGTGCTTGGCCTGCCTCCACTGACCCAAGCTCTCCATCTTGTGCAGCTGTCCAGCCAGGCTCGTATGCTTCTAGAAATGCCTGTTTGGCTTTGTTGGGCAGATCATGGGGGTGAACAAAAGGAACACCTTGGGGCCAACCCATCTCTGCTCTCATTATTGCACATGGGCTATCAGTTGCACTGAGGTGGTGTTCTTCACATTCCTTCAAATTGCAGTACCGTACTTTGAGGCCTTTGCTATCTGCAATCTCCTGGACCCGCTCCTTGAGAACTCGTTGGGCTTCAAGCCTCAACCGCTTTGATGGAGCCAGTGGCTTTCCTCGGGAGACTTGTTTTCGCCGCTTCATTGCAGATTTGATTGCTCCTACAGCAGGAACAAAAACTAATGAACAATGTTCAGTCAAGGGCATGCATCTTACAAGGGATGCTACATAGCAATACAGGTAGAGCTAACCATCAAAGACAACAAAATGACATCAGATGTTGAAAAAAGTTCAAAGGAAATCCCCAGCCAAAGTGAGATCACCAAGAATAATTACTTGCATCCCAAGTCATCATCCTCTATGCAGTCTTGCAGAGCACATGACAGTTAGACAAGTTCAGTTTCAGTTGACCTCAGGTTCAACACCATCAATCCTTCTTCCAACCTCCTAAGCCTCTGTCTTCTCTCTCTTCCTGAAAGCAAGTTGAGAATGGGAGGGACCCACCGTCAGATGGTGTTGGAAATGTGAGCATAGGAACTCCTGGCCGGCTTGCAAGCTGGTCCATCGGATGGGACCTCTGCATGAAATCATGGACAGCAACAGGTTGTTGGAAGGGACTTGCGACAGGATGTCCTGCAGCTGTCATGGCAGAGCAATGTAAAATGGCTGTGGCTCGTGGCATAAGCTTGAACTCTATAGAGCAACGACCATATGGGCTAGAGCCTTGCCCTTGTCTCGCATTGTTGTCCATTCGATGAACTGCAGGAGGAAGATAGCCTCCAGTTGCTTGATAGAGGGACAGTCCTGAGTACAATACCATGTCTTGCGGACCCAGCTCAGCATCTACGATGATCCAGTGTCCTTGAAGATCTCGAATTTGGAGGCCAGGCTTGTCTGATTTGTGTAGGGTTAATAGTCCCTTGTCTGCATCCTCCTCAAAGAGAGGCACACTGCCTTGCTCACCTTCAAGAGGTACAACCGTGTGCTGTGCCCCTGGTCTGCCAAAACATGAGGTTGTCATATTTCAATACAGATTTGAAGATCTAACTAGTGCAGGTGATCATGACCTTGCTGCATCACCTCTCTTAATCAAGGCCTTGAAACTGTCACCCTTAATGCTCACTAACAGCCTATTGAGCTCAAACTATTCCCATTCATTTCTTCAATCTTGATTGAAAACTCAGAATGTATTTTCATAACTCTCACTACAGAGATGAAACCAGACATCCAGACAAATCCTTACCATCAGGATCGGTACCCATGTAGGACCTTATATTGAACTTCAACCATGCAACTCAGTGCAGCATCAACAAATAAACAGCTTGCAGTCTTTAAAGGACAAACACTTCTGCTCTTCTTACCTATTGTGGCAACAAGTTGACAGCACCGAAGTTGACGTCTCTCCAGTTTTTAGTGGCACATTATCTAACAGATCTGTAAACGAGAAACTTCGAAGCTCCAGTGAGCAAGCAATGGCATCCAGGATGATGCGAGTTGCCTTCCCCAGCACAGCAAAAAGCTCAGACAATCCTGCCGGTGGCAAGTTTGAGACATGGGTCCCAGGCCCTTCAGAAGGAGTTCGCCCTGGGCGGTAGTCATACACCTCTCTAGCATGCTGACTTTCTGCATAGTAACCTACTGTCCGATTCCAATCTTGAGGGTCTTCTGTGTGTAAAGACTCTGGCCCTACCATTGGTTTCTGATGGAAGAACATCCGCACCGAGTCTAGTACACAACGCAGCAGGACATCATCTCCGGGGGGCAACTGAATGATGGCAGCATTTGAATTCCTCAGAGATTGTGCGAGTGTTATGACAGCATGCTTGTAAGCATCAGAGGGAAGTCCATCGGCAGCAACCAAGTCCATCAGCCTCACACGAGCTGGGGATGTAATGGCTGCTACCATTGCGCCCATGCACTATATCCTTTGTGGGTGAGTTTTTTGGGGGTGTCTATATATCTATTTCTCCAAGAAATGCTCCTGTGATTGATGCATGTAGAACTGCAACTCCTTGACAGCTCAGCAAGGTTTCTATGTAATCTACACAGCTTTGAAAATTCACCCACTTCTTGCAATAAACAGAAGTTACCCTTACAAGCACAGTGACAGTCCCCTTCTTCTCTTTCAGTTTCAGACTAAGTCTAGCTCAATGGAACACATCTGAAGCTTCATTGCAATCCAATCCTAGACCTAAACTAGAAAGCATCAAACACTCAGGAAGACAATAGTGCAGTAAATGCTTGAGTGCTTTGTCATCTGTTGTTGAGCCAAACGTATCCTTACTTGAGATCCTGGTAGTAATGGTTCTTCCACATTCAGTTCTGTAGAATTGTTTGCTGCTAACCCATGGCCAGACCAGTTATTCCTGGCTGTCCTCCTCTTGGTGACCTAACCTTGTGCATCTTGTCTGTAGCCGGGCATGCACCACCACTATAACTAGTGCTTCTGGAGAAAAATGTGAACTTGTCTCTTTGCATTTGAGCTTGAAAAAATACCTCCCCTGAGAAACAAGGAATTCCCTTCCGGCACCAGAAAACCTTCATACTCGGACTTGGCACTTTGTAACAGTAGTATTCTACTTGTTTTCTCTACTTGCAACTTCCCAGGACCCCGTCTGGGAGAAGAACTGATCCGTGCAGGCCATCATCCCATGCTGCTTCAGGACTGTCTCTGTCTCTGTCCATCTCTCTCTACCCCTCTCACTACCTCTCTGCATGCTGTCTAGTATGGTCGTTGCAGCTCCTGGCACCAGCTGCAAGCATTCGAGAGCATTTCAATTCGGTCCAAGCCAGTGTAGTAGAGTTGTCACAGATGGGTGCTGCTCAGCTGATCATAGCACAGAGAAAAAAATACGAGCGTTGTTGATCGTCACAAGAAAAACATCATTCCTCTTTCCATCCTGCATGGATTCGCCTACTCTCATGTCCTCATGATGGTTTACATTAGTGACTTGACCAGATCTCCATCGCCTGTATTAACCAATCCAGCGCTTTAACACAAGAAGCTGCAGAGGGAAATGGACGTGATGGCAGTGGCAATGAAGGCGGGTCTGATCAACAAAAGAGATGGTCCGCCTTGCTCGTCAACCTCAAAAACCGCACTCCTCAAACATCCGCTGATTACCCACCAGGCTTCCGTTTCTTCTCCGAGCTCCAAACAGGAGTCCAACAATATCTGAGCAGCACCACACACACACACACACACACACACACAAAGACCCACCCAGCTTTTCTCTATGATCTGTCAGCTAAAAACCGAAACCAAAACTCACCGACTAGAAAAACCCAAAAGCCAGAACTCCCAGACAGAACCACCCACAAACCGAGTCTCTATCTCCTCTTTTCCCCAGCCTGCTCACTCCATCACCTTCACTCTCTACTACTACTACTAGTTCAAAACCCACAACGGTCCATAGAGCTGCCTTCAAAACAAAGTTCCAAAACTCAGACTGCGGGCCTCAAAAACCCACACACACACACACACACACACACACACACAACAAAAACTCACACCAGTCTAGTTTCCCACGTCAAAGTTTCTCCCGCCACAAACCTCCAGAACAAAAACCAAAGCAACGACAGCAGGTAGTCGGCAGTGCGCAGACAGTAGTTTCCGAACCCTCCCCCACCCTCTACTCTACTACTCCCCCTGGGTCCTTTCCCAAAACCCCCCGGCTCGCTCCACCCCACCTACATGCCGACTGGACAAGAGAACAGCACCCGCACTCTGGTGTCTCTCGCTCGCCGGAGGTAGGTATCGTTCTCTCTCGCGAGCGCTCTCTCTCTCTCTCTCCGTGTCTCTCTCTCTCTCTCTCTCTGTGTCCTGTTGCTGCTTGGCTTGACTGCAAAACCCCCGCAGCGCTTGCAACGAAAACCTTCGGTACCACGGAGAACTGGAGACTCCCGCCTTTGGGCCGCCCGCCAGCCTGCCCGGGCCCGCAACCAGCACCAAAGTTTGCCACGATGCGTGGCCCGGGCTTTTTTTTTGGTAGCTTAGCGCGCGATGGCGGGCAGTGCACGCGGCCTTGGCCGGGGCGGCCTCAGTCGGTCAGTCAGTCTCTTCTGTCTGCCTGTCTGTCTGTCAGTCAGCAGCGGTCAACCGGAACTAACCCGCTGCCCGTCCACGTGCCGGTAAATGCCAGCCGCTATTTACCGGACCTGACTCTAGGTCCGGAAAAAGGCTGCAGCAGCCTCGTTTCAGGTTCGGAACCGAATCTAGGTGTCTTGTATCTTCGCACCCACGCACGAACGAACGAACGAACGAACGAACGAACCTCCCATTTTGTTCCCATTACTAAACTTTCATGAATTTAAGTTCACATTAAATTGATGTATTTCTCTTTTTATTTCATGTTTCACATTAAATTGATGTATTTCACTTTTTCATTTCAAGTTTTACATTAAATTGACGTATTTCGCTTTTTAGTTCATGTTTCACATTAAATTGATGTATTTCGCTTTTCATTTCAAGTTTTACATTAAATTGATGTTTCAAGTTTCACATTAACTTGATGAATTTGACATTTTCATTCAAGTTTTCTATTCAATTTATGTATTTGACCTTTTTTTGTGTTAATTTTTACATCAAGCGAATTGATGATTCTGACTTTTTATACCAAATTTTACATTAAATTGATTTTTTGACTTTTTTATTTCAAGTTTTACATGAAATCAATGAATTTTAATTTTAATTTCAAGTTTGTACATTAAATTGATGGGGATTTGACATTTTTATTTCAAGTTTTACATTAAACCTAGGTATTTGACTTTAATTAAATTTACACTAAGACTTACATTACTATTGTTTGGGGGGTTTTGCTTCTCTTTTTTTTTTGTTCATTTTCCCCTATTTTAGAAATTCCTGCAGTTTGCAATGTACATTTAATATTTGAATTGATATTATTATGGAAACTTGTCATCATCTTCTAACTTCTTGTTCTTCTTTACCCTTTCATTTGTCTCAATTTGCTCAATGTTTTATCTTTCACAACTTATTGGTACTATATTGCACTGTTCAACTCCTCCTCTTCCTTTCTCTCATGATTCATCTCCTTGTTGTCCAGGTCAATTCTTGTCAAATTTGAGTACCCAATGCCCCTATTAATAACTTGACTCTGTGAATTAATTACTAAATCTTTGCTGAACAAAAAAAGGACTAGTAGGTATTAATACACTACTATTATGGAATGTATCATCTTGGGTTGTATTTTATTGTATTGTATTGTTCATATTGTATTGTATTACAATGCCATGTTCATTAGGCGAGGTGGGAATTCTTTGTTTTTTTAAAGGTGATGAGCCTCATTACATATGTATCTGAATGGGGAGAAATGAATTAAAAACATTTGTGGAACGCCGCCCATCCCCAAAGGGACAACTTGTATAGGGTAGCTTGGGAGCATGGCAAAATTTTAACTAACTTATGCAAAGGACCAAGACAAGGATGAATGTACACTACTACTACTACTACTACCACTACCTATTGCATACAAAGCAAAAGCGCATAGCAAAAGATTGGTCAAAGCAAAGACTTGACACAAACTCTTGCCTAAAAAGCCTGCAAAGGGGAAGAGGGGGGAGGGGGTTGGAGGGGGGGAGGTATTCCTTTCTGTCTAAAAAGCCTGGTACTTAATTCCTTTCCCCATACTGGGGATGTGGAAATGGGACCACCCTAAGTAGGTAGACCAAAAAAGGAAGGGGGGGAGGAGGGGGGGGTGTAGCCATTTGTCATATATTAAGGCTTATACACTTTACGGTACCCACCCTTATCTGGAAAGGTGAAAAGGTCGGCCAAAGAACCAATTTAGACTTCTTTACAGCTTCCGGGGCGGTTTTGTATCTTGTCCATCTTTGCTCACGGGTTGGGTTGTTTTGCATTTGTTTCTACTTTTGGAGGCCAAAGTGAACCAACATCCGACACCATGACGAGGATGGATGGATGGATAGTGAGTGGACAAGAAACAATTTTTCCATTGTGTTTCCATTCCTTACTTCCACGCCCTAAATTAGGTTAGATCAGTTGCTGTGGTTAAGTACCTACATTCTAACAAACCCATGTACCCTTACCCTATTTACTAACAGTGCTTTTTCTGTCCCTCCAATTTGCTCTTGTTTATTCGAGTCAACTTCTCCCCTGCAATGTTTCTCTCTAAACGATAATCTTTTTTTTCCATCTCCCTTTTCTTCTCCCTCAAAAGTATAGATGCTGACAGAAGGCAATAGAAACTATATATTTGCTGAGTTGCCTTGTGTAAAGAGGTAAGCAAGGGATGTTCAACTTTGGGGATTTTTTATTTTTTTTTGTATGGTTGTCTAGGTGCAAACGTGCAGCCGATGAACCATAAAAACAACCATAATTTGACACTTAGCCTAGCATGATCTCAAAATCACATATATACATAAATGTGTTTATATATATTAGTGTTGGGTGATTCTCTCTCTTCCAAAGAAAGAATCTATGGTTCCATAAGGGTCAAGTATATGGACCTTGAATTGTTGGTTCTCAAAATGTCAAACAACCAATCAAAGAACTGCCCAACACCGATATATATTTGGAGATATTCCTAAAGTAATGAAAAGAGAGCACCAGAACCTTGAGTTTGGTCATAAACTGGGTGAGATTCATTCAAAAAAAAACACTTGAAAAAGAAAGTACATTAGCATTCAACTGCGGTTGAAACTCAGGTACCATATATTGTATTGTAGTAGGTTCCACAAAATTCCCCATAGTTTACACAAGAGTTGGTTGCAAAAGAGTTGGTTATACAAGAGTTGGTTGCAAAAGAGTTTGTTATAGAATGAGCAAGGCAAGTTTAAAAAAAGCCACCGGCAAAACAATAGGAAGTTGGGAAGAATAATGGGTTACTTACTTACTTACTTACTTGCATCCGAGGTATACTCGACTGGGTAACAAAAAGTTGCAACATTATTAGACGACCTTCCAGTTCCAGTTGGGTGTCGTCATCTCTTGTGTTACAAGGGGACAAGAAGATGTCTGGAGTCTGGAGTCTCTGGTAATCTGGACACCACACACTGGGGAGTCTGATCTGAACACACACATTTTCTCTGATGAAGCTTTGAAGGGTCTATGATGATACTGTCAGGAATCCAGCAAGAAATTTGGACATTGCTGAGAATGAGGAAAGGTCATATTAGATCATGGCAATTGGGGGAGGAGGAGGAGGAGGAGGAGCACCCGGCCAAGTGGTTGGGTGGGTGGAAGGGCACAACCCCCTTCACTCCACCCCACCCCCACGGTCTGACCAATGGCCATTACCAAACAAAACCAGCACTGGAATTTTACTACTAATTAGAAGGAACTACAATGTCGTTGTGTGTTGTTGACATGCATCTGAAATAGCAGTTGACCCTGAGAAGCTTAGGGTGAAGGGCCCTTTTCTCTCTCTCCTCTCTCTCTTGAGCCGCGATTCCAAAAGTAAGAATGATCTTTCTTTTCTTGCACTTACTAGAGTTGTTTAGAAGAAATTAGACCACCAACTAAAGAACACCCAATGTAGAGCTTACTAGGAACTAGGTGTGGAGTTTGTGCTTGTGGAGTTTGTTAAGGAGTCTTGGGGTCAAACAAGGGAATGAGTGACAGCTTCCAGGAATGGCGGGCAAAGCTTCTAAGTACAAGAACACCCCCACAAAGGAATCCCAAGTGTTCATGAAAACAACTCCTTAAAAGCCCCTAACATTTGGCTCTACGAGTATGATTATTCGAGAAGAGAGGATGCCATTCCTTTTGACAATACCTCTTCTTGGGTACCTTGTTGTTGTGATTCATTCATTCATTCATCCACAACTGAGTGATGATAGTGGGTTTCCAATGGATGAGGCAATAGTCAGTGCTGCTGGGTTGACATAATCTGAAACAAATTGCCCATGAGTGCAGAAGCCTCTGATGATCAGCTCAGCTTATTAGGACTAAAACCAATGTCACAACCTCTCTTGCTTTGCTTCTTCAAGAGAGCTTGTCAGAAAAGGTTACGATAGGAATCAGCCCACTTCCTTCGAAACTGGAGTCTTCAAACACACTCTTCCCAAACCCAAAACAAAAATTGTGTGTCTGATGCTTTTGGAAGTTTCAAAGGACTTCCGCATTTAGGGTTAAGAAGTTTGGTCAAGCATATACTACCAAATTTTAGGGTTAACAAGAATTTAGGGTCAAGAAGATAGGTCAAGCATATACCACCAAATTTTAGAACCATGTTTTACTTACTTCTCACTTCTGTTTTTGCAGATTATGAATATGAGGAGGTACTTAAGGGGATTCCAAATTTTCAGCTGTCATATGATATTTGCATTTACTGTAGTAGTACCTGGGTTCATTCAGCAGCAAAGTGCCTAATAAGTTTTTTTTTTTTTTTGGGTCATTTACTTTTTTGGCAGTAAATAATAATAATATTTTATAATTAGACTCTATATTAAGTAATGAAGCTAGTGTGCTTGATGATTGAGAGTTTTCTTTCAGATTTGCAGCATGGCAGATAGATATTTTTCAAAAAATTAAATTAAATCCATAATTAATTAATGAGTGAATAACAAGCCTAGGTACTAGGGTATACTGATTTTGGTGAAGAGCAGAAATTTTTTTGAAGCAATAAAAAGGCTTTTTACTCTGCCAAATCCAAGTCAGCTGGTGGCATTTTGCTTTTGCATTCTTTGTTGCACATTTTCAGACTTTGCATTCATCTTGACTAGTACATTCATATCTTGCATTTATCTAAACTTGATATCCCATTAGAAAACCATGATTAAATACTTGATGTTACACTTGATTATTTATGCACCCTGTACCTGATCCATCTTGCACTCTTAGTGGGCAAAGGGAATTATTAGCACACCTTTTTCAGCACTTTTTCTGGTTCTATTCTAATGCAGGAAGGGTTTGGCTCCATCATCAAAAGGACCTCATTGTGGAAAGACTTACAGCTTGTTTTTGCTTTGCAATGCAGTCTTCCACATTCTGAACAAATATGATATAATATATTTATCGTATTATATATACCATATAATGTAATATATGTTTTCATGATTCAAATTTCATCATCATTGGTCATCATTCACTAGGCTAGCTAGAAATGAACATAAAAGCACTTGCAATAAAGGATTACCTAGTACCCACGAGCTCTCCTTTACATCCATACTTGGATTTGGTATTGGGGGAAGTTTTTTCTGGAGAGAAAATTCACAAAATTTTGAGCTGAATATTGAGGTGAAGAATCACATAAGGGCATTTTGTTAATCTAACCTTCCCCAAATTGCAAACAGATCATTAAAATTCTTTTGGTGTCCCCATGATGAAAACACCAAGCATAAACATGTCACCTCCCCCACCACCAAGGGAAACATGATGTCTTGGGTTTGTAGTTTTCTTGTGTGCCTGTGTGAAGCAAGTAATTTTGCAATGCAACATTATGAGGTGCATAAGTTTGTTGTATACAAATCAATTTTGAAGTGGTTCTTTTCGTTGAACATACAAAATTCAATCCATTACTTGTGATTCAAGATTCAAGAATTGAAACTCAAGAATGTTTGTGGTTTCAACCATGCCCCCATGTTTACAAGTTTTAAGTAATTTAAAGTTTATAGTTTTTTTTTGTGATTGAGTCCCAAAAGATAATTTTACACACAATGAATTTATTTGTTATGATGCACTTAAATATGATAACTAGGTAAATGCATTGTACGATGGTTCACTTTTGTAATGAAACGATGTTTTTTTCCTAAGTTGACGCACTCCCAAGTCCCTTGTTGGACCCACTTGAGGGTCTAACGATGTAGAGTTGTGGAAAGTTGGGACTTGAGGGTCGTTCCCGACTTCCAGCACTAAAAGGGGGTAGAGGGGCATGCTATAAGTCCCGGGATTAAACTAGGAAGAGGGACTAGATTATCAAGCTCAAATTTGCATCCAAAACCAACCACAAGAGGGTTAGTTAGCATTTGGGAACACCCTTTGGTGTTGTGACAAGCCACAGGCACTTGGACACACAAGATTCACCATGGCCTGGACTCAAGGGAAACCACCACCTTCCCCCATATAGTATTCTCTGCGTCTCCCCACCGAGGCTACATCCAAATGGCTCTTTTTCCCGGGACTCCCAAGTTGGAGTCTCGAAACTGTCCCGGGTTAGAGTCCCGGAACTTTGGGAGCTTATAACTCCTGACTACAGAATCCGATCAAGACGAGGTCTAAACCACAGTTGTAGCTCTCCTCGAGAGCTTTCCAACTCCGTGTCGCACTCTAGAATCGAACATCGGCAAAAGGTCGATTCCTGACTTTTAATAGTTGGGAGTCAAACTGCCAGTTTGACTCCTGACCTTTCTTTTGCCCATAACTTGGGCTGCAGATGTCCAAATGGCTCATGCAAGGCCATTTTGGACATCTACACTTCAAGACCTTTCCAATGCCATAAAGAGCGCACCAATGCAAGGAGATTGGACCCCTCAAATCGTCTTCTAAATTTTCAGGAGTCCCGGAGGACTCCAAGTCTCCCACTTTACCCAAAGTGGGGTTGCAACATAAGTACCTTTTATTCAAATGCATATTGTGATTAATATATCTTTAAATCTATTAATTGGAATTTCATTATGAAGATAATTGTGTGGTTATTTATTGATAAAAAAACTCATTTGTTAATAGTAATGGACTTTTTAAATCAAAAAATATGGATTGGTCATCTGACTGGAACATCACAAAATGGAAAATTTTATATTAATTCACATTTCAAATTTGTTATTGGGACTGAATATATAATGTAATATAAGATGATAAACTCATATGACGAATCTTTTCCTTGAAAACCTTAACCATTTAATAGATATGAATTTTTGAATGGTTAAAATTTGACCATATTTTCATGAGTCTATATGAATTGTAAAATTTTTTTTTTTCAATTTCTTTGTTTCAAAAACATTTTTTTGAAAGCTTTACATGGGGCATTATTCACATGAACTTTGTGGGTTTTCCTTTTAGGACTTCCAAAATAAAAAAATGACATCAATTACATTGAATATAAGTTTTCACATAGATTTGGGAAGGTTTATAGGTGATTAAACATGTATTATTCAAATAATAGAATAATAACATTTTAAAAAATAACAACCATGTCCATTTGAATCATTTTTAAAAATTGTGCATGGATTTATAAGGAATGTAATTTCTATTATTATTGAATCAATGTACCATGTATTCACCCAACTTGCATGCTAAAAGAAACCAAATGTAAGCTTTTAAATTGTAAAATGTTTCCACTTTAAAATTCTAACACAAATCCCAACATCCCTAAAAACCTTATTGTTGGAAACAAACTTGTCCATAATTCAAAAAATGGAAGAAATATTATTATTGACACAAAACACAAGTTTTAATAAATCTATGTTGTAAAAATAACATGGGCATAACCCATTTTGAATGAGCTTAGAAATGATAACTTCTATCAAATGTCATGTATATATTAGAATTGAAAAGAAAGAAAAGGTTTTGATGGCAAAATGACAATAATCTATTAATAAACATGTAGGTAAAAGCAAAACTCTTGATGGTAAATGGTTAATAGATCCAAAATGTGGACATACAAAGAATTGTAATATTGCATAACTTAATATTGGTCAAGCAATGAAATACAAACAAAAGTTACTTATTCAATTTGCAATTGTTTTACTTACATATAAGTAAAAGTAAATCTACAATATATTATGAAGATTTCCAACCTTTGTTTGAATTCTTGAAACTTTGATCTATCCCCCCAAAAATTGGTTTAACAAGGCTAGTGATTCAAAAATTGATTTTTCACATAAAAAACAAGTTGAAATAGGCCATTGAAATTGTCATCTATAATATCAAGTTTGTATCCCTTACATGTGATGAGGTCACATCCATGGATTATGCAAGTTAGGCAAATGTGCATGCTTACATTGTGCAAGATTGGTGTCAAATATCCTTGTTGTTGAATGTAAAACATGTGATACATGGATTTCAAATTGATGTTTTGACTATGGTAATCGTGAATTTTTTGATGACAAAGGGGGCTTCAAGGAAGAAAAAATACTTCAAGGTTACTGTATTTTGGTGATGGGGTCAACACCTTCCAAGGCCTTAGATCTAGAATTGTAATTCAAAACCATTGTTAATATGTTCCATTTGTCATCAATGTGCATTATATGGTTCATCAAACAAACCTTCTTACACCTACCTTTATTTATTTAACATTTGAAGGTATTTTGCAACTTGTATTTATATTTATTTTAGCCATAGCCCCAAGGGATTTGGAGTTTACCAAAATGGTGAAGATCATAGAAATTAAAAGTAGCAAAATATTGCACATCAAAATTATGTGTTAATCTATGATCAATCATGTCAAGTTTGTGTTGTTTGAATATCCCACTTTTTTCATGAATATGGCATTGGATGCATCCATAGTAACCTTTTCCAAATCTAACTTGTTTTTGTTTATTGATGTGAAAACATTTGTTGGGGTTGAATGTTATTACATGTCACTCCTAGAGATAATACATTCTTTGATCAAATTTGCACAATTGCATGATGTGTTTATATGTGATTTTATAATAACAATCAAAATTTGGGATGTATATCACATGTATTGTGACATCCATCCATCCATCCATCCATCTATTGAAAGTGATGTGTTTACTAACTTCCATGCCTTGATCAATTATTCTTATGAATGCATTAATTTTCATTATATATTGTGTTTATTTTAGAAATATTGTGATTTGTTAGCAACCCCTAGTGATTAGATCAAACATGTAATGATTTTTTGTGGTGATTTTAACAAGGTTGTGTTAATGAAAGCAATATGACATGGTGGTTTCATATTTGTTATGATCATATCAATGACTGTGGTGGTGACATGGTGATGGTTTCAGGATTGGTGTCAATATCTCAATGACCAAGTGGTGCTTTTAATGGGTCCTTGTGCTTATCTAGTGAGTCCCTATGATTTGTCAAAAACCTTAGTGATTAGGTTAAGATGTGGTGGTTATGATGAATAGTGTGATGACTTTAGCAATGTTATGCTAATGACAACAAGTTTGTAATGATTTTAACAAGGTTGTGCTAATGACAGTAATGTGAAATGATGACTTCAAGACTATTATCATTATTTCAATGATGTTGTGGTGCTTTAAATGGGCCTTTATGGTTATTTAGTAAATGATTGTGATTTTTTAGAAACCTTTTTAGTCAATAAGCATGTGGTGATTGTTGAAATGATTAGTGTGGTGATTCTAATAATCATGTAACTATGATAGCGAGATATTTCAAATGTGAAATGTTGTTTATGCATTGGGTGCATAATACTTCAACATTAATAAAAATGAAATAATAGTTTAACTTCGAAGCTTTTGGGTATTGTGATGGTAGATTATTTAATTTTGTTATTTCTACGATGGTTGTATTATATCAATGACATTGTGGTGGTGACATGGTGATTTTAAGACTATTGTCATTGTTTCAATGATGAACTATGGTGCATTTAGTGGGCCTTTATGGTTTTCTAGTAAATGATTGTGATGTTTTTAGAAACCCTTTAGTTAATAGGCATGTGGTGATTGTTGAAGTGATTAGTAAAGGTTACATAACACTGAATAAATGTGGTATTATATATGGGGTTTGTGGATGAAACTTGCACAAGGTGCACTTGATACACCATACCTTATGTTTTAGGTTAAGTTGGTACTTTGTATGTTGGAATCCATTTGTTCATTTGTCCACCAATGATGTATTTAATTAGAATAGGTGTGCCTACTAAACAAATGTAGATGCATTAAGGCACCATCTTGTGGTTGGCTATGTATGTATGAAGTGACTGGGCCTTAGTATATACTAGCACCCCAAGTTTACCAAACTTTTAATGCAACTTTTTAATTGTCCCCATTTCTCAAAGTTCTTGGATTTCATGCCCATTTTTTCAAAGTATATGCTTTCTTTGATTTCAATTTCAATATTTCATATGTTTCAAGTTACATTTCTAATTTCAAACATCTATTGTTTTCTAGAACCTAACCTTACAATTTGTATTAAAATCATAATGTTATTATACTAAAAATCATAGATTTTTAGCTTGCCAACTCAATTCTTCAAGCTAGTATTCTAGTTACCAAATATAATTTTTAATAAAATGCATTTCTTGAATGTTGTGCTAGTTAAAATGGGGGAAAAATCTACGCACTTGTGTTCCAATTCAAACATAGTAATAAACAACAAAGAGTTTAGGTGTAGAGATCTTGGAGACTTATATGTTAAAGGCTACTAATTATGTCCATGTTTAAAAAAAAAATTAAATTGTTTCCCACAAATGGCAGTTCTTAGAACCATGATGATTTAATTACATCAAGATTACATTCACATATTCACATATATGGTTGCAAGCAAAATATTTTGTACAAATCTGTTACCTTGTTTTCTATGTGAAATTTTTAAAAATAAAAAATAAAATAAAATAATATATATATAACTTCTAACCTTCCTCTAACATTTCAAAACAAATGAAACCTTTAGTTTTATTCATGGGCATCTTTAACCTCCCTCTAACTTCTCAATTTGTGTCATATCATTTGAACTTGAAAAAATACCTCAAAATTATCCCCAATAGTAATGTCATTTTTTAAAGGGTTGGGGATGATTTTAGATATGAAAGCAAACTCCATTAACCAAAAGTATATATTAGAATGTTCACCACATCAATATTGAGGTGTTTGAAAAAAAATCAAATACTTGCAAAAACATTTCACCTACTTTCAAATACTTGAACTTTATTTTTCAAATTTAAAAACTTGCAAGTACTTAAAAAAAACATGATAACAATTTAGCTTTTGAAGTCCATGCAAACAAGAGTTATGAACTAATGTACCCAAAAATAATATTATTATCCCCATAAAATTAACTATTTGTTAATCCTTTTATTCAAAGACCCCTATATTTTGTTGCTTACACAACTTTTTGTGTATAATTTATCATGCTTTCACTCATATATGTTGTTTATTGTGCCTCAATCTAGGGACACAATACAAGTTTTAGCATGCCTTATATTGCAAAAACAAACTATAAGATCCAATTCATGAAAGTCCAACAACTAATCATGGACATTTTATATTCTAGAATAATTATTTGTTATGGGATGCTTGTTGTTAGTAATACATAATATTTTGTTTGTCAAAATCTTGTTTAATAAAATATACTTTGCAAATAGAAAAGTAAATTTTTGTTCAATAATTTAATAGAAAAAAATCCAAGACTAAACCTTGAAGACTTTGTCAACTATTTTATATAATATTGAAGAGCTTTGTAATAAATATTTTCTATTTTCTTAATCAACATCTTTCTTTCTTTTAATCAATTTTTAAAAATTCAATAATATATACTTTTATCTTAAATAATAATAAAAAGAAGGCTTAGTAACCTTTCTTTGCAAATGTTCAATGGTTAGCTTTATGGATGACAACTAAACTTTTTATGTAATAGGGCAAAGGACCTTGCACAATGTAATTCATGTGCACACAACCTTTTTTTAAAAACTTTCCAACAATTTACACCAACAAATGGAAACTGTTGTGAGCATCCATGGAGTGGCCAATTTACATCATGACACCTTGTGAACATCCAAGGATACAATGTATATCATCCTTGCAAAAAACTTATTGAATATGCATAACTATAAGATTGAAAAAAAAATGTTAGTCAAAACAAGTCTAACTCAACATATGTACCGAACAACACACATAACTAAATTCCATTATGCATGTGTCCAAAAATGCTAGTCAACAACTCAATTACAATAACTTTTAAAATTTTGTCCTTACTTCTAGTAACCTTTTTGCTAGCTTTTATCTAAGCATGTCTTGTAAACATTGTGTTATTCACAATGGGTTTAACACTATGTAATTTTGGTGGTTTGCTTTGACATGAAAGTACATTCTTGGAACTCCGAAGCTCAAATTGTACAAGGTCCTTTGCTTCAATTAACAATTCAATCAATATCTCAATTGGGATTGTGACAATTGTTACCTAACTTTATTAGGAGCAATTACTTGAAACTAAGTATTGGTTGCCCATGCTACCAAGCTAGTTGTCAACTTGACTAGTGATGAGGTGTTGATAGTTGGGGTGTTTAGGCATTCATCATTTGAAGGTGCAAAATCTCTTAATCTTTTGCATGCCCTTTTTTTTGTTGATGATGGATGTGATACATTCTTCTTAGTTATTGCAAATGTGGAAGGTTTTGGAATTAATAAGGTGTTGAATAACTTGACTTTCAATTACCTTGATCATTACAACCATACACACAACTGCAAGTTCCACAAATTGTGAAACTAGAATAATAAAATGTTCATACTTAGTCCAATAAGATTAAGAAATGGTGAAAGGAGAGTAAGTTGAAATTTACTTTAATATTATTTGACAGTTTTTTGTTTGATGGTTGGTGAAATCTTTGAGTCATATTAATTAATTTGTTGTTGATCAAAATTTAAGGTTTTCAATTTTTTTTTGTTGGTGGGTCATTTTGCATTGGCCCTTCTTGCAAGTTGTGACGACTACATAGAGTTGAGGTTATAGTGAACTCAACATGGAGTGGAAGATTAACATTAGACATTAGTGGCAACACCATGGGAATTTCTTGTTTTGCATTTGAACATTAGATCACATTCAAGGGTTGAAAACTTGGGTGTTTCATTTTGAATCACATAATTTGTTATTGTTGATCCATATTCAATATCGAATGGTTCTATAATTTCAACTACAAACATGCCCTAAAATAGTTAAACATGTAATAGGCAATTTAATAATCATCAATGACATCAAACACTAAAGAAAATTTATAAAACCATTTTGGTTTGACTATAATAAGGAGCCCAAAATTAGGTACTAATTTTCTAGCTCTCATACTTGCTAGCAAACAACTAAAGATGCAACCTATATAATATCCAAATTGATTGAATGTGGAAGCCCAACATTAAGGATTTAATTTTTTGTTTCCCAAAATTGTTTGTAAATAGTTTCAAATACCTCACATAATAGACAACATTTCATGTTGATCCATACCCAATATGAAATGGCTATTAAGTTTTAGTTGCAAACCAAAAACCTAGAGTATAAGCCACCAAGTTTGGTCATGTGTTCATGTGAAGCAAAAATCAAATTTAATGTTTCAACAACACATTAAATTAA